>Ga0157298_10000006_pt1 | contig 147623 bp, 149 predicted proteins | sample NitcycUS043104R2_FD_108394 | JGI IMG/M metagenome (GOLD analysis project Ga0157298, IMG submission 108394) | Soil microbial communities from Arlington Agricultural Research Station in Wisconsin, USA - Nitrogen cycling UWRJ-S043-104R-2 | ecosystem: Environmental > Terrestrial > Soil >...
CGTGCGCAGCTTCGGCTCCAAAGGCTCGGGCGATGGCCAGTTCCAGTTCGGCTGGCCGGTCGGCATCGTCGCCGACGGCGAAGGCAACCTCTGGGTCACCGACGGGCACAACGACAGGGTGCAATGGTGGCGGCTTGGTTGGTCGAGGGCTCCGGGGTCGGAAGCGGTGCAGCAGGACGACCCTGCAGTCGAAGTCGAGACCTCGAATGGTCTGGTCAACGTCGTTGAAGGCGAGGAGGCCGGCCTCCATCTCTATGCCCACAGCGGTGACTTGCTCACTGCCCACGGCTCCGCTGAGGGGACGACCCAATACGCGTACGACGGGAATGGTCGCATGACCAAAGTGACGCTGCCGAACGGCACCTATGGAGAAATCGCCTACGAAGCTAGCTATGGAAGGGTCATATCGGTTGCCGTCGCGATCGAAGGCAAAAATCCGCAGACCACCTACTTCACTTACGAAGACCAGCCGCAGCGACGAACCACCGTCACGGCCCCTGGAATCCCAGTCACGACGTATGAATTCGCCGCAGATGGCTCAATGCTCAAGTGGTGGAACACCAAAGAACCGCCAAAATTGGACGACGTCGGCGGCACCCTCCACGACAAAGCCAACCGCGAAACCGCGACGCCGATCCAGCCCGGTTTGTACAACCTGACGGTGCAAGCCTTCTCGGCCCACGGCATCGCCTCGATCAAAGTCATTACCAACAACGACACTCTGGTCAGTGAGAAGACCTGCACCCAGGATCCCGATCCGGAAGTTGAGTGCGAAAGCGAAAAAAATGAGTGGGTGATGGAAACCGGTTCATTTCCGCCCGGAATTCTCTACATAGAGGTCATCGCCACGAGCAGCCTCGGGGAATCAACTTCGGAGCGGTTCTGGGTAAACGTCCCCTACACGCCGCCGCCGGATCCGGAAATAGATGCACCGCCGAAATTCTCGGAAATCTCGAAATTTCGGGAAGAATTCGGTCTCGACCTAGACATTAAAGGTGACGAGGAAGCGATCAACGATCGGATCTTCAACCTGATCGGTGACTGGCATAACCCGAATACTCCAGCTGGAGAAGTAGCTAGGGCGACGAGAGAAAAGTGGGGAGTCCCCCTTCGAACGGCGGACGCCGCCGAGCTGGAATATCGAGAATGGTTCTATAACCTCAACGCAGAACGCATTGATCAGTGGGTCGAAGTAGCGAATCCGAATAACTTCGCCGGGTACTACATTGATCACGCGGCCGGCGGGTTCATGCATATTGGCTTCACCGGCAGTCAAAATGAATCGCTCGAAGCCTTGAAGACTTCTCTGGCGCTGGTGGCGGGGGAGAGATTGCAAGTTTACCCGACGACTCCAACGATTTCGCTTCTTTCGGTACGGGCGGCCTCACAGTCGGTCGCCAACGCACTTGAATCGAACTCTACGCTTGACGAATTGGTGGTCAGCGTGAAAGAAGACGAAGCCGGAAAAGCCGTGTATATCGGAACTCCGGATGTTGCTCAGGTAAAAAATATTCTGAATCAGATGCTGGGTCCCAGTCCGGCGATTATCGTGGAATACGACACTGGAAGTGGAAGTCCGCTGTCTGGTCGCTTCCGCAACCAGGGCAGAATGCGGGCCGGCGACTTCGTCGTGGCTCGCCATTACAGCTACAACTCAAATGGGCTACTAGAACATGATGGAAACGCGGATTGCACTGCAGGCTTCGGTGCCAAGGACAAGGCCGACGAGGTCCGAGGCGACACGGTGTGGCGGACCTTCCTCCTTAGCGCTGGCCACTGCACTGGGTTTGCTGTGTACGCCAAACATGTATTTCGGTCGACTGATGCAGACGCTCTAAATGAAGACCATTGGACGGAAGTCGGCCCCGTCGCTAGGGACGCTTTTACCGATATTCTCAAAAAGGTACGAACTGATGCGGAGGCAATTCGCATCTACGGCTCCGAAACTGCGCCGCAAGGAATCTATGGCTGGAATGGAGATCTCATACCAACCGGACAGGCGGGGAAAGCCAGAAAGGGAGATATTCTCTGCTTTTCGGGCGCCAAGACGCAAGTGCCTAAGTGCGGCAAGGTTGTCGCGCGTTCGATACGTTGGACGGGTAGTGACGGAGTCGCCAGGGGCGGGTACTGGGTAAAGTTCGCGACTCCGGCCACGCACGGTGACAGCGGCGCCCCGGTATGGTCAAAAGACCCGGGCTTTCCGTCGATCGGGTTAGTCACGGCTGGTCGACCTCTTGGCAGCTTCACCGAAACTCTAGTGGAGCCACTGTTACATCCTTACCGTATGCCCTCAAATGTTGTCCCGGGCATACTTCATGATCCCTCATTGCGACCTCTTAGCTTGAAGCACCGCTAGGTTGCGGCCATGTGATTCGCTTGTCACCCGAATGTTGTTAATCCAGAGAGGTTTATATGGCGATGAGTAGACTTAGCAACGGCGTAAAGATTGCGGCGTGCTCGGCGATTTTTCTCTTTGCGTTCATGTTCTTGAAATGGTACGGCGTCGGAACCACTGAGCGGCCAAATTTGCTCATTGATCTCCGGCTGCTTGAGGATGGTGGTAACGCTTGGGAGACGCTAAAGGTCACCCCGTTTTTTTTGGCGCTCGTGATTGCTGTCGCCGTTGGAGTGGCGGCGTGGCAGGTGATCGTTCCATCCTGGAGGCCGCTAGTGTCACCAGGCGCGGTGGTCTGCGGTCTGGGCGCGCTCGCAGCCAGTCTAATCCTGATGCGGATCGTCTTTCCCCCCGACCTAGGAGGCGAAGTCGAAGGCTTTACGTTTGAGGCGACCGTGGAGGTTGGTATTTTCCTTGCGCTCGCAGCCGCGTGCGGAATTGCTTACGGCGGTCGCCGGGCGATGCGGGAAGAAGGCGTGTTTTTCACCGACCTACGTCTTCGGCGACATCGAAATCGAGGGCGGCATACCTAGTGGCGGAATTGTGATGGTCGAACCGGCAGGGGGCAGCGAGGAGCAATCCTCGATGGATGTCCGGCTTCTCATTGCTGCAGTCTGGATTGTCATTCTCCTAATAACGGCTGGCGTCCCTCATATCGGACTGGCGACGATCAGCCACGCCAAGACGCCGAGGCGCACCACCGTCTCCCCGCCGATACCTCTCCCGCCGGCGCCTGGCACGGGTGCGTTCGGCCTCGACCTGATGCGCGCGCAGGGGCCCGGGAACCTCGTTCTGTCGCCCGACAGCGTCGCGGCGGCGCTGGCGATGACCGGCATGGGTGGCGTCGGGCGCACCGCCGAGGAGATCGCTCAGGCCCTCCACCTGAAAGGTCCCGCCGAGCTGCCTGCCGTGGGGGACCTTCAGCGCGCCATCGCCGCCGGACAGGTCGCCGCCGCGGGGGGCGACCCTGAGGCGCCGACGCTCAGATTGCCAACGGTCTGTTTCTCCAGCAGGGGCTGCCGTTTCGCCTCGCCTTCCTTGCCGGCGTCCAGCAGCGCTTTGGCGCGACCGCGGAGATCGTTGACTTCTGGGGCAACCCGACGGGCGCTCTCGAAGCGATCAACGGCTGGGTGAGCGAGCGCACCAGAGGACTGATCCCCCGGATCCTCGATCAGCTGCCCGCCGGAATGGCCCTGGCGCTCGCCAACGCCGTCTATCTCGACGCCGACTGGGAGCATCCGTTCAAGAAGAGCGCGACCAGGCCCGGTGTCTTCCATGCGGCGACGGGGAAGACGACTGCGGACTTCATGCACCAGACGGAGGCGCTGCGCTATGGCACCGGTCCCGGCTACAAGGCGGTGGCCTTGCCGTACCGCTCCTCGACGCTTTCGCTGCTAGTCGTGTTGCCGGTGCGGCAGCGGCTCGGAGCGCTCCAGCACCGCCTCGGCGGTAGAGGTCTCGCCCGGCTTGCGCGCCACCTCTCGCCGAAGCCGGTGATTCTCAGCCTGCCGCGCTTTCACCTGCACACCGACGTCGAGCTGACCGGCACGTTGAAAGCGCTGGGAATGCCCACTCCCTTCAGCGAAGCCGCGGACTTCTCCCGCATCACGACTGCCGCGCCGCTGAAGATCGCCTTTGTCAAGCACGCCGCCGACTTCACCGTCGACGAGGCGGGCACGGTCGCCGCTGCGGCCACGGTCGTCGGCGCCGTAGCCATGTCGGAGCCGGCGCGCCCGCGCGACGCGGTCGTCTTCAACGCCAACCGCCCCTTCCTCTTCTCCCTGCGCGACGACCGAACCGGGGCGACCCTCTTCGCGGGCCGTCTGGTCGAACCAGCGCCTGTCGATGGGTAGCGCCGTGCGTCTCACGGCCATTGTCGCTTGCCTCGGCGCGGGAGCGGCATCGGTGGCGGCGGCATCGGTGCCGCAGAGTCCGCCGAAGGTGCGGCTCGTCACCGGATCGGTTGGCGGGAACGCCTACGAGGTCAAGGCGCATCGCGAAGCTCCGGGGGGCAGGAGCACTCGCCCATGCCTCTCGGTGTTTCTGGAGGGTGCCAAGGGCAGTATCAGCGTCGGCGGTACGAGCTGCGGACCGCTGACCCCCTTCGGCTCCATGTTCGGCGTAAGTACGGGGGAGGGCAAACGGCGGCGGACGGTTTGGCCGATGGCGTACGAACCGGCGGTCCGCCGCGTGAAGCTCGGTCTTCGCGGACACAGAGACGTGGTCGTGCCCCTCACCCTGCTCAGCCGGTACAAGTCGAGGAAAGCCGGGCTGCGGCGCTTTCGATACGGCGTCCTCGCCGTCTCCGGTCCGTTCTGCCTGGCCCACACCACCACCTACGACGTGCATGGCAGGGTCCTCAGGGACGCCGACGAGATGATCTGTTAGCCGACCAGCGTCTCCAGCGCCCGCGCCAGCACCCTGACCCCCAGCTCGCAGTGCTCGGGCTCGGTGAACTCTTGCGGTGAGTGGCTGACGCCGTCGCGGCTGGGGACGAAGAGCATGCCGGTCTGGACGTGGGGGGCGATCAGCATCGCGTCGTGGCCGGCGCCGCTCGGCATCCGGCGCCGCGCCGCTCCCTCGGCCGCCGCCGCGCGGTCCAGCTCGGCGACGATCGCCGCGTCCATCTCCACCGGCGGGTCGGCGTCGGTCAGCTCGACCTCGGCCTCCAGTCCTTCGGGCTCGCAGGCGCGCCGCACCGTCGCCTCGATCAGCTCGGGCAGGCCGTCGAACTCCTCTCGTGAGCCGATCCGGAAGTCGAGGCTGAACTCGCAGCTCGCCGGGATCACCGTGAAGGCGCCGGGCTCGACGGCGACGCTGCCGATCGTCGCCGTGCCGCCCCGGGCGAGCGCCTCCTCGCGCAGCGCCAGCGCCGCCCGCGCCATCCCGACCAGGGCGTCGCGGCGCCCCTCCATCGGCGTGGTGCCGGCGTGGTTCGCCTCGCCGCGGATCCGCACCCGCGCCTGGACCATGCCGACGATGCCGGTGACGATGCCGATCTCCTCGCCGGCCCGGTCGAGCACCGGCCCCTGCTCGATGTGGAGCTCCAGGTAGGCGCCGACGCGGTCGATCGCCCGCGCCTCGCCGATCCGCGCCGGGTCCAGTCCCCAGCGCCGCATCTCGTCGGCCACGGAGACCCCGTCGGCGTCGCGGCGACCTAGGTACTCGCCCACGTCCTGGCCGACGAGGGCGCGGCTGCCGAGCATGCTCGCACCGAAGCGGACGCCCTCCTCGTCCATGAAGGCGACTACCCAGACCGGCCGGCGCGGCTCGACCCCCTTCGCCTTCAGCAGCTCGACTGCGGCGAGCCCGCCGAGCACGCCCAGCGTCCCGTCGTAGCGCCCGGCCTCGGGCCCGCTGTCGACGTGCGAGCCCACCACGACCGCGTCGCCGCTCCCCGTCTCCCAGCGCCCGACCAGGTTCCCCGCCGCGTCGAGGTTCGCCTCGAGCCCGGCCTCCTCGAACCGCGACGCCAGCCAGTCGAGCGCCTCCCGGTTGGCGTCGCTCCAGGCCAGGCGGCGGACGGCGTCGCCGCGCGCGCCGAACCCGGCCAGCCGTGCCAGGTCCCGGTTCACCGAGCTCTCGCTCATGCGAGAAGTCTCACGCGGTGGCCGGCAGCTTGTCGAGCGCCGCCCGCAGTCGCCCCACCCCCTCCGCGATCCACTCCTCCCTGACGCTGGAGAAGCAGAGCCGCAGCGCGCTGCCGTGCTCGCCGTGCGCCGAGAACACTCTGCCCGGCACGAAGCTGACCCCCTCCTCGAGCGCCACGCCGAGCAGCCGCGTCGCGTCGACCCGTGCCGGCAGCCGCACCCAGACGAACATCCCGCCCTCGGGCCGCGACCACTCGGCCCCCAGCTCGCCGAAGTGCTCCGCGAGCGCGGCGAGCATCGCGTCGCGGCGGGCGCGGAAGACCCCAACCAGGTGACGGACGTATGTGTCGACCTCGCCCTCGCCGAGGAAGCGCGCCGCCGCCCCCTGGCTCAGCGGGCTGGCGCAGATGTCGACGCCGCCGCGCACCTGCTCGAGCGCCGCCAGGAAGGGCGCCGGGCCGATCACGCAGCCGAGCCGCAGCCCGGGGGCGACGATCTTCGAGAGCGAGCGCACGCTGACCACGTCCGGGGAGAGCGCGGCGAGCGAGGGGACCGGCTGGCCCTCGAACCGCAGGGCGCCGTAGGCGTCGTCCTCGATCAGCAGGGCGCCGAGCTCGGCGGCCAGCTCGACCAGCCGCCGTCGCCGCTCCAGCCCCATCGTCAGCCCGGTCGGGTTGTGGAAGGTCGGGATCGTGTAGATCGCCCGCGGCGGCCCGGCCTCGGCGGCGATCGCCGGCAGCGCCTCCACGCATGCCCCGTGCTCGTCCATCGGCAGCTCGACCACCTCGGCCTTGGCCAGCGCCAGCGAGATCAGCGAGTCGCTGTAGGTGGGGGACTCGACGACGACGACGTCCCCGGGCACGATCACGCGGCGGAAGACGAGGTCGAGCCCGGCCATCGCCCCGGACGTCACCATCGTCCGCTCGGGGCTCGCGTCCACGTCCTCGCCGGCGAAGTAGTCGCGCAGCGCCGCCAGCAGGTCCGGCTCGCCGCGCGCGGCGCCGTAGGCCAGGGCGGCCGGCGAGAGCGATTCCTCGAGCGCGCGCGTGAGCTGCTCGAGCGGCAGGTCGTCGGAGTGGGAGGCGCCGCCCGCGAAGGAGATCAGGCCGGGGCCGCGCGCCCGGCTCGCCGCGTCGATCTTGGGGATGGTGAGCGCGCTCGGGTCGAGGAAGTCGGTCACGCCTCGCCAGCATTGCACAACAAAGGGGCAATCTGGCAATCCTTCGTCGGCCGCGCCAGACGGCTACCATGGGCGCGGACCGCCGGGCACTGTCCCGCGATGTCCTTTTCCCCGCATGCCGGCCCCTACCGACAAAATATCCCGGCCCTTCGAGAGCCTGGCGCTCGACCGACAGTCGACCCCGAGCCAGATCACCGACGCGCTCGAGGAGGAGATCCTCGACGGCTCGATGAAGCCGGGCGAGCGGCTGCGCGAGGCGCAGCTCGCCGAGGCGTTCTCGGTCTCGCGCAACAGCGTGCGCGAGGCGCTGCGGGTGCTTGAACGCAAGGGCCTGGTCCGGCACATCCCGCATCGCGGCGCCGAAGTGATCAAGCTGACGGTTGAGGACGTCGGCGACCTCTTTCGCGCCCGTACGGTGCTCGAGCGTGCCGGTCTGCGCGGCGCGGCCGGCTCGGAGGAGTCGATGGCGCTGCTGATGGAAGAGGTCGAGGGCATCGAGACGGCCGCCGAGGCCGGCGACACCGCCGCCCTGCTCGAGCACGACCTCTCCTTCCACCGCATCCTCGTCGAGCAGATCGGCAGCCGCCGGCTCGACGAGCAGTACGTCACCCTGCAGCGCGAGCTGCGCCTGGCGCTGAGCCAGCTCGACTCCTTCGACCCGATGAAGCAGGTCGACGAGCACCGCGAGATCGTCGAGGCGCTCCGCACCGGCAACGGCGACGCGGCGGATGAGGTTCTCAAGCGCCATCTCGACCTGACCGCGGAACGCGTCGTCGAGCTGGTCGCCATACAGGGTTAGATCCAGGCGCGCGTGCGTCTCTGCCTCCTCAACCCGAACTCGACCGAGGCGATGACCGAGGAGATGGCGGCGGCGGCGCGGGGCGTCGCCTCGTCCGCTACCTCGGTGGAGGGCGTTACGGCGCATGACGCGCCCGCGACGATCGAGGGGTACCGCGACGAGGCGCTGGCGGCGGCCGCGGTCGCCGCGATCGTCGAGCGGGAGGCCGGCCGGTTCGACGCCTTCGTCATCGCCTGCTTCGGCGACCCGGGGCTGCACGCGGCCCGCGAGAGCTTCGGCGGCCCGGTGGTCGGGATCGCCGAGGCCAGCTTCATGCTCGCGATCGCGCTCGGCCACCGCTTCGCGATCCTCACCAACACCGCCGGGGACATCCCCGAGATGGAGGAGCTGGCGCGGCGCCACGGGTTCGCCGAGCGCTGCGCGGGCGTCGAGGCGGTCGACCTGGGGGTGGCGGAGGCCGACGCCGACCGCGAGGCGGCCCTCGGCGCCTACGAGGCGGCGGGCCGGAGGGCGATCGCGGACGGCGCCGAGGTCCTCTGCCTCGGCTGCGGCCCGATGCTCGGCCTGCGCGAGCGGCTCGAGGAGTCGCTCGGCGCCCCGGTCGTCGAGCCGGTGCCGGCCGGCGTCGCGATCGCCGAGGCGCTGCTCGGGCTCGGGCTCGCGACCTCGAAGCTGGCCGCCTTCCGGCCCCCAGGGCGGTAGCCGTGTCGCTGCTCGTCAAGGGCGGCCGGGTGGTCACCTCCGAGGCCGACTTCCTCGGCGACGTGCTGGTCGAGGACGGGATCGTGCGCGCGCTCGGCGCCTCGCTGGACGTCGAGGCCGACCGCACGATCGACGCGGCCGGGCGCTACGTCCTGCCGGGCTGCGTCGACGTCCACACCCACATGGACGTCGCCTTCCAGGGCGTCTCGGCCTGCGACGACTTCACCAGCGGCACGGTGGCGGCGGCCTTCGGCGGCACGACGACGATCGTCGACTTCGCCGAGCAGCCGCAGGAGGGTGGGGGGGTCCGGGCCGGGATCGAGGAGTGGCACGCCAAGCTGGCGGCGGCCGGCCCGGTGATCGACGTCGGCTTCCACGTCATCGTCCACGACCTCGGCGGCGACGCCGAGGCCGAACTGCTCGAGCTGCCGGAGACCGGGGTGACGACGCTGAAGCTGCACCAGGCCTACCCGGGCCTGTTCATGCTGAGCGACGAGGAGATCTTCCGCTGCATGCGGATCGCCCGGCGCACCGGGGCGCTGGCGATGATGCACGCCGAGAACGGAGGCGCGATCGAGGTGCTGATCGAGCAGGCGCGGGCCGCCGGCCACGCCGAGCCGGTCTGGCACGCGCGCACGCGGCCGCCGCTGACCGAGGTGGAGGCGGTCGGCCGGGCGATCGCGCTGGCCGAGCTGGCCGAATGCCCGCTCTACGTCGTCCACGTCTCCTGCGCAGGCTCGGTCGAGGCGATCGCCGCGGCCCGCTCGCGCGGCCTGCCGGTCTGGGGCGAGGCCTGCGTCCACCATCTCTTCACCGACGAGTCGGACCTCGAGCGGCCCGATTTCGAGGGCGCCAAGTACGTCTTCACGCCGCCGCCGCGACGGGCGACCGACCGCGAGCGGCTCTGGGCGGCGCTCGCCGACAACACCCTCTCGGTCGTCTCCACCGACCACTTCCCCAACTTCTTCGCCGACCGCCGGGCGCTCGGCGGCGAGGACTTCTCGAAGATCCCGAACGGGACGGGTGGGGTGGAGGAGCGGCTGATGCTGCTCCACCACCACGGCGTCAACGAGGGCCGTTTCTCCCTCAACCGCATGGTCCAGCTGCTCGCCACCGAACCGGCCCGCCTGCTCGGCCTCTACCCGAAGAAGGGCTCGATCGTCGTCGGCGGCGACGCCGACCTCGTCGTCTTCGACCCCGAGCGCGAGGTCGAGATCACGGCCGAGCGCATGCACTCGCGCAGCGACTACACGATCTACGAGGGCTACCGGGTGAAGGGCGCGCCGGAGACCGTCCTGGTGCGCGGCGAGCTCGTCGTCGAGGACGGCGAGCTGCGGGCCGAGCCGGGCTGGGGGCAGTTCGTCGCCCGGGCGGCGTTCGGTCAGCCGCTGGGCTAGGCGCAGCCGAGTATCCGCTCGGCCAGGACCTCGTCCTGCTCGGGGCGGACGGTCTCGACGCAGAAGACGAGGCGGCTGTCCAGGGGGACGCAGAGGATGCGCGGCTCGCCCTCGGCGAGCCGGCGCTCGGCCTCGGCCGCGCGACGCGGGCTCTCGAAGTCGACGACGAGGGCGTTGACGGGGCCCTCCGCGATGCGCTCGTCGAGGGTGAACTGGCACTCTTCGACGCGCAGTCCCGACTCGCGACGGAGCCGCTCCGCCAGCGCCGCGACGCGCCGCGCGTAGTCGCGCCAGCGCGCCTCGTGGTCCATCTCGAGCCACTCTTCGAGGGCGAGCACGGTGCCGGCGATCGCGGTCCGGTCGAGCTTGAAGGGCCGGCCGAAGTTGAGGTGGGGACCGCCCTCGAAATGCGTGAAGTCGAGGGCGGCGACGGCCTCGATCAGCTCACGGCGGCCCGCCATGAAGCCGCCCGCGTTGGGGCCGTAGAAGTACTTGGCGCTGAAGTAGACGAGGTCGGCGCCGCTGCCCGCCCACCGTCCGATCAGCTCCGTCGGGTAGCTGAGGTAGGCGGCGTCGACGAGGACCGGCACATCGCGCTCCCGCGCCACCTCGACCACCGCCGAGAGCGGCTGGGTGCCGTCGCGCCCGTCGAGGTGGGCGGGGTGGAGGACCGCCGCCACGTCCGGCGTCAGCGCCTCGGCGAGGCGGTCGGCCGAGTCGGCCTCAGCCTCTCGCAGCCGCCCGCCGGCGAGCAGGGCGCAGCGGGCGTATTTGTAGCTGTGGCCGCGCTGCAGGAGGACCGTGCGCCGCTCGACGTCCCCTTCGGGCAGGCTGTCGTTGAGGTCGCCGCGCCGCCCGGCGATGCAGGCCGCGACGCCGAGCGTGATGCAGGCCGAAGCGCCCGGCGCGACGCGGGCCGCCTCGGTTCCGACCAGTGCCGCGATCCGCTCGCCAGAGGCCTCGAGCAGCTCCGGGATCGGCGCCCATTCGCGGTTCACCTCGCCCAGCGCCGCCCAGACGGACGGCGAGAGGCAGGAGCCGCCGAGGTCGGTGTAGATGCCGCACGCGTTTACGACCGGTCGGACGTTCAGATTCTCGTAGACAGAAGGTGGCATCACGTAATGGAAACTGGCGGGTTCTCAGGTGGGAACCGCTTTTGAGGGAGAAATGGATTGTAGTATTGTTGACAAATCGCCTGGGTCCGAAGCACTAATGAGTGAGGAGGAGCGATGAGCGTGCGCTTGCTCGCGGTCGTGGCCGCGGTCTGCATGGCATTCCTGGTGGGCTGTGGATCGGACGACGACGACGGCGGTGGCGGAGGAGGCAGCGACCTCTCCGGCCAGAGCGCCACGTTCGTGACCTTCGACATCGGGCAGGAGCCGCAGTTCCGGCCCGCCTTCCTCGATCCGGTCGAAAGCGAGGCGGGCCTCCGGATCGCCTTCGACTCGCCGACCGACTACGCGAAACTGCAGGCCCAGGTCGAGTCCGACAACGTCACCTGGACCGTCGTGCAGACCGACCCCTGGTGGACCGAGGCCTACTGCGGGAAGCTGATCGAGCGGATCGTCGTCGAGGTGCCGGCGCAGCCCGACGCCTTCGAGTCGGGGCCCTGCGGGACTCCCGCCGACGCCTTCGCCTTCCTGCCGACCTACGACAAAGACGAGTTCGGCGACGACCCGCCACGGGGATGGGCCGACTTCTTCGACACCGAGAAGTACCCCGGCAAGCGCGCCGTCTGGGGCAGCTACGCGATCAACGGCGTGCTGGAGGGAGCCCTGCTCGCCGACGGCGTCTCGCCCGACCAGCTCTACCCGCTCGACCTCGACCGCGCCTTCGCGAAACTGGACACGATCAAGGACGACATCGACTTCTACGACACCCTCGGCCAGGCGCTGGGGATGATGGACTCCGGCGAGGTGGTTATGGCCGCGATCACCAACAGCCAGGGCTACGACCAGACCCAGACCGACGGCAGCTTCGAGCCGATGTGGGAAGGCGCGCTGCTCAGCTGGGACTCCTACGCCGTGCCGAAAGGCGCCGACGAAGCGGCCGCGCGGGCGATCCTCGAGTCGTTGGCCGACCCCGAGCGCCAGGCGACACTGGCCGAATCGGGCGCCTTCGGCGCGATCAGCGAAGACGCCGACCCGGACCTGACGGCGGCCCAGGAGAAGTGGAACCCGACCACCGACGCCAACGTGGCGCAGAGCATCCCGATGGACCAGAAGTACTACGCCGACAAGAACGAAGAGGTGATCCAGCGCTGGACCGAATGGGTGTCCGGGTAGGCACCCGATGAGGACCCTCGTCGCCGGCGGGCTGCTGGTCGGCGCCGAGGGCAGCCAGCGGGCCGACCTCTGGGTCGAGGACGGCCGGATCGCCGCGATCGGCTCCGGCCTGCCCTGGGAGGCCGACCGCACGATCGACGCCGCCGGCCGCTACGTGCTGCCTGGCGGCGTCGACGTCCACACGCACATGGACCTCGCGGTGGTCGGCAACGTCGGCCCGGGTGGGGAGGAGGCGGGGGGGCCGGACGACCTCGGGGCGGAGAGCACCGCCGACGACTTCGCCAGCGGCACGCGGGCCGCCGCCTTCGGCGGCACGACGACGATCGTCGACTTCGCCGAGCAGGCGCCCGGCCAGAGCCTCGCCGACGGCGTCCGCGCCTGGCACGAGAAGCTGGCGCGGGCGGCGGCGCCGATCGACGTCGGCTTCCACCTGATCGTCCGCGACCTCGGCGAGCGACCGCGCGACGAACTGGCGGCGCTGGTCGAGGAGGGCGTCACCAGCGTCAAGCTCTTCATGGCCTACAAGGGCGACCTGATGGTCGACGACGCGACCCTGTGGCGGGCGATGGAGCTGGCCGCCGAGCTCGACGCCACGGTCATGGTCCACGCCGAGAACGGCGACGTGATCCAAGGCCTGGTGGAGCGCGCCCGCTCCGAGGGGAAGGCCGAGCCGAGATATCACGCGGCGACGCGCCCCTGCGGGACCGAGGCCGAGGCGGTCGGGCGGGCGATCGCGCTGGCCGAGCTGGCCGGCTGCGCCCTCTACGTCGTCCACGTCTCCTGCGCCGAGTCGGTCGAGCGGATCGAGGCGGCGCGCCGCGCCGGCCAGGCGGTCTTCGGCGAGACCTGCACCCACTACCTGCTCACCGACGCGAGCGACCTGGAGCGCCCCGGCTTCGAGGGGGCGAAGTTCGTCTTCACGCCGCCGCCGCGGAGCGCCGCCGACCGCGAGCGCCTCTGGCGGGCGCTGCGCGCCGACGCCCTCTCGGCCGTCTCCAGCGACCACTCGCCGGCCAGCTTCGAGGCCCGGCTGCGGCTCGGCCGCGACGACTTCGCCAAGATCCCGAACGGGACCGGGGGCGTCGAGGAGCGGCTGACGCTGATCCACCACCACGGCGTCAACGGCGGCCGCATCTCCCTCAACCGCATGGTCGAGCTGCTGGCGACCAACCCGGCGAAGCTGCTCGGCCTGCACCCGCGCAAGGGGACCCTGGCGGTCGGCGCCGACGCCGACCTCGTCGTCTTCGACCCCGAGCGCGAGGTGACCCTGACCGCCGCCGGCCTGCACTCGCGCTCCGACCACACGATCTACGAGGGCGAGGTCGTGCGGGGCGCGCCCGAAAGCGTCATGGTCAGGGGCGAGCTGGTGGTGGACCGCGGCGAGCTGGTGGCGCCCGCCGGCTGGGGCGAGTTCGTCCCCCGCCAGCGGGCGCGGCCCTGGTGGAACACTGCGGTGGCGAGGTGACCAGGCGGATCCACCAGCCCCCCGACGCGCTGCGGGCGCCGCGCTACACCGGCCCGCGCACCTTCGCGCGGCTGCCGCTGGTGGAGGCCCTGGACGACGTCGACTGCGCCGTGATCGGGCTGCCCTGGGACGGCGGCACGTCGTTTCGGCCGGGGGCGCGCTTCGGCCCCGAGGCGATCCGCTCCGCCTCAACCCTGCTGCGCCCCTACAACGCGGCCCAGGCGACCCAGGTCTTCGGCGCCCTCTCGGTCGTCGACCACGGCGACGCGCCCACCGTCCCCGGCTACATCGAGGACACGCTGGAGCGGATCGAGCGCTTCGTGGCGCCGATCGCGGCCGCCGGCGTCGTGCCGCTGGCGATGGGCGGCGACCACTCGGTGACGCTCGCCGAGCTGCGGGCGCTGGCGGCGGCCCACGGCCCGCTCGGCCTGCTCCACCTCGACGCCCACGCCGACCTCTGGGACTCATACAACGAGCGGCCGCTCAGCCACGGCACCTTCGCGCGGCGGGCGATCGAGGAGGGCGTCGTCGCGGCCGGCCGCACCCTGCAGGCGGGCCTGCGCGGGCCGCTCTACGGCCCCAAGGACGCCGAGCTCGGCCGCGAGATCGGCGTGAGCCAGATCGGCTGCGACGATCTGCTCGCGCTCTCCCCCGAGGAGTTCGCGGGGCGGGTCCGCGAGACGCTCGGCGACGGCCCGGCCTTCCTCACCTTCGACGTCGACTTCCTCGACCCGGCCTTCTGCCCCGCCACCGGGACGCCCGAGGCCGGCGGCCCGAGCGGCCGCGAGGCGCTCGCCCTCCTGCGGGCGCTGCGCGGCATCCGCTTCGTCGGCTTCGACGTGGTCGAGGTGGCGCCGCCCTACGACGGCCCCGGCCAGGCGACCGCCCTCTTCGCCGCCAACGTGCTCTACGAGATGCTGACGCTGGTCGCGCTCGCGCGGAGCTGAGAGACGCTTGCTCCGTTTGGGCGTATATGGCGCCCAAACGGAGCACGCGTCGAATAGCGTCACCCCATGGACATCGTCTGGACGCTGCTCGGCATCGCGCTGATCGCGCTCGCCCTGCGTGACATCTTCGACGTCCTCTTCCACCCGCGCGGTCGCGGGGTCCTCGCCCGGCAGGTCGTCCGCGGCATCTCGGAGGCCAGCCGCCGCCTCGCGCCCCAGGGCCGCCCGACGCGACTGCTCGCCGGCCCGCTCAGTTACATCGCCGTCGTCGCCACCTGGGCGGCGCTGCTCGCGGTCGGCTGGGCGCTCGTCTTCCTGCCCCACCTGCCCGAGGGCTTCACCTTCGACCCCGGCCTCGACCCACGCGCGCACTCCGGCTTCGCCGACGCCCTCTACGTCTCGCTCGTCAACCTGACCAGCCTCGGCTACGGCGACATCGCGCCGGCGTCCTCGCTGCTGCGGATGCTCGGTCCGGTCGAGACGATGTTCGGGCTCGGGCTGCTGACCGCCAGCCTCTCCTGGCTGATCTCGATCTACAGCTCGATCTCGCGTCGCGACTCGCTCGCCCACGAGGTCCACCTCGGCAAGGAGGCCGAGGAGAGGCTTGGGGAGAAGCTCGCCGACGGCGACCCCGAGCTGCTGGAGCGCCTGCTCGCCTCCTTCACCGAGCAGCTGATCGCCGCCCGCCGCGACCTGATCCACTTCCCGATCGTCCACTACTTCCGCACCGAGGACGAGGAGCGCGCCCTCTCGGGCCTGCTGCCCTTCCTCGCCTCCCTGGTCGAGGAGGCGAGCGAGGAGGGGCGGCCGCACGCGCTGCGGGTGCGGGCCGAGATGCTGCGGATGGCGATCGACGACTTCGCCGAGACCCTGCGGGTGCGGCTGCGGATGCCGGGCGAGAGCACCGACGCGACGCTCGAGCACTACCAGCGCGAGCACGGCCGCAAGGCTTCGGCCTGACGGAGCGCCCTCGCCCGCCCGGCCTTGTGTGACGGATCGCGGCGTTATCTCCCCGAAAGCCTTGGGTACGGGTTCCTCGTCCAACGAAAAGGAGCCAGTACGAAGATGAGCGAGCGTCACGAGAGCGAGGAGCGCACGGCGGGCGGCCCCCTGGGCAAGCTGGCCGGCGAGGCCAAGGAGGCGATCGGCTCGGTCCTCGGCAAGGAGGACCTGGCCCGCGAGGGGCGCCTGCAGAAGGTTCAGGTCGAGGCCGAAGAGGAGGCCGTCGAGCAGGGCCAGGAGGCTCGCGAGGCCGAGCAGGAGGCCGACCTGGAGGCCGAGCGCACCGCGACCCAGGCCGAGCGCCACGACCTGGAGGCCGACCTGCGGCAGGCCGCCGTCGAGGACGACGTCGAGCGCCAGCAGCGCGAGGCCGCCGCGCGCGAGGCGCGGGGCAAGGACGAGGCAGATCGCCTGGAGCGCGAGGCGGAGCGCGCCGAGCGCGTCGCCGACGCCGTAGACCCCGAGGAGGAAAGCCGATGAGCATGGTTCGATCGCTGACCAGGACCGCCGTCGACCGCTCGCTGAAGCTGACCCGGCTGCCACTCGACATGGCGATGGGAGTGGCGGGCGCGAGCCGCTCGCCGGCAAAGCTGGCGGTGGACCGGATGGACGCCGCCGTGCGCGGCGCCGCCGGCGCCGTGCTCGGCGACCGCCAGCTGCGGGGCGAGGCCAACCTGCGCGAGGCCGCCGCCGAGGAGCGCGAACGGGCGATGCGGCTGCGCGAGGAGTCCGAGCGTCGCGCCGCCAAGGCGGAGGAGCGCCGCCGCCGCGAGGAGCAGGCGGCCGCCAAACGCCGCCGGAAAGCCAAGGAGCAGGCCGAGAAAGCCGCGGCCGAGCGCGAGAAACGCGCCAGGGCGGCGAAGCTGGAGGCGCTCGGCGCCAAGGAAGAGGCGCTCGACGCGAAAGCGGACGCGGCGGCGAAGAAACGCGAGGCGGCGCGGGTGAAGAAAGCGGCCGGGAAGGCGAAGGCGAAGCGCAAGCAGTCGCCGTAGCGCAGGCGGCGGCCTGTCACGGCCGGCGCCCGCGGGGCGTGCTCGGTATGTGAGCGATCCTCGCGAAGTTCCGCCGACCCCCGGCACCGGGCGCATCGAGGAAGAACCTCGCCGACGCTACCGCGAGGACGCGGGTATATACGCGAGGCATCGCGCCGCCGGAACCTCTCCGCTCACCGACAGCGAGGTGGATGCGCGGCTCCGCGCCCACGCCGAGGACCTCGCGGCCGACGATGATGCCGGGCCCGCGGTCCCCTTCTTGGACGAGCTGGTGCAGACGTTCCGCCACCGGGTCTTTCGCGGCAATGAGGTCCGCTCGAAGGCGATCGCCAGCTATGAAGAGGACCGGCGCATGGCCTCGATCCGCAGCGTGCTCGCGAGTGAGCGGCGGAACCGGGCGCTGCGGCGCGTGCGCGAGCTCGCCTCGGTCCGCAAGAGGATGCGGCCGCCGGTCACCGGGCTGACCTTGACCGGCCCCGAGGCCTTCCTCTACTGCCTCGTTCCCGGGGTGGCGATCGAGGTCTTCGGCTCCGCGCCATCGCTCGACGCCGCCTTCGGCCTCGGCAAGGAGCTGTCATGGCTCTGCGCCGCGGCAGTCTCGGGGGCAATGATCCTCGCCGCCGACATGGTCGGCGATTCGATCGCCGCCGCCAGCATGCACTCGCGCCGGCGCACCGGGATCGTCGCGGGCCTCCTTGCCGTGACCGCGATAGGGGCCTGCATCTGGGCCGTGGTTGGCCTGGCCGACAGTCGTGCTCACAACGTCGCTTACCAGGAAGCGTCGAACCTGGCTCCCACGACGGACGCCGACGGGAGCTTCGGGGCGGCCGACCCCAAAGGCGGGACCGCGACGGCGGCTGAGGCGGCCCCCGCGAAGGAGGGCCCGACCATGCCGGAGTACGGCTTCTTCATCCCGCTTTCCGTCGTGATACTCGCCACCGCGACGCTCGTCGCCTTCCGGATCGAGCTGGCCCGCGAGTGGCACGAGGTGAGCGAGGCCATGGACGAGTTCGAAGAAAGGGCCGAGGAGGCAGGCGATGAAGACGAGGAGGCGAGGACGGCGCTGCAGCGGGCGGTGACCCCAGACCACGAAGCAGCCCTCGACGTCGTTGCGCTCGTCGAACGCGAGCACGCCCTTCTCTCGCTGTGGCTCACCCGCTTCGTCGCCGAATACCACCGCTTCCGCACGGCGGCCGGCAAGCGGCCGCGCACGCTGAGCATGCCGGCGGTCCCCAACCCCGATGCGATCGTGGAACGCATCCTTTATCCGCGAGACGGCCATGGCCAGGGCGGCGGCGGCGACGACGGGCCTGGCGGCGGCCACACGCCCCCGCCGGCCGGGGCCGAAGGGGGAGAGGCCGGCCAGAACGGCAACGGGGCGGGGCCGGGGCCCGAGCCGCCGCCGCCCCCGCCGCTTTCGGGAGAACGCCCGGGCAGTGAGCCTTGGCGCGACGACGGGTCACCGAAGGGATTCGGCGGCTGAGCGCGGCCGCCCAAGAAACGAGAGCAGGCGAAAGGAGCAACGATGTACAGATCGGCCAAAGCGAGGAGGGCGCGCAGGCGCAGAGTGCGCTGGATCGCGATCGCGGCGTTGCTGGCGGTCGCCCTGGCGGCGATCACGGTCGGGCTGGCGGCCGGTGGAGGCGAGCGCCAGGCGTCGGGTTGCCTGATCCTCGACGTCTCCGAATCGACCGATGAAGCGCGGGACCGCTACCCCGAGGAATTCCAGCGGTTCGCGACCGAGATCGCCGCCGACGGCAGCGGCGACATCTGCCTCATCCTCGCCGCGGCCGACCCGATCGCCGAAGGCGCGCCCGTCCACACCTCGGTTGCGGCGGACTCGCCAGGGACGCCGACCGGACGGCGGGAAATCGAAGAGAAGGTCCAGACGGCGACCGACGAGGTCACCGCGCTGCTCGAAGACCCGCCGGTCAGAGAGGCCGGCTCGGGCCTGGTCGAGGCGGCCACCGTCGCGGCCGAGCAGCTCGAGCCCGGGGACCGGATCCTCTACCTCTCCGACGGCCTGCAGTGGAGCCCCGCTGCCGGCCGCCTGATGGAGCTGGACCTCTCCAGCGCTGGGATCTCCTCGCTGATCCACGACCTCGATCAGAAGGGCCTGTTGCCCGACCTCACCGAAGTCGAGGTCTACTTCCCGCTGATGCTGTACCACCCGGAGAGCTACAAAGGGCGCGTGGTCGAGGCAAACCAGATCAAAGCGTTCTGGCGGGCCTGGGCCGATGCGACGGGCGCCGAGCTGACGATCGGGGGCCAGACGAGCTGACAACTGACGGCGGGTTCAGTCCATGGGCGTAAGCTGATGCGCGGCCTTCAGCCGCGCCGCCAGCGCCTCGTCGGCGAAGGTGTCGACCAGGTCGGCCGCGGCCCCCACCATCTCGAGCATCGGCGCTCGCTCTTCGCTGACGTCGATGCCGTGGTCGCTTCGGGAATGGACGCCGAACTGAAGGCCGTACACCTCCTGGTTGCCGAAGGCGCCCATCAGGTGGTGGTAGGAGGGGTCGAGCGAGTTGCGGCGCAGGGCGCCTTCCACGCTGCGCTGGAACTGCTTGTCGCGCACCGGCGCGGGCGCGCCTATCTCGGCGACGGAGACCGAGGGGCCATGGGGATCGGTGAGGACGACGATCTGCGGGTTGAACAGGTTGACGACCTGCGCCAGGGCGATCCCGGTCCACCAGCCGGCCTCGCGCATCGCCTCGGTGTAGGCGGGATGGCGGAGGACGTCCTCGCCGACGTCGACGACCAAGGGGTGCTCGCCGCTCCAGCCGAACGTGGCGCCTTCGACGAAGGCGGCGTTGACCTCGCGGTTGATCGCGCCGGTGGAGGCGACGGTCTCGAGGCATCCCCGCGCCCCGCAGTGGCGGCAGAGGACCCCGTCGGCGCGAACCGCGAGGTGTCCGATCTCGGCGGCAAAGCCGGCATTGCCGGTGACCAGCCGATGGCCGCTGATCACGCCACCGCCGACGCCCTCGGCGAGCCAGAGCAGCGCGAGGTCGCGCGGTGGCCGGGGCATTCCCTGCATCCGCAGGTCGACCACGGTGCCCAGCGCGGCGGCGCTGGCGTCGTTGATCAGCGCCAGTGGCTCGGCGGGCAACCCCTTCTCCGACAGTTGCCGCCGCAGGGCCGTGTGAAGGTCGAAGTCCGCCTTCGCCAGGTTGGGCATGATCCAGCGCGAGGCGGTGCGCATCGTCCAGGCCGTCTCGCCGTTGCCGCGGGTGCGGACGCGGTAGACCGGCGTCGGCAGCGAGACGGTGACCCCCAGCGTCCGGTCGGCAACGTCGAGCGTCTCCTGCGAGCTGAGCGGGTCCTCGCGGCTCCGTTCCTCGGCGCGGGCGCTGTCGAGCGCGCGCGCCGCCACGGTGGCGATCTTCTCGACGATCTCGTCCGCGTCCACCAGGTCGACGAGGTTCACCTCCTCCTCGGCAAGCGACCCGACCGTCAGGTACTCGAGGTCGAGCAGGCGCGCGGCGATTCGGTCGCGCTTGACGCTGACCGCGAGGGCGAACGCCAGGTTGGGCCGCGCCCGCCAGACGTCGGTATTGCCGCGGCGGAGCTGAGGGACCTTCTCGATCGACCCGATCCGCTCCAGGCGGTTGATCCGCAGGCTCATGCTCTGCCGGCTCGAGCCGAAGAACCGCTCGAGGACGGGCCGCGTCGTCGTGCCGCGCTTACGCAGCTCGCGATGGACGGCGATCAGGCTGGTCGCGTCGCGGGGCGCCATTAAGGGCCTGCGGGTGCCCTTTCACTTGACTGCCGCGGCGGCGCGATCTGCTCTTGTGTCCACATATTGGAAAAGGCCTAAACAGTTAGGCGTTCCATGATATTCACCTTTCCTTACCTAAATAGGACCAGGGAGGGATTCATGGTTACAGGTGACTTCGGCAACGACGAACAGGCCCGCGTTCGCAGCGCTCTCGACGAGTTGGCGCGGATTTGCTCGGAGGGCAGCAGATCGGGCCGTCTCTCCAACAGGGCCTGGATGAACCACGACGCCTGGCAGAACGCCTACCTGGCGCTCGCGCCGCGGATCGCGGCTGGGCGTGTCGACCTCGACCGGCCGCTGCGGGGGCTGGCCTACGTCACGGCGCGGAACTTCTACATCAGCGAATGCCGGCGCGAGGGTCGCTGCTCGCGCCTGACCGAGGACCGCGTCCACCGCTACAACGCGGGGGAAGAGCGCCTTCCTGAGGAGCAGGCGGAGGCGTCGCGCCGCGGTGCCGTCCTGCGCGAGTGCATGGTCGAGCTGGCGGGCAGAGGCAAGCTGAGCGAGACCGACGTCGCGATCCTGGTTCGGCGCTACGTCGACGAGTGGAGCGTCAGTGAGGTGGCTCGGTCGGTGCGCCTGACGGCGGACAACGTGCGCCAGATATCGCTGCGCCGTCGCCAGCTGCTGCGCAAAGAGCTGGAGGGGCGGGAATTGGAGGAGCCGGTCGCGGCCTAGGCCGCGACCGCGACCTTCGCGGTCGCCCGGCCGTCGTCCTCGGGGTCAGGCTCGAACTCGACCTCGGTCCCAGCCGGAAGCTCGGTCGCCAGCGCTTCGAGCTTTTCGCGCGCCGGTACCTCGATGAAGTCCTGGGCGCGCGGGAAGATCGAGCGACCGTCCCATTTCTCCGGCATCTTTTCGAAGATGACCGGTGCGAAGAGCTCGCTCGCGAAGCGGGGCCGCAGGTCGTACTCGTCGGCGAGGTTCTCCGCGAGGTGGCGGCAAGCCCGATCGACGATCTCGTCGAAGGCGTCACGGCGCAGGATGTCGTATCCGACCAGCGAGTCCTGGAGCCGGCTCCAGAGCGCCGGTGAGCCCAGTCCTTCGAAGCGGACCGGCCCCTCGGTGGGATCGCCGTCGATGACGATCCGCCGGCTTTTGACTAGTTGCTCGAGGCTCTCGGCGCTCTGTTTGAGCAGATCTTCGGTGCCGGGCGCCTCGGCCAGCGACGACTTCAGGTAGTCGCCTCGCTTCGATCCGGCGTTGGTCGTCAGAATCAGCAGCGCGTTCTCGAAGGTGGCGGTCCGGCCCCGGCCGTCGGTCAAGCGCCCCGCGTCGAGGATGCCGAGCAGCATCTCGGCGAGCCGGGGCGGGCCGCGGTCGAACTCGTCGAGCACGATCACGGCGGCGCTGTCCTGCAGCGCTTCGCTGAGGACGCCCCCGTCCTCATAGCCGACGTAGCCGGGCGGTGCTCCGGTCAGCCGGGCGGTGTCATGGTCGCCCTGGAACTCGGAGCAATCGATCCTGCGGATGCCGTCGCGGCTACCGAGGACTGCCTCGGCGAGGACCAGGGCCGTCTCGGTCTTGCCGACGCCAGGGGGGCCATGCAGGACGAGGGTCCCCATCGGTCGGGTCACGACCGCCCCGGACGGTCGGTTGGCCGAGCGCCAGCGGCCGCGGGACAGGACCTGGGCGATTCGCTCGACCGCGTGGTCCTGCCCGACTATCTCGTCGCGGATCATCTCGACGATCCGCTCCACCCCCACGCGGTCGATCGGCGTGCTGGTGCGTTCTCCGCGTGCCGCCCGGTAGAGGGACTCGGGCCTGGTCGCCGGGATCGCCACCGCGTGCGAGCGCCGGCGCAGCTGCTCGAGCCCCCGCAGGGAGTAGCCGTGGGTGACGCGGGCGAGCGCCTCGAGGTGTCGCTCCTCCGGCGGCGACTCGCCAGCGCCGTGAAAGCCGCCGGCGAGCAGGCCGAGCGCCGCGAGGCGCTCGGCGCGATCGGCCGGCTCGACCGTCTGCTCGACGACGCCGGGGAGCGCGGCGAGCTGCTCGACGCCGGCGCTGGTCGGCGTGCCGTGCACTACCAGGGTGTTGCGTGGCCGAATCGGGTCGCCTGGGTCGCCGGTCAGCTCCGCTTCGGTCATCGCCTCCAGCAGCGTGACGAGCGTCTCGCGGCCCTGCTCGACGCCGTCGGCGATCAGCGTGCTGGCGCTCTGCAGGACGATCGCCACCGCCATCTCCTCCTGCTTCAGCAGCACCCTGATCGAGCGGGCCAGCCCGACCGCGGACGCGGGTCCGAGCCCGACCGTCTCGTCCCCGCCGCGCAGCTCCGCGAGCAGCTCTCCGACCCGCTCGGAGCTCTCCCCGGCGACGCGCCGCAGGCCGTCCGCCTGGTTGGCGGTCAGGACGGTGTCGATTCCGGCGCGTTCGACGAGGACCTTCCCCACCGCCCAGGTTTCGTCCTTGAGCTTGCCCTCGAGCAGGACCGCGTCGCCGAGGTGGCCGCGGAGCACGACATGGGCGCCCGCGCGAACGTGGTCGGCGAGCAGGTCGAGGTGCCGGGAGGTGCGGCTCAAGGCGTCGCCCGTCGCGTCGCCTCCGGCGGCTTGGTCTCCGCCGCGGTGGCCGGCGCGGGCTCCTCCAGCGCCATGCCCTCGCCGAATTCCGCCGCGATCCTGGCGACGGCCGCATGCTGGCTGTCGCATTCCCCCTCCTGCGTTCCATCCCCGCGGATCGTGCTGCGCGAGGTCTGCCAGAGCAGCGCCACCTCACCCGTCGCTCCGCCGCTGGCGACGACCACCGGCAGCGACTCGTCGGCCGATATCTGGGTCGTGGCGACCAGGCGGCCGTCGCTTTCCCAGCGGGTGCTGCCGGGCGTCAGCTCGACGGCGGTCCTCTCGGCGACTTCGACGAGGGCGAGCTCGCATTCGGTCCTGTCGGTCCACCGGCGCACGCTATCCCGCTCCAGGTTTTTCACCGCTGCCTCCGCTTCCTCGATCGACCCCCCGTCGCTCGCCCGGGCGACAGCGGCGCGAGCCTGGTCCACCCGCCGTCCGGAGGCGGCTCGTGCGGCTGCCTCGCAGCGAGCGGCGAGCCGGCCGAGATCGGTGGCGTCCTCGACGCCGCGGTCGCGTAGCTCCGCGATCCGCTCCGGGGCGAGGGTGTCGACGACCTCGCCGCGCTCGGCCAGCATGCGCTGGCGGCGTTCCGCGAGGCGACGGAGCCTCTGCTCGCTTGGCCGGATCCGGGTGGGAATCGTGCTCGCGCTCATCTCAGGCCTCCTCAGGGACAGTGGTCGCCGCGGCGAGCCGCGGCGCGAAATCGGGAACGGGCGGTACGCCGACCCACTCGAGCCGCATCTCGCGGTCGAGGCTCAGCTCGATCCCAGCCGGGGCGTCCGCTTCGCGCGCCAGCTCGGACCTGTGCCGCGGCGAGAGCGCCAGGAGCCGCTGGTTCCGCGAGCCCCGCCAGCGCAGGGGCGCGTGCTGGCGCTTCACGTAGGGGCCGTCTACCAGCAGGTCGAGCCGGCGCAGGAGGTCCCGCTGACCGGTGCTGCCCTTGCGCCACAACCACTCGATCCGGTAGCCGGAGTACGACATGGTCGAGAGGCGCGGGCGCGCTGAGCGCAGCAGGTCGATCAGGCGGCAGAGGGCGGGCGCTTGCAGGAATGGCTCGCCGCCGCTGAAGGTGACGCCGGCGATGTCGTCGATCGCCCCCAGCCTGGCGAAGAGGTCGTCGACGCCGACCTCCGTGCCGGCCCCGAGCGGGTGGGTCGCCTCGGCTATGCACCCGTGGCAGCGCAGGTGACACCCCTGCACGACCACGGCCGCTCGGCGGCCGGGCCCGAGCACGTCGGTCCGCTCGATTATCCGTGCGATCCGCAGGACCGCGTCGTTCTCGCCGCCGTGGTGTCGGTTCACGCCAAGCTCTCCAGCTCGCGCGCCCACGCGGGCATGCGCACCGTGAGGTCCCGCTGCTCTTTGAAGTTGCGATCGCCGTCGAGTACGCCGACCGGCAGCGCGCTGAAGGCCGCCGACCTGTAGGCGCTCACGATCTCTTGGGCGAAGGCGACCTCGTTCTTGGCCACCGAATGGGTTTGGCCTTTGAGCCCCGAAAGCTCTTCGTCGCGGCGGGCGAGGCTCCCGCGCAGCACCTCGAGCGCCTCCGCATCGGCGGTGCGCGTCCGTCGCAGCGCCGTGACGGTGGGATTCTCGAGCGCCGGGCCGGGCCAAGCGGTGAGCACGACCGCAAGGACGACGGCGCCGAACCCTACGACCGCGAGTGCCGGCCGCCCCTCGAGGCCGGCGAGGATGGCGCCGAGGCAGAGCGCGACGATGCCGCCGACCCCGACCACGGAGCGGCTGCCGACGTCGCGCGGCCCACGCAGCGGCGGCAGCACGACGCGGTTGCCCGACACGCCTTCTTCAGCGAGGACGGCGTCCTTGTGGGCCAGGCTGACCTCGAGCGCGGCTGCTTCGGTTCGCAGGCTTGCGATCGCGCCCTCGATCGACGAACGGCGCTCGATGTAGGCGGTCCTCAGCCTGGCGAGGCGGCTCGACGCGATCCCCTCGGCCTCCTCGAGGATCGGGAAGTCGCGGTTGAGCATGTCCTCGGCGTGGCGGATCGCGTCGGCCTCGGCGTCTCGGCGGACCCTCGTCAGGATCTCTTGGTGGACGGGGGTGGGGTCGAACGCGTCGCCCTCTTCGTACGCGGCCCCCCCGAGGCCGCCGTCTTCCTCGGCAGGTTTCCTGCCGCGCCGAAAGAGCTTCGCGATTGGTCCCATCACACCGACCACGCGCGGGAGCTGCCGGGCGTGACGCGACGGTGGCTCCATGCCGTACGTCACATAGCCCCGCCTGGCTCGCTGCGAGAATCGCCTCGTGGACGAGCACCTCGATGTGCTGATCGTCGGTGCCGGCCTCTCCGGGATTGGCGCCGCCTGGCACCTGCGGCGCGACCACCCGGCGCGCAGCTACGCGATCCTCGAGGCGCGCGACGCGATCGGCGGGACCTGGGACCTCTTCCGCTACCCGGGGATCCGCTCGGACTCCGACATGCACACGCTCGGCTACCGCTTCCGGCCCTGGACGGCCGAGAAGTCGATCACCGACGGCCAGTCGATCCTCGACTACGTTCGCGACACGGCGCGCGAGGCCGGGATCGACCGCAGGGTCCGCTACCGCCACCGCGTCGTGCGCGCCGCGTGGTCGAGCGCCGACGCCCGCTGGACGGTCGAGGCCGAGCGCGCCGACACGGGCGAGACGGTCACCCTGACCTGCGACTTCCTCTGGACCTGCTCTGGCTACTACCGCTACGACGAGGGCTACACGCCCGACTTCCCCGGCCGCGAGCGCTTCCGCGGCGAGGTCGTCCACCCGCAGCACTGGCCCGAGGAGCTCGACCACTCCGGCAAGCGCGTCGTCGTGATCGGCAGCGGCGCCACCGCGGTGACGCTCGTGCCCTCGATGGCCGAGCGCGCCGAGCACGTGACGATGCTGCAGCGCACCCCGACCTACATCGTCTCCCAGCCGGCCAGGGACCCGATCGCCAGCAGGCTGCGCCGCTTCCTGCCGGACCGCGCCGTCTACTCGATCGTGCGCTGGAAGAACGTGCTGCTGCAGACCGCCGTCTACAAGCTGGCCAAGCGCCGGCCGGGCGCGGTGAAGAGGATGGTGCGGCGCGGGTTGGAGCGGGCGCTGCCCGCCGGCTTCGACATCGACACCCACTTCACGCCTCCCTACGACCCCTGGGACCAGCGCCTCTGCCTCGTCCCCGACGGCGATCTCTTCAGGGCGCTCGGCGACGGCAGCGCCTCGATCGTCACCGACCGGATCGCGACCTTCACCGAGGGCGGGATCGAGCTGGAGTCCGGCCGCGAGCTCGAGGCGGACGTGATCGTCACCGCGACCGGCCTCAACCTGCTCTTCCTCGGCGGCATGGAGCTGGTCGTCGACGGCGAGCCGGTGGACCTGCCGAAGAAGATGACCTACCGCGGCATGATGCTGAGCGGCGTCCCCAACTTCGTCTTCACGACCGGCTACACCAACGCCTCCTGGACGCTGAAGGCGGACCTGGTCTCCGAGTACGTCTGCCGCCTGCTCGCCCACATGGACGCGGGCGGCCATCGCCAGTGCGTCCCCGAGGTCACCGGCTCGGTCGAGGAGCAGCCGCTGCTCGACTTCAACGCCGGCTACGTGCTGCGCACGATCGACCAGTTCCCCAAGCAGGGCTCGGTGGAACCGTGGAAGCTGCGCCAGAACTACGTCTTCGACCGCCGCACGATCCGCCGCGGCCGGATCGACGACGGCACGATGCGCTTCTCGAGCCCGGCGCTACCAGACGGCGTCGTGCCTCTCCATCACGCCGAGCCCGTCGGCCAGCGGTAGTCCGCCCAGCGACCCGGAGAAGGTCCCGAAGCGCAGCCGGTAGCGCGAGCGCAGCAGCAGCAGGTTGTCGCGGCGGGCGCGCTCGGTCTCGGGCTCGAAGCGAAGCCGAGCCCCGCCAGGCGATCCCTCGCCGGCGGGATCGATCCCGCCGAGGCCGTCGAAGCGGACCGGCGGGACCTCGCGCGGCTCGCCGTCGACCCAGACCGCCCGCTCGCTGCCCTCCGGCGGGTCGTTGATCCCCTCGACCAGGTTCCAGGCAACGGCGCGGCCGTCGGTCGCGCTGCCGACGCCGGCCGACCACAGCCAGCTGGTGTGGCGCCGGTGGTGGCCCGCCGATTCGTCGTCCACCGCGAGGGCGTCGATCTCCCAGCGCCGCCCGTCCGCCTCGACGGCGCCGCGCACCGGCACGCCGGCGCGCTTGCGGGTCCAGGCCCAGGCCCGGCCGCTGGGGCAGCGCGCCTCGATCGCGGCGGCGTCGCCGAGCACGAGGCTGGCGCGCACCTCGCCCGCCTCGATCGCGATCCGCGGGCCGTCCATCCGCACCTCCCGCGAGCCGGGGAGGAGGCTGGTGCCGTCGTGGCGCCGCCGCCCCTCCCGGTCCCAGAGCACCCAGAAGGACTGCCGGAACGGACCGATCTCGGCCCGCGCCGCGCAGAGCATCAGCTCGTCGGCGAAGACGCCCACGTAGCGCCACCGCTTGCGCAACTGCCCCCGTGCCAGCAGCGGCATCGGCTCCGCCGGCGCCACCGCCGATCCCCCCGCCGACGGGCCGATTTCCGCTGACATAGAGCGGTTTTCGGCCCGTCGGCCGCTCATTTCATGCCTTCGAGGCGCTCGGCGAGGCGTTTCATGTTGCGCCCGCGGGCCGCGGCCGCGGCTCCGGCCCAGTCGGTGGGGCGGTCGGGTGGGCGCTCGACGCCGGCGTCGCGCAGGGTCGCGATGTCCTTGAAGGCGAGCAGCTCCTCGCGGCCGTCGATCAGGGCGCCCCGCAGCGCCGGCCGCCGCTCGCGGATCGCGCCGTCGAGCACCTCCTCCAGCGAGCCGTGGCGGCGCAGCAGCTCGGCAGCCGTCTTCGGCCCGACGCCCTTGGCGCCCGGGATGCCGTCGGAAGGGTCTCCGCGCAGGGCGATGAAGTCGGGGACCAGCTCGGGGTCGATGCCGTAGCGCTCGCGGACCCCCTCCGGCGTCACCGCTTCGGCGCCTTTGTTGCCGGTCCGCACGTAGAGGACGGTCACCGCCTCGCTCGCGCACTGGTACATGTCGCGGTCGCCGGTGAGGAGCAGCGCCCGCCCGCCCGCCTCGGCCTCGCGCCGCGCGTAGGTGCCGAGCAGGTCGTCGGCCTCGAGGTCGCCGCTGACGGCGACGGTCCACCCGAACGCCTCGAAGAAGGGCCGCGCGTCGGCCCACTGCGGGGTCAGCCCCTCCGGCATCTCGACCCGCTCGGCGTGGTAGCTCGGGAAGAGCTCGGTGCGGTAGGAGGCCGCGTCGGGGCCGAAGCAGAGGACGACGGCGCGCGGCCGGTGCTCTTCGACCTCGCGCAGGATCAGGTTGGCGGCGCCGAGCAGGGCGTTAACGGGGTTGCCGTCCGGCCCCTCGATCGAGTCGGGCAGCGCGTAGAAGGCGCGGAACAGCATCGATGGCGTGTCGACGACGAGGAGGGGCGCGGGCATGCCGCCAGCCTACGCGGCCACCGGGGACCCGCCGGACCTGGAGTGCCCATATGGGCACCGGAGGTCCGGCGCGTCGAGACGGGCCGGGGGTGCCGGTTCGCTAGGTTCGGGCGTCGTGAACGCATCGCCCTCATCCGACGGCGCGGCCCCTCCCAGCGCCCTGCGCATCGAGGACCTGGTCAAGCGCTACCAGACCGGGGTGGAGGCGCTGCGCGGCGTCTCGCTGGACATCGCCCCGGGCGAGCTGTTCGGCCTGCTCGGCCCCAACGGGGCGGGCAAGTCGACGCTGATCCACTGCACGACCGGGCTGGCGCAGCCGACCTCGGGATCGATCCGCGTCTTCGGCTTCGACGCGATCGACCGCTACGCCGACGCGCGGCAGGCGGTCGGGCTGGCGCCGCAGGAGCCCAACCTCGACTGGTTCCTCACGGTCGAGGAGACGCTCGACTACCACGCCGGCTACTTCGGGATGCCGAAGCGCGAGCGGCGCGAGCGCAGCAGGGAGCTGCTCGAGACCTTCTCGCTGACCGAGAAGCGCGACGAACGGACGCGCACGCTCTCGGGCGGGATGAAACGGCGGCTGATCCTGGCGCGGGCGATGATGCACCGGCCGCGCCTCCTGATCCTCGACGAGCCGACCGCTGGCGTAGACGTCGAGCTGCGGCTCGAGCTCTGGCACTACGTCCAGCGCATCAACCAGGAGGGGACGACGATCCTGCTCACCACCCACTACCTGGAGGAGGCCGAGCAGCTCTGCGACCGGATCGCCTTCATCGCCGAGGGCCAGATCGTCGGCCTGGGCACGAGCCAGGAGCTGGCCGCGAGCTACGAGGTCGAGACCCTCGAGGACGCCTACCTGGCCTTGGTCGGCCGCAAGGAGCTCTCGCGCTCCCATGTCGAGGTGACGGCGTCGTGACCTGGAGGAGCCGTCGATGAGCGCCGCCCAGATCCGCCTCTTCACGCTCTGGCGCCGCGAGGCGAACCGCTTCATGAAGATCAAGAAGCAGACGATCGGCGCGCCGCTGCTCGAAACCTTCCTCTACATCTCGGTCTTCGGCGCCGCGCTCGGCACCCGGATCGACCAGCTGCACGGGATCGACTACGTCGTCTTCGTCATCCCGGGCCTGATCATGATGGCCTGGTCGATCAACGCCTTCACCAACAACTCCTCCTCGATCCTCCAGCAGAAGTTCCAGGGCGCGATCCAGGATCAGCTCTCCTCGCCGGCCTCGCCGCTGGAGCTGCTGCTCGCCTTCGCCTTCGGCGGCTTCATGCGCGGCCTCATCGTCGCCGCGCTCACCTTCACCGCCGCCTCGTTCCTGGTCGACCTGCCGGTCGAGCACGTCCTCGTCCTGGTCCCGGCCCTCTTCCTGGTCGGGCTCTTCTTCTCGCTGCTCGGGGTGGTGATCGGGATCCGCGCCGAACAGTTCGACGACGTCGCCTTCGCCCAGACCTTCGTCCTGCAGCCGCTGATCTTCCTCGGTGGCGTCTTCTACTCGGCCTCGCTGCTGCCCGAGCCGTTCCAGACCCTGACCCACTTCAACCCGATCTACTACATGATCAACCTGGTCCGCTACGGCTTCCTCGGCTACAGCGAGGCCAGCATCGCCCTCTCACTGCTGGCGCTGACCGCGGCGACCACGGCCCTCTTCCTGCTCAACCTGCGCCTCTTCACGCGCGGGTACCGGCTGCGGGCGTAGTTCCGGTGCGCTTTTTGCTTCCCGGATGAGCAAAAGGCGCACTGGAACCAGCCAGATCGAGTCAAGGGCCGAGATGACGGCGATCCGCACGGTCTGGAATCCTGCTCGAAACGATCTGAAAGGAACGCTACGTGACTCGACTCGCCCACCGTCGCCGCTCGCTCGCCCTGCTCGCCGGGACGGCCGCGCTGCTGATGGCCGCATTCGCTCCGGCCTTCGCCAGCGGCGCCACGGTCTTCATCAAAGCCGACAAAAAAGGCCTGCGCTTCGTCGCTCCCGCGACTGTCGCCGCCGGCGAAGAGCTGAAAGTCGTCAACCAGACCGACCCGCGCAAAATCGGGCCGCACACCTTCTCGCTGGTCACCAAAGGCTCGCTGCCGAAGACCCCGAACGCGCGCAAGCTCTGCTTCGCCAAAGGCCACATCTGCCGGGCGATCGCCCGCTGGCACGGCGTCAAGGGCAACGGCCCGGTGAAGGAGAACCCGGCCGAGGCCGGCCTGCCGGGCTGGGACACGCTCGGCAACCTGAACCGCGACGGCGACTCCTGGTTCACCGGCAACAAGGCCGGGACCTCGATCACGCAGACCGTGACCGCCGACGTCACGGCCGGACCGACCCGGATCTACTTCCTCTGCGCGATCCACCCCTGGATGCAGGGATCGACCGAGGTCACGCCGCCCGTCGCCACCACCGGCTGAGCGACGTCTGGTCAGCGCTCAACTGAGCCGCGCCTGGGACGCCGAGCCTTCCTCGGCGTCCTGGGCGGCGGCGCCCTCGCCGCGCTGCTGCCCTTCGCGGGCGGCGGCAGCGGCGCCGCGCCCGCGGCTGGGGCGCCCGCCGCCGCCCGCGCCTCGCGCCGCCGCCGCGCTCCCCGGCCGTTCGAGGCCGAGCTGCCGATCCCGCGCGAGCTGACCGGCGCCCGCCTCGAGATCCCGATCCGCGAGGCGGACCTCCAGATCCTCCCCGGCGAGAAGACCCGGATGTGGACCTACGGCGGCAGCTTCCCGGGCCCGACGGTCCGCCGCCCCGCCGGCCATCGCACCGAGGTCACCTTCCACCACGAGCTGCCGCCCGAGGCCGGCGAGCTGACCGTCCACCTGCACGGCGGCCACAATCGCAGCCGCCATGACGGCCAGCCGGGCGGCCTCACCCGCTCCCAGCCGAAGTCCTTCTACTGCCGCATCCCCTACGGCCTCTCCCCGCGCCAGTCAGGAAACGACCTGCTGATCGAGCCTGGCGGCAGCCGAACCTACGTCTACGACCTGGTCGAGGAGGGGCGCCCCGAACGGGCCGCCTTCCAGTGGTACCACGACCACCGCCTCGACCGGACCAGGCTCAACGTCTGGCGCGGCCTCGCCGGCATGTGGATTGTCGAGGACGACTTCGAGCGCTCGCTGCCGCTGCCGGAGGGCGAGCGCGACCTGGCGCTGACGATCGCCGACCGCAGCTTCGGGCGCCGCAACCAGCTCGCCGACCCCTTCGACGCGCAGCGCCCGCCCGCCGACGGCGTCAACGGCGCCCGCGTCCTCGTCAACGGCGCCTACATGCCGCACCACCGCGTCGCCGCCTGCCGCTACCGGTTGCGCCTGCTCAACGTCTCCAGCTTCCGCTCCTACGACCTCCACCTCTCCAACGGCGCGCCGCTGACCCAGATCGGCACCGACAGCGGCCTGATGCCGCGGCCGGCGCGACGCCGCCGCGTCCTGATCGGACCGGGGGAGCGGGCGGAGGTCGTCGTCGACTTCGCGGGTGAGGGCGGCGGCGCGGTCGAGCTGCGCAGCGGGCCGCTGCGCGAAGGGCGCGAAGGCGCCGGCGCCCGTCCCTACGTCGGCGCCCTGATGCGGTTCCGCGTCGCGCCGGGGCGCGTCCACGACCGCACCCGGGTGCCGCGGGCGCTGCGACCGCTGCCGGGCTGGGCGGCGGCCGCCGGCCGCGCCTACGAGCGCGGCGCCCGCGAGCCGGACCGCACCTGGACGATCTCGATCGGCGGCACCTTCCGGACGACCTGGCTGCTCAACGGCCGCACCTTCAACCCGGCGCGCTCAGAGGCCTTCCCGGTCCTCGGCACGACCGAGACCTGGGAGATCGCCAACCGCACCGGCGTCGCCCACGTCATGCACATGCACCACACCGACTGGTACCTGCTCGCCCGCGACGGCCGCCCGCCGCCGCCCTGGGAAGACTGCCTCAAGGAGACCTTCTTCGTCCATCCCGGCGAACGGATCCTCGTCGCCGGCCGCTTCGCCGACCACGCCGGCAGGTTCCCGATCCACTGCCACATGCTCGACCACGAGGACCACGGCCTGATGTCGCAGTTCGAGGTCGTGCGCCGGGGCGACCCGCGCGCCCGGCGCGCCGCCTAGGGAATCCCTCCTAGCCCGCGGTCGGCCGCAGCGCCAGGAGGACCATGTCGTCGCGCAGCGCGCCGCCGCCGCGCGTGACCGCGTCGCGGCGCAGTCGCTCGGTCAGATCCGCCAGCTCGGCGTCGGCGAGCCCGCGCGCCATCTCGGCCAGGTCCTCGGGGTGGCGGTGCGTCTCGACCGACCCAGCCTCCAGCCAGCCGTCGGTGTAGAGGAGGAGGGTGTCGCCCGGGGCGACGGCGATCGAGTGGGAGGCGACGTCCGTCTTGGCGAGCGCCCCCAGGAGCGCCCCGCCGCCCAGCTGGGCCGGCCCGTTGCTGCTGAGGTGGACGGCGTCGGGGTGGCCGGCCGCGGCCAGCTCTGCCTCCCAGCCATCGCCGTCGCGGGTCAGCCGCATCAGCAGCGCCGTCGCGAAGTCGTTCAGCGAGGTGCCTTCGCGCAGCATCTCGTTGACCCGCACCAGCACCTCGCCGGGCTCCTCCAGCTCGCGGATCAGGCCGCGCACCGAGTGGCGCAGCGCCACCGAGACGCCTGCCGCGGTGCTGCCCTTGCCGGCGACGTCGCCGATCAGCACCCAGCAGCCGTCCTCGGTCGGAAGCACGTCGTAGAGGTCGCCGCCGACGTCGACTCCCTCACCGGCCGCCTCGAAGATCACCGCGATGTCGAGGCCGGGGACGTCGGCGGGGTGGGGCGGACGCAGGCCGCGCTGCAGGGTGCGGGCGATGCGGGCGCGCTCCTGGTAGAGCCGCGCGTTGTCGAGCGCCAGGGCGGCACGGTCGCCGAGCTCGGCCAGCAGCTCGAGGTCGGCCGAGTCGTAGCGGAGGTGGCTGTGGGCGTGCAGGAACGAGAGGCCGCCGATGGTCCGCCCCCGCGCCATCAGCGGCACGACGGCCGCCGAGCGGTAGCCGGCCTCGGCCATCAGGCGCCGGTGGTCGTCGTTCTGGGCGACTTCGGCGATCGACTCCGGGGAGGTGAGGTCGGGCCAGACCATCGGCTGCCCCTCGCGCAGCACGCGGGCGACCGGGTGGTCGCCGCCGGGGTCGAGCGGCGACTGCCGGCGGATCGCTTCCAGCTGAGCGGCCGCCTCGGGATCGGCTCCCGCGACGACGCTGTCGCCGATCCAGCCGTCGCGGCGGACGAAGTCGATCACGCAGAGCTCGGCGACGGACGGCACCGCGGTCTGGACGATCGTGCGCGCCGTCCTGTTCGGGTCCAGCGACGCGTCGAGGGCTCGGGTCGCGGCGACGAGGAACTCCTGGGCGCGCCGCCGCCGCCGCTCCGCGGTGATGTCCCGCGCCACGACCGAGGCGCCGACGATCCCGAGGACCGGGTGCTCGATCGGCGAGACCGTCAGCGAGACGTCGACCCGGGCGCCGTCCTTGCGGATCCGCTCGGTCTCGTAGGTCTCGAGCCGTTCCCCGCGCTTCACCCTGTCGAGGATGCGCATCTCCTCGTTCTTGTGGTCCTCCGGCACGATGAAGGAGACGTGCGTGCCGATCGCCTCCTCGGCGGTGTAGCCGTAGAGCGCTTCGGCGCCCCGGTTCCAGGAGGTGAGGATTCCGTTCAGGTCCTTGCTGAGCACGGCGTCCTGGGTGCCGCGCACGACCTCGGCCAGATGGTGGCGGATGCGCTCGACCTCGCTGCGGTCGCTGACGTCGCGCAGGAAGCCGGTGAAGAGGGGCGGCTCGGAGTCCGCGATCCGAGTCACCGTCAGCTCGACCGGGACGATTCGCTCGTCGCGGGTGTGGGCGGGCAGCTCGATCCGCTGGCCGATCACCACCTTCTCGCGGGTCTCGAGATAGCGGCGCAGGCCCTGCCGGTGGCGGTCGCGCAGGTGCTCGGGGACGATCAGCTCGGCCAGCTCCTCGCCGATCGCTTCCTCGCGGCTGTAGCCGAAGAGCTGCTCGGCCGCCTCGTTGAACTCGACCACCTTGCCGTGGTGGTCCATGCCGATCACGCAATCGAGCGCCGCGGTGAGGACCGCCGACTTGAACTGCTCGCTGGCGAGGATGACGGCGTCGGCGCGCTGGCGGCTGATGAACATCGCCAGCTGGTCGCCGAAGCCGGCCAGCAGGTCTTCGAGGTCGCCGGGCAGGGACTCGAAGGAGTCCGTGTGCAGCTCGGCGACGGCGAGCACGTTCTGGGGGGCGCCGAGCGGGACCGGGATCGCCAGCGCGGCGCTCAGGCCGACCTCGGCGGCGGCCTCCTGGCGGCGGAAGACTGGATCGCTCGCGACGTCGGGGCTGATGTGGATCTCGCCCCGCTCCCAGGCGATCCCCGGCAGCCCGCCGCCGCGGGCGAAGGCCAGCTCGCGGCTGCTGCGCCAGAGCGGCTCGGCGTCCACCCCGGGCGCGCTCCAGCCGGTCACGAAGCGGAGCTCCTCGGCGCCCTGGGGCACCTCCCAGAGCGCGCCCGCCTGCCATCGCAGCAGGCCGGCGACGGTCGAGACGAAGCCGGTCGCGACCTCGTCGAGAGAGCCGCCTTCGATCAGCCGCGCCGCGAGCGCGCGCTGGGCGCGCAGATAGCGCCGAAGCTCAACCTCCTGCCCTTGTGCCACTCCTCCAAAGCTACTTCAGTCAGCTGTTTTCAACTCCGCGCTGACCCAGCGCAGGTAGCCGGAGCTCCCGGCGACGATCGGCACGGCGACGATCTCCGGCTCCTCGTAGGAGTGCAGCTCGCGGATCGCCGCCTCGACCTCGGCGTAGCGACTCGCCTCGGTCTTCGCCAGGCACTGCCACTCCTCGGCCTCCTCGATCGTCCCCTGCCAGCGGTAGCGGCTGCGGACCGGGCCGATCGTCTGCACGCAGGCGGCGAGCCGGCGCTCGACCAGCGCCGCGGCGATCCGCTCCGCCTCCTCGGCGGAGCCGGCCGTCGTCAGGACCTGGACGTGGTCGGCCATCAGGCGCCCCAGAATAGGACCCGCCGTACCTTCGGTGCCCATATGGGCACCGAAGGTACGGCGGGGCTGCGGGGCCTAGGGCCGGTTGGCGAGGCCCGGGTCGGCGACGAGCGGCGCGCCGTCGGCGTCGGGCAGGACGAGGATCGCGCCCTCGCCGCTGGCGTAGGCCTCCTCGCCGTGGTAGATGACGTCCATGCCGACCGCCTCGTCGTGCTCGCTTGCCCGCAGCGGCATCACGGCGCCGACCAGCTTCAGCAGCAGGAAGGTCATGACGAAGGCGTAGACGGGGGTGACCGACGCCGCCAGCGCCTGCTCCCCGAACTGGGCCGCGTCGCCGTAGAAGAGCCCGTCGGCGAGGCCGGCGTTCCAGCCGACCTGCGCGACGAGGCCGATGAAGAGGATGCCGGTGAAGCCGGCGATCCCGTGCGCGGCGAGCACGTCGAGCGTCTCGTCGACGCGCGTCCGCGGCCGGTACATGATCCCGAAGTAGCAGGGCAGGGCGCCGACGAAGCCGAGCACCATCGCCCAGCCGGGGCTGATGTAGCCGCCCGCCGGGGTGATCAGGACGCAGCCGACGATGATCGCGGTGGCGGCGCCGATCGCGGTCACCCGCCGGCCCCGGATCAGGTCGAGCACGAACCAGGTGATCAGCGCGCAGGCCGGCGTCAGCAGGGTGTTGACGAAGGCGAGCACGCTGTTCTGGCCCGTGTTGATGCCGCTGCCGCCGTTGAAGCCGAACCAGCCGAACCAGAGCAGGCCGGCGCCGACCAGGACGTAGACGGCGTTGTGGGGGAGGAGCGCCTGCCGCCCGTAGTCTTTGCGCGCTCCCACGACGAGCGCCGCGGCGAGCGCCGAAAAGCCCGAGCCCATCTCGACCGGGATGCCGCCGGCGAAGTCGAGCGTCCCCTGCGCGGCCAGCCAGCCGCCGCCAAACGCCCAGTGGGCGAGGACGGCATAGACGACGATCGACCAGAGCGCCGCGAAGACCATGAAGGCGCCGAAGCGCATCCGCTCGACCACCGCGCCCGCGATCAGGGCGACGGTGATGATGCAGAACGTCCCCTGGAAAGCCATGAAGAGGAGCTGGGGGATGGTGCCTCCGCTCCGGGGCTCGAAGCCGACGCCGCTGAGGGCAAAGTGGTCGAGGCCGCCGATCAGCGCCGCTTCGCCGTCGAAGGCGAGCGAGTAGCCGAGCAGTGCCCAGGTGACGGCGGCGATAGCCACCGCGGCGACGCACATCATGAAGGTGTTGAGCGTGTTCTTCGCCCGCACCAGGCCGGCGTAGAAGAGGCCGAGCGCGAAGGTCATCATCAGGACCAGCGCCGTCGCCGCCAGCATCCAGGCGGTGTCGCCGGTGTCGATCGCGGGCCCCATCAGCGCTTCTCCACCGGGGTCACGGCGGCCTCGGCGGACTCGCCGGTGCGGATCCGGACCGCCTGCTCGAGCGGCACCACGAAGATCTTGCCGTCGCCGACCTCGCCGGTGCGCGCCCCGTCGCAGAGCGCGTCGACGGTCGGCTGCACGAACGAGTCGGAGACGGCGACCTCGAAGCGGACCTTGTCGGAGAGCCCCACCTTCACGGTCGTGCCACGGTAGGTCTCGACCCGCTCGAGCTCACCGCCGTGGCCCTCGATGCGGCTGAGCGAGACCCCACGGACCTCCGCTCGATAGAGCGCTTCCAAGACGTCGTTCGCTTTCTCGGGGCGAACGATTCCGATCACCAGTTTCACGCCTCTCCCCTTCCGGTCTACACAGCCAGAGCGGCTGCGAGCCTAACGATCCCCGCGCCGGATCGTCGTTGAGGAACGGCACGAGTGCTACGGATCGGCGCGCGAGGGCCGGCACCGGCCCTCGTCGGCGCGACGAGCTGTCAGCGCTCGCAGCCGCGCTCGGGATCGAAGCCGGCGCCGCCGACGCAGCGGTCGAAGCCGGCGCCGCCGCGGAGGCGGTCGCCTCCCGCGTTTCCCTTGAGGACGTCACGGCCGGGGTTGCCGGCGAGCAGGTCGGGGCCGCCGCGCCCAAGCAGGCGGTCGGCGCCGGCGGCGCCGAAGACGCGATCCGCCGCCGCGCCGGCGTCGACGCGGTCGTTGCCGCCGCCGGAGCAGACCAGGTCGCGGCCGGCGCCCGCGGTCACGCTGTCGCCGCCGCCGAGGCCGGCGATCACGTCAGGGCCGCCGGTGCCTACCAGCTTGTCGGAGCCAGGCGTGCCGACGATCGTCGCGGGCACGCCGCGGCAGGTCGCCGCCTCGGTCACCCGGGTCGAGGCCGTGGCGCTGTCGTTGACCGGCACCGGGTCGGTCTCGACGCTGTCGACCGTGGCGGTGTTGTCGATCGTCCCGGCCTTGGTCGGGCGGACGACGATCGTCACGGTCGCGGTCGCGCCTTTGGCCAAGTTGCCGAGCTGGCAGGTGACCCGCGTTCCTTTCTCGTCGCATTTGCCGACGGTCGAAGTAGCCGAGACGAAGTCGGACTGGGCGGGCATGCGGTCCTCGAGGACGACGTTCGTCGCTTCCTGCGGGCCGTTGTCGGTGACGACGAGGGTATAGGTGAGCGCCGCGCCGACGGTGACCGGGTCGGGCTCGTCGGTCTTGGTGACCGAGAGGTCGGCGACGTCGTTGGGGGCGGATGGGGCGGTAGGAGCGACGAGCAGCGCGGCGGCGAACGCCGCGACGGCCAGCATCGTGCTCCACCCGAGCCTCCGCATGTGCGGCTTGTTCCCGACCGGGCCGGCGCTAAACCTGGCGCCGCGGCGGTTGGACGCGCGTGCGAGCGCCGCCACGGGCGCCGACCGCTCAGCCTTTGCGGCGCTGTTCGAGCACTTCGCCGAAGGCCTTCTCGACTTCGTCGGTGAGGGTGAGGCGGAAGGTCGCGTTGAGCGCCTCGACCGCGAGCGGCCGCAGCTGTTCGATCGCCTCGGTTATCTCCGGCCAGCGCTCGTCGGGGCGGCCGGCCTCGTCGAAGGGCTTCCAGACTTCGTCGACGAAGAGCTTGACGAAGGTGCGGGCGGCGGTGTGGGAGCTGCGGTTGAGCCGCTCGATCGCGGCCAGCGCGGCGGGCAGCGAGATGCCGTGGCGCAGCACCTGCTCGGCGGCGCGCAGCAGCGCCGGGCTCGGCGCCTCGTAGCGCTCTTCGCCGAGGGCGATCAGCAGCCCCAGCTTCTGGGCTTTGTCGAGCAGCTTGTCGTCGTCGGTGCCGAAGCGCTCGGCGAGTTCCTCGCGGCTGAGGACCTCGGGCGCCTCGCTGGCGAAGGGGGTGGTGATCGCCTGGCGCAGGCCGACGAAGCGGTCCGCGTCGGCGCCGTGCTCGCCGATCAGCCGCTTGATCGCGCTCAGCTTGAAGCCCTCCGACTGCATCTCCTGGATCAGCCGCAGGCGGTCGACGTGCTGGCGTCCGTAGTAGCCGATCCGCGAGCGCACCTCGGGGGGAGGGAGGAGGCCGCGCGACTGGTGGTTGCGGATGTTGCGGACCGACATCCCGGTCTCCAGCGCGAGCTGCTCGACCGTGAGGTCGGCCTGCTCGCCGCCCCGCCCGGCAGCGTCCTCGTCGCGCTCTTTGACAGCCATCACTTAAGCCTACCCCGGTTTGACGTAACCTCGTGCGAGGTAACGTTTAACGAGGTAATCATGAGCCTGCTCTCACTCGCCATCGCCGCCGTCGAGGCTCCCGCCGCGCCCCCGGCCGGCGGCGCCGCGCTCGGCCAGGTGATCCTCGCCTCGGTCGCCGCCTCGCTGCTGACCGCCGCGCTGGTGCTCGCGGGACTCGCCCACCGTGCTGGGCGCTTCGGCGGGCTGCGCCGGCTCGCCGCCTGGGCCGAGGGGTTCAGCGGCTACCCCGGCTGGGTCGCGATCCCGGCGGCGATCACGACCGTCTCCCTGCTGCTCGCGGTCTTCGGCATGTACTGGGACATTGCGCTCCACATCGGCGTCGGTCGCGACGAGGGGCCGCTCGCCAACCCGGCGCACTACTTCATCCTCGCCGGCCTCTTCGGCATCTTCGCGGCCGGCTTCCTGGCGATCGTCCTGCCCGACGAGAAGCCGAGCGCCGCCTCGATCCGGCTCGGCCCCGACTGGCACGCGCCACTCGGCGGCGTCCTGATCATGGCCTGCGGCCTCTTCTCGCTGACCGGCTTCCCGCTCGACGACGTATGGCACCGCCTCTTCGGCCAGGACGTGACGCTGTGGGGGCCGACCCACCTGATGCTGATCGGTGGCGCCTCGATGAGCCTGGTCGGGCTGGCGGTGTTGACGATCGAGGGACTACGGGCGACCGCCGCGGACGCCCCCGGCGCGGTGGCAGGCGCAGGCGCGAAGCGGCTCCAGGAGCGCCGCGCCTTCTCGCTCGCGCGGACGATCGCGCTGACCGGCGGCCTGATGCTCGGCCTCTCGACCTTCCAGGCCGAGTTCGACTTCGGCGTGCCGCAGTTCCGCTTCGTCTTCGAGCCCGTGATGCTGATGCTCGCCTCGGGCGTCGGCCTCGTCGTCGCGCGACTCTACGCCGGGCCGGGCGCGGCGATCGGCGCCGCCGGGTTCTTCGTCGCCCTGCGCGGCCTGCTGGCCCTAGCGATCGGCCCCGGGCTGGGGGAGGCGACGCCGCACTTCCCGCTCTACCTGGCCGAGGCGCTGGTCGTCGAGGCGGTCGCCTGGCGCGTCTCGCCGGCGCGGCCCCTGCGCTTCGGGCTGTGGGCGGGGCTCGGCATCGGCACGGTCGGGCTCGCCGCCGAGTGGGCCTGGTCCCACCTCTGGATGCCGTTGCCCTGGCCGGCCGAGCTCTTCCCCGAGGCGGCGCTGCTCGGCTTCGCCGCCGCCCTGGCCGGGGCGCTGCTCGGGACCTGGATCGGCACCCGCCTCGCGGCGGACGCGCCGGCGACGGACATCGCCGCCGGAGACGTGCCGTACCTACGAGGCCCATATGGGCACTCCAGGTCCGGCACGTCCCTGGAGAGGCGGACGGCGCTGCGGATCGCCGCCTCGCTCGGGGCCTGCGCCGTCGCCGCGATCGTCGCGTACTCGCTCTACGCGCCGGCCGACGAGGGCGTCAGCGGCCGGGTGGCGCTGACCGAGGTCCCCGGGGCGCCGGGCGAGGTGCGGGCCACCGTCGACCTTCGTCCCGCCGACGCGGCCGAGGGCGCCGAGTGGCTGACGGTGACGGCGTGGCAGGGGGGAGGTCTGGTCGTCCAGCCGCTGGAGCGGATCGGGCCGGGCCGCTACCGCACCCGCGACCCAATCCCCGCGCACGGAGACTGGAAGGCGATGGTGCGCCTGCACCGCGGCAACTCGCTGACCGCGCTGCCGATCTACCTCCCTGCCGACGACGCGATCCCCGCCGCCGAAGTGCCGGCGCGCGAGACCTTCACCCGGGCCTTCGTCGACGAGACGCGCGTCCTGCAGCGCGAGCAGACCGGTGGCGGCCCGCTTCTCGTCGCGGCGGCCTACTCCGTCGTGGTCGCGATCGCCCTCTCGCTCCTGGCGCTCCTAGCGTGGGGCCTGCACCAGCTCGCCTTCGGGCCCGGCGCTCCGCGACCGAGCGTCCGCACGCAGCTGGCCCGGCGCTACTCGCCGATCAGCTCGACCCGGTAGCCGTCGGGGTCGCGGACGAAGGCGATGCGGTGCCCCTCGGTGCGACCGCCCGGCCGGTACGGCGGCTTCTCCGGCTCGATCCCCTCGGCACCGAGCCGCTCCAGCGTGCCGTCGAGGTCGTCGACCAGGAGCGCGATGTGGTTGTAGCCGGTGCCGAGGTCGTAGGAGTCGACCCCGTGGTTGTAGGTCAGCTCGAGGCGCGGGTCCTCGCCCGGCAGCCCCATGAAGACGTTGATCGCCTCGTCGCCGATCGGCATCCGCCGCCGCTCCTCGAAGCCGAGCTTCTCGTAGAAGGAGACGGAGCGATCGATGTCGCCGATCCGGTAGCAGGTGTGCAGGAAGCTGGGCACGGACGGATTTTCGCATCGATGGGGCGGGTACTGTGCCTGGGGTGAGCGAGACGCTTTCGAAGACGGCGACCGTCCACGGTCGCGCCGTCACCTACGTGGAGGCTGGGGAAGGACCCGTCCTGCTGCTGATCCACGGCATGGCGGGCACCTGCGCCAACTGGCGCGAGGTGATCGAGCCGCTGGCGCGCGAGCACACGGTGATCGCCCCCGACCTGCCCGGCCATGGCGAGTCGGCCGCGGGCGGCGGCGACTACTCGATCGGCGGCCTCGCGACCGGCCTGCGCGACCTCCTGCTCGTGCTCGGGCACGAGCGGGCGACGCTGGTCGGCCACTCGCTCGGCGGCGGCGTCGCGATGCAGATGGCCTACCTCTTCCCGGAGATGGTCGAGCGCCTGGTGCTGGTCTCCAGCGGCGGCCTCGGCCCCGAGGTCAGCCCGATCCTGCGCGCCGCGGCGCTGCCCGGCGCCGACCTCTTCATCACTGCGACCGCGGGCGTCGGTCAGCGGGTCGGCTCGACGGTCGGTCGCGGCCTCTCGCTGGTCGGGCTGCGGCCCAATGCCGACGTCGCCGAGGTCGCGCGCGGATACGCGTCGCTCCAGGACTCGCGCCGCCGCGCCGCCTTCCTCGCGACGCTGCACGCCGTGGTTGGGGCGCGCGGGCAGCGGGTCGACGCCCGCGACCGCCTCCACCTCGCCGAGTCGGTGCCGGTGATGATCGTCTGGGGCGCGCGCGACTCGATCATCCCCGTCGGCCACGGCCAGGAAGCGCACGAGATGATCCCCGGCAGCCGCCTGGTCGTCTTCGAGGACGTCGGCCACCTGCCGCAGGTCGAGGCGCCCGGCCGCTTCATCGCCGCGATCCAGCGCTTCCTGCGCGAGACCGAGCCGGCCGAGTTCGACCGCGACGAGTGGCGGGCGAGGTTCCAGGCGGCCTGAGCGGCGAGAGCCGGCCGGCGTCGGAGAACCGGCCACCGGCGCTCTACTTCAGTCACCCGGCCTGCCTCGCGCACGACCCGCGCGAGGGGATGCCGGGCCACCCCGAGTCGCCGGAGCGGCTGCGCGCGATCGAGCGTCACCTCGCGGAGCGCGACTGGCTGGGATGGGAGCGCCGCGAGGCGCCGGCGGCGAGCGAGGAGGAGCTGCGGCTAGTCCACACGGCGCGTCACGTCGAGGCCATCCGCGAGCTCTGCCGCTCGGGGGGCGGCGCGGTCGATCCGGACACCTACGCCGGGCCGGCCTCCTACGAGGCGGCGCTGCGCGCGGCCGGGGCGGCATGCGAGATGACCCGTGCCCTGGTCGCCGGCGAGGCCCGGGCCGGGTTCTGCGCCGTGCGTCCGGCCGGGCATCACGCGGAACCGGACCGGGCGATGGGCTTCTGCCTCTTCGACAACGTCGCGATCGCGGCGGAGCTGGCGATCCGCGAGCTCGCCGTCGGGCGGGTGCTCGTCCTCGACTGGGACGTCCACCACGGCAACGGGACCGCCGCCGCCTTCCGCGAGCGAGGCGACGTGCTGGTCGCCGGGATCCACGAGCGCGGCATCTACCCCGGGAGCGGCTCGAGCGGCGATACGGGCTCCGGGCCGGGGGAGGGCTACACGATCGACCTGCCGGTCGAAGGCGGCTCGGAGGAGGACGTCTGGCTCTCGCTGCTCGAGGAGAGGATCGAGCCGGCGGCGCTCGCCTTCGAGCCGGACCTGATCCTCGTCTCGGCCGGCTTCGACGCCCACCGCGACGACCCGCTCGCGACCTGCCGGCTGGAGGCCGAGTCGTTCGGCCGCATCGCGGCTCGCGTCCGTGGCCTGGGCCGCGCGCTTGGCGCTCCGGTCGGCGCGGTGCTGGAGGGCGGCTACAGCCCGCCGGCGCTGGCGGAGTCCGTCGCGGCGACGATGGCGGCGCTCGGCGGCGCGACCGACTGACGTCCGCGGCAGTCGAGATCGCCGCCTGAGGCATGATGCCCGCGTGAGCGGTGCCCTGATCAAGCGCTACAAAACTGCCTGGCGCGACCCCGAGCTGGTGATCGTCGAGGGATTCCACGCGCTCAAGCACGCGCTGCGCTTCGGCGCCGAGGTGATCGAGGCGGTCGCCTCGCGGCCCGAGAGGCTGGAGGAGCTGGCGGCGGACCTCGCGCCCGATCTGCTCGGCGCCCTGCGTGAGCGGGTGACGCCCGTCGAGGACGAGCTGCTCGACGAGCTGGTGCCGCAGGCGCCCTACACGGGCGTCGTCGCGATCGCCCGCCGTCCCGAAGTGGACGTCGCGGCCGCGCTCGACGACCCGCGCGAGGCGCCGGTGGTCCTGCTCGAGCAGCCGCGCAACCTCGGCAACATGGGGGCCTGCGTCCGCGTCGCCGCGGCCGCCGAAGCCGCGGGCGTCTTCGCGACCGGCACCAACGACCCCTGGCACGCCGAGTCGGTGCGGGCGGCGGCCGGGCTCAACTTCGCCCTGCCGGTGCGGAAGGTCGAGGAGCTGCCGAAGGGCGACCGACCGCTGGTCGCGATCGACCCGGAGGGCGATGACCTGCGGGCCGCCGAGCTCCCGCCCCGGGCCGTCCTCGCCTTCGGCACCGAGCGCCACGGCCTCAGCGAGGCGCTGCTCGAGCGCGCCGACCTGAGGCTCGGGATCCCGATGCGCGCCGGCGTCTCCAGCCTCAACCTCGCGACCACCGTCTCGGCCGTGCTGTTCTCGCAGCGGCTCGCATAGCTGCAACCGCGATTGCAGGCCGGTACGCGGGCTTGGTCCGCCGCTAGGCCCCTCGTACCTTGGAGGCGATGCGCGCCAAACCCGGCCCGCCCCGCTGGCTGCTCTCGATCGCCTCGATCCTCGTCGCCGCTCTCTGCGTCGCGGCGGGCGCGTCGGCGGCGACGCTACGGGAGGAGCTCCGCGAGACGCAGGGCAAGCTCGACCGTGTCCGTGAGAGCCAGAGCGCGCTCAGCGCCACGCTCGAAGAGCAGAACCGGGCGATCGACACGATGCTGGGCGAAGTCTCGGCGCTGCGCCAGCGCCAGGAAGCAGCCGAGGCGGAGCTGGCGGCCAAGCAGGCCGAGCTCGACGAGGCGACCGCCGAGCTGGAGGCGGAACGCCGGCGGCTCGCGCGCATCCGGGCGCGCCTGCACCGTGCCCTCGGCGTCCTGCGCCAGCGGCTCGTCGAGATCTACGTGACCGGCACCCCCGACACGCTGAGCTTCGTCCTCGGGTCCGAGAGCTGGGCGGACGTCGGCAGCCGCGCCGAGTACCTGAGCCAGATCCAGGACTACGACGACGCCGTCGCCGACCGGGTCCAGGGCCTGCGCGACGAGGCCAGGGAGTCGGTCGAGCGGATGGCGGCGATCCGGCTGCGCCTGGAGCGGGCCCGCGACACGGTCGCCGCCAAGGAGCGCGAGGCCGAGGCCGCCAGCGAAGAGGCCGCGGCGCGCTTCGCCGAGCTGAAAGCCGCCCAGGCCGAGCGCCAGGAGGCGCTCGACGCGCTCCAGTCGCGCGAGGCGGCGCTAAGCGACAACCTCGCCTCCATATCGGAACAGATCGCCGACGCCGGCGGCACGCCGCCCGCTTCGGCTCCGGCGCCGCTGACCCCCGGCCAGGAAGCCCAGTTCATCTCCGAAAGCCAGGCCAGCGTGCCGGCCGCCGCGCCGCCCGCGGTCCAGGCGGCGATCGAAGCCGCCAACTCGATCGCCACGACCCCGTACGTATGGGGCGGCGGCCACGGCTCCTTCGAATCGTCGGGCTACGACTGCTCGGGCGCGGTCAGCTTCGCCCTCCACGGCGGCGGCTTCCTCGACAGCCCGCTCGACTCGACCGGCCTCACCACCTGGGGCGAACCGGGCCCCGGCCAGTGGATCACCGTCTACGGCAACTCCGGCCACGCCTGGATGATCATCGCCGGCCTCGCCTTCGACACCTCCGGCGGCGCCGGCCCGCGCTGGCACGAGACCCCGGTCTACAGCGGCGAAGGCTTCATCGCGCGTCACCCGGCGGGCTACTGAGGCCGACGGGCCGATTTCCGCTGTATGTCAGCGGAAATCGGCCCGTCGGCAGCTAGGCGGCGCTCTCCACCGGCCTTCCTTCGCGCTGCCACGTCCCGACCCCACCCCGGGCGACGTGCACGACGCCCTCGAAGCCCTCGCGCTGCAGGACCGACGCGGCCAGGCCGCTCCGCGCGCCCGCCTTGCAGATCGTCGCGATCGGGCGGTCGCGCGGCAGCTCGTCCAGTCGCCCGGGAAGCTCGCCGAACGGGATGTGCTCCGAGCCCGGGATGTGCCCCTCGGCGAACTCCCCGTCGCGTCGCACGTCGAGGACGAGCGGCGCCTTGCCGTCAGCACCGCCACGTCCCCCGTCGAGCCGGGCCGCCAGCTCCTCCGGCCCGATCGCCTCGATCCGCTCCACCGGCCGTTCCTCGGCCCGCCACGCCGACATGCCACCCCCGAGGAAGCCGCGCACGCGCAGCCCCACCGCCGCCAGCAGCTCGGCGGCGTGCAGCTCGTTGCCGTCGGAGGCGGCGACGATCACGACCTCGGCCTCGGGCGGCACGATCTGCGCGACCTTGGTCGCGAAGCCGGTGTCGTAGGCGCTGGCGCTGATCGCGCCCGGGATGTGCGCCTCGTCGAACTGCTCGTTGGTGCGGGAGTCGACCGCGATCGCGCCCGCCGCGATCGCCGCCTCGAAGGCGACCGGCGCCAGCCGGGCCGGCGCGCCGATCGAATCGACCAGCGGCCCCTGGTTGAGCGAGACGATGTGCTCGACGTTGGGCGGCCGCTCGCCGATGCTCGCCACCGCGTCCTCGACGAAGGCCGCCTCGTCGGCGATCGCCAGCGCCCGGTTGTGGCGCCGCTCGAAGCCGATCGTCGAGGAGGTCTTGAGGTCGATCCCCGAGCTGCCGCAGAGCGAGCCGCCCAGGTGCCCCGGCCAGACCTCGGCGTCGTCGGGCAGCGCCAGCAGCCGCTCGTGCAGCGAGCGGAAGATCGCGGCGGCGCCCTCGCGCGGCTCGACCGCCAGGTCGGGCCGCGCCACGTCGCCGACGAAGAGCGAGTCGCCGCTCAGCACCGCGACCGGGTCGCCGCCCCGGCCCGGGTCGCGCAGCAGGAAGCAGGTGTGCTCGGGCCGGTGCCCGGGCGTGTGTAGCGCCTCGACGACGACCCCCTCGCCCAGCTCGAGCCTCCAGCCGTCCTCGAAGGGCTCGTGCTCGTACTCGGCCTCGGCGAGCCGGTGGACGTGGATGGTCGCCCCCGTCGCCCGCGCCAGCCGTCCGTGTCCGGAAACGTGATCGGCGTGGTTGTGGGTCTCCAGCACGTGCTCGATGCGCACGCCGTGCAGGCGGCTCAGCTGCAGGTAGGGATCGATGTCCCATTGGGGATCGACCACCAGCGCGCTGCCGGAGCTCGGATCGCCGACGAGGTAGGAGGCGCAGCCCAAATCCTCATGGATGACCTGGCGGAAGAGCAATGTGTCAGGGTAACCGCATGACCCTGGAGCAACAGCTGAATGAGCTGCTCGAGGTGGAGCGCTTCGACCCGCCCGACGCCTTCCGAGCCGAGGCGCTGGTCGCCGACCGTGCCGTCTACGAGGAGGCGGCGGCCGACCCGGAGGCCTGGTGGCTGCGCCAGGCGCGCGGGCTGCTCGACTGGATCGAGGAGCCGAGCGAAGGGCTCGACGACACCAACCCACCCTTCTACAGGTGGTTCGCCGACGGCCGCCTCAACGCCTCGGCCAACTGCCTCGACCGCCACGTCGAGGCGGGCCGGGGCGAGCGCGTCGCCTACAAATGGCGCGGCGAGGAGGGCGAGGAGCGCGACGTCACCTACGCCGAGCTGCTGGCCGACACGCAGCGCTTCGCCAACGCGCTGCGCGACCGCGGCATCGGCAGGGGCGACGTGGTCGGCATCTACCTGCCGATGATCCCCCAGGTCGTCGTCGCGATGCTGGCCTGCGCCCGGATCGGCGCCGTCCACAACGTCGTCTTCGGAGGCTTCTCGGCCGAGGCGGTGCGCGAGCGGATGGAGTTCTCCGAGGCCAAGGCGCTCGTCACCGTCGACGGCGCCCGCCGCAAGGGCGCCACCGCGGCGGTCAAGGCCCGCGTGGACGAGGCGATCGGCGCGGTTCCCTCCATAGAGACGGTCTTCGTCGTCCGCCACACGGGCGAGGCCTGCGAGATGCGCGAGGGCCGCGACGTCTGGTTCGAGGCGGCGATGGAGGCCGCCGCGCCCGAGTGCCCGCCCGAGCCGATGGGCGCCGAGGACCCGCTCTACATCCTCTACACCTCCGGCTCGACCGCCAAGCCGAAGGGGATCCTCCACACCACCGGCGGCTACCTGACCGGGGTCGCCTGGACCCACCGCCACGTCTTCGACCTGCGGCCCGAGGAGGACGTCTACTGGTGCGCCGCCGACGTCGGCTGGGTCACCGGCCACTCCTACATCGTCTACGGGCCGCTCCTGAACGGCGCCACCAGCGTCATGTACGAGGGGGCCCCCGACTATCCCGCCAAGGACATCTGGTGGGAGCTGGTCGAGCACTACGGCGTCACCATCCTCTACACCGCGCCGACCGCTATCCGCGCCTGCATGAAGTGGGGGGCGCAACACCCCGAGGCGCACGACCTCTCCTCGCTGCGCATGCTCGGCTCGGTCGGCGAGCCGATCAACCCGAAGGCGTGGCTCTGGTACCACAAGGTCGTCGGCGGCGAGCGCTGTCCGATCGTCGACACCTGGTGGCAGACGGAGACCGGCCAGATCATGATCTCGCCGCTGCCCGGCGCGGTGGCGACCAAGCCCGGCTCGGCGACGCTGCCGCTGCCGGGCATCGACGCCGCGGTCGTCGACGAGCGCGGCGAGCCGGTCTCCGAGCGCGAGGGCCTGCTGGTCCTGCGCCGCCCCTGGCCGGGCATGCTGCGCACCCTCTACAAGGAGGAGGAGCGCTTCGTCTCGACCTACTTCGAGCGCTTCGGGTCACGCACCTACCTGGTCGGCGACGCGGCGCGGCGCGACGAGGACGGCTACTTCTGGGTGCTGGGACGGATCGACGACGTCATCAACGTCTCCGGCCACCGGCTCTCCACCGCCGAGGTCGAGTCGGCGATCGTCTCCCACCCGAAAGTCGCCGAGGCGGCGGTGATCGGCCAGAGCGACGCCGACACCGGCCAGGCGATCTGCGCCTTCGTCACCCTCGAAGGCGACCTCGACGGCAGCGACGAGATGGTCGCCGAGCTGCGCGACCACGTCGCCGGCAAGATCGGCAAACTGGCACGGCCCAAGCGGGTGATCTGGGCCGGCGACCTGCCCAAGACCCGCTCCGGCAAGATCATGCGCCGCCTCCTGCGCGACATCGCCGAGGGGCGCGAGCTGGGCGACGTGACGACGCTGCGCGACCCCGCCGTGATGGGGGAGCTGGAGCGCAAGATCGCCGCCCGCCGCGACGAGGAAGGCTGAGCCAGGCGCGATCGGAGTCTTTTGGGGGCCATGGCCCCCAAAAGACTCCGATCGACTCCGATAGTCGTGGATCGAGAAGAGTGATTCGCTAAGCTAATTAGCGAGGCTAATCATGACCGAGATCGTCCCAGGCACTTCCAGAGAGCTGACTGAGGCAGCCGCTCATCTGCGGATGGCGATCGTGCGCACGGCGCGGCGGCTGCGCCAGGAGGCAGCGAGCGCCGCCGGCGGGACGGAGCTGTCGCCGACCGCGGCGGCGGCCCTGGCGACGGTGGAGCGGCACGGTCCGCTCACCCCGAGCGAGCTGGCCGAGATCGAGCGCGTCAAGCGGCCGACCGCGACGCGCACCCTGCGCCTGCTCGTCGACGCCGGCCTGGTCGACCGCGCCCCCGACCCCGACGACCGGCGCAGCGCCCTGGTCAGCGTCAGCGCCGCCGGGCGGGAGCGGCTGCGGCGCCTGCGCGGCCGCAAGAACGCCTACCTGGCGCGCCGCATGCGCGACCTGCCGGAGGAGGACGTCGCGGCACTGGAGCGAGCCGCGGCGATCCTCGAGGAGCTGCTCGAGGCGCCGGCCCAGGGGGAGCGCCGGTGAGCGCCGCGGTCAGACGCAGCTTCGACTCCCTGCACGTCCCCAATTACCGTCGCTACTTCTCGGGGCAGATCGTCTCCGTCTCGGGCAACTGGATGCAGATGGTGGCCGAGATCTGGCTGATCCTGGAGCTGACCGAAAGCGGCTTCGCCGTCGGCGCCACCACCGCCCTCCAGTTCCTGCCGATCCTCCTCTTCGGCGCCTGGGGCGGCGTCCTCGCCGACCGCTTCGCGAAGCGCCGCCTGCTGATGTTCACGCAGGCCCTGATGGCGCTGCCGGCGCTCGCCCTCTTCGCGGTGACGGTCAGCGGCGCCGTGGCGCCGTGGATGGTCTTCCTCGTCGCCTTCGCGCGCGGCACGGTCAACGCCGTCGACAACCCGACCCGGCAGGCCTTCGCGATCGAGATGGTCGGCGCCGAGCGGCTCGTCAACGCGGTCAGCCTCAACAGCGTCCTGATCCACGCCTCGCGGCTGATCGGGCCGGCGATCGCGGGGACGATCATCGCCATCGCGGGCGTCGCGCCCTGCTTCGCCGTCAACGTCCTCACCTTCGGCGCGATGGTCCTGGCGCTGTGGCGGATGGAGCCGGCGCAGCTGCGGACGCCGCCGCGCGCCGCCCGCGAGCGCGGCGCCGTAAGGGCGGCCCTGCGTTACGTGCGCGGCACGCCGGAGCTGGCGGTGCCGCTCGCCCTGATGGCCCTGGTCGGCACCTTCGGGCTCAACTTCCAGGCCATCCTGCCGCTGCTGGCGCGCTTCAGCTTCGACGGCGGCGCCTCGGCCTACGCGACCCTGGTGGCCGCGATGGGGGCCGGCTCGGTGATCGGCGCCCTCGCCACCGGCGCCCACGGGCGCACCGACGCCCGCCTGATCGCCGGCTCGGCGCTCGCCTTCGGCCTGCTGGCGATCCTGGCGGCGGCGATGCCGAGCCTGGTGCTGGAGGTGCCGATCATCGCCCTGCTCGGCGCCTCGGCGGTGACCTTCGCGGCGGCGATCAACTCCTCGCTCCAGCTCACGGTCGAGCCGGCGATGCGCGGCCGCGTGATGGCCCTCTACTCGGTCGTCTTCCTCGGCTCGACGCCGATCGGGGCACCGCTCGCGGGCTGGCTGTCGGAGGCCTACGACCCGCGCGCGGAGCTGCTGCTCGCCGCCAGCTCCGGCCTCGCCGCCGCCTGGGCAGCGCGGGTGACGCTCGGCCGCGGCCAGGCTCAGGCGATGCCGAGCCGCCGCGCCCGCTCCGCCGCCTGAGCGACGATCTCCGCGGCGCCCTCGACCTCGCCGCCGCGCATCAGCACCCGCCCGTCGACGACCGTCGTGTCCACCACCGAGCCGCTCGCCGCGTAGACGAGGTCGGCGGCGAGGTCGCCGATCCCGAGCTCGTGCGCGTCCCGGCGCAGCAACAGGAAGTCCGCGGGCCCGCCCTCGGCGAGCGGCTCGCCGGCCCCGAGCAGGGGCGCGTGGGCGCCGGTCGCGATCGCCAGCGCCTCGGCCGCCGGCACCGCGGTCGCGTCGGCGGCGGCGTGGCGCTGGACCAGCGCGAACGCCTTCAGGTCGGCAAGCAGGTCGAGCGAGTCGTTGGAGCCGGCGCCGTCGGTGCCGAGCGCCACGGCGACGCCCGCCTCGCGCGCCGCCGGGTAGGGAAAGACGCCGCCCACCGCCAGCTTCATGTTGGCGACGGGATTGGTGACGACCGTGCAGCGACGCTCGGCGATCAGCTCCAGCTCGTCGCGGTCGAGCCAGACGCCGTGCGCGAGCAGGGTCCGGTCGCCGAGCAGGCCCAGCCGGTCGAGGTAGACGGCCGGGCGCACCCCGTGCTCCTCGACGCAGTCGCGAACCTCCCCCTCGGTCTCGGCGAGGTGGATGTGGAGGGGCAGGCCGCGCTGGGTCGCCTGCTCGCCCGCCCAGCGCAGCAGCCCTTCGCTGACCGTATATATGGAGTGGGGGGCGATCGCGCGGTCGAGGCCGGGGCCGAGGTCTTCCAGCGCCTCGAGGTCGCGCAGGACGGTCGCCTTCATCTCCTCGGTCCTGCCGTCGGCGTCGAAGAGCGGCCCGCCGATCGTCGCCCGCAGCCCGGCGTCCTCGACCGCGCGCGCCGTCGCCGCCGGCTCCCAGTACATGTCCCAGAAGCGCGCGGTGCCGGTGCGGATCATCTCCAGGCACGCCAGCCGCACGCCCCAGTAGACGTCGTCGGCCTCGAGCCGCTCCTCCACCGGCCAGACGATCTCGCGCAGCCAGCGCATCAGTGGCAGGTCGCCCCCGTAGCCGCGGAAGAGCGTCATCGCCGCGTGGGTGTGGCCATTGACGAGGGCCGGGACGAGCGGCGCGCCCGCGGCGTCGATCGTCTCGTCGCCCGGCCGCGCCTCGACGCCGGGCCCGATCGCGGCGATCGCGCCGTCCTCGCAGCGCACGCCGACGGTCTCGCCGTCGAGCAGCGCGCCGGTGATCGTGAGGGCGCTCACGCGTCGGATCTCCCTGACGTGCCGTACCTAGAGTGCCCATATGGGCACCGGAGGTCCGGCACGTCCGTCATGCCACCAGCTCCGGGAGGACCGCCGCCAGCGCCTCCCGCAGCCGCGCCGCGTTCGCCTCGCGGTCGCGTTCCAGCTCCTCGGCGGTCAGCGGCCGCGCCCCGACGCCGTTCGCCATGTTGTCGACCACGCAGACGGCGGCGTGGCGGAGCCCGAGCTCGCCGGCGACGACGCACTCTGCCGCCAGCGTCATCCCGACCAGGTCGGCGTGGGCCGCGATCAGCCGGATCTCCGCCGGCGTCTCGAAGCGCGGCCCGCTGGTCTGCCAGTAGACGCCGCCGTCGCGGAGGGGCGACGCGTCGCCCTCGCCTGGGAGGCCGGTGGCGTTCCAGGCCGCGACGACCTCGCCCCGCCACTCGCGGTCGAAGCCCGGCATCGCGTGGGCGCGCGCGTCGCCGAACGTGGTGACCAGCGTCTGCAGGGCGATGAAGTCGTCGGGGCAGACGAGCGCGCCCACCTCGATCTCCGGCCGCAGCGACCCGACCGAGCCGAGCGCGAGCACCCGGTCGCAGCCCGCCGCGGCGAGGGAGCGCAGGTTGGCCTCATGGTCGATCAGGTGGGGGAGCACGTAGGAGTCGCCGCCGTGGCGCCGCAGCACGACCGCCCCCGCCGAGCCGGCCGCCGCCGCCACCTCGTCCCCGCCCGGGCCGATCGCGTTGCTGCCGAGGATGACGCCCAGGCGTCCCATGGGCGGCGATCCTATGCGGCGACTATCGTGCCGGCATGGCCGATCGCCCGTCGAAGGGGGAGGAGAGCGAGGGGGAACGCCTCGACCGCAACCTCGCCGAGCTGCTCCAGGAGCTGCGCGTCGCCCTGCCCGGGGTCCAGGTCCTCTTCGCCTTCCTGCTCGCCGTGCCCTTCCAGCAGGGGTTCAAAGAAATCACTCCCTTCCAGGAGAAGGCCTACTTCATCACCCTGCTCCTCACCGCGATCTCGGCGGCCCTGCTGATCTCGCCCACCTCCTACCACCGGATGACCTTCCGCCGGGGCCAGAAGGACCACCTGATCTCGATCGCGAACCGGCTGGCGATCGCCGGCATCGGCTGCCTGGCGCTGGCGATGACCGGTGCGATCATGCTGATCACCGACGTCCTCTTCGGCACGACCGCGACGGTCGTCTTCAGCGCCGCCGCGCTGGCCATGTTCGTCGCGCTGTGGGGGCTGCTGCCGCTGCGCCGGCGCCTCGAGTCCGAGGAGCGGGACTAGCGCACCGCCCCTAGCCCCCGGGGCGGTCCAGGGGCCTACCCGCCGCCGTCGGCGCCGCTCCGCGCCCAGGCGGCCCGCTGGCCCCACAGCTTCGCCATTTCGTCGGCGAAGCGATCGACCAGCGGCAGCTCCGGCGCGGCGTGGAACAGCATTTCGAGGTCGAGCTCCCAGACGAAGATCTTCAGGTCGAGCGAGACCGGCAGCTCGGCGTCGACGTCCTCGCCCTCGACCGCGTAGGCCTCGCGCAGCGTTTCGACGTTCGCCGTCTTGTCGGCGGTGAAGACGGCATGCGCCTCGCGGCCCGCCGCGGCGACGCGGTCGCGGTGCTCCCCCTTGCGCTCCTCGTACGGCCCGATCGCCTCGCTTTCTGTCAAGACGCCGACCAGGTCGGCGACCTCGTCGCCGAAGCGCTCGCGCAGCTCCTCGAGCGAGACCCCGGCATGCTCGACGACGTCGTGCAGGAGGCCGGCGGCGACGACCTCGTCGCCGAAGCCTTCGTTCGCCAGGTGCTCTGCGACCGCGAGCGGGTGCTCGATGAAGGGCATCTCGCCGCTGCCCGTCTGCCGCACCTGCCCGGCGTGCGCCTCGCGCGCCAGGGCCAGGGCGTCCCGAATCAGCGCGGAGCGCTGTGCCGCCGCGTCGATCCGTTGAGCGGAGGACATCCCATCCGAGGGTAGCGCGATTGGATGAAGAAACTAACCCGTTCGTACCGGTTCAGGACAACCGTCGTGCCTGGAAGGGCCTCTCCTAGACCGGTTGCGCGGGGCCGGGCGCGCTCGCCCCGATCGACCGCAGCTCGTACTCGCCGCCCTCGACGCCCAGCTCGATCCGGTCCGGATCGCCCCCGGTGGCGATCCAGCGCTCGCGCGCTTCGCCGCCCAGCCGGTCGAGCCGTTCGTCGGAGTGCAGCGGGTCGTGATGGAAGAGGACGGTGCGCTCGGCGCCCGTCCGCCGCGCGAAGGCGAGGGCGTGGGAGAGGGAGGAGTGGCCCCAGCCGAGGTGGTCGGGGTACTCGGCGTCGGCGTACTGGCCGTCGTGGATCAGCAGCGAGGCGTCCCGGGCGAGCGCGAAGCCCGAGATCCAGTCCTCCTCGAGCGTCTCGATGTCGGCGCCCAGCGCCGGCTCGTGGTCGGGGATGTAGGCGAGCGAGGAGTCGCCGTCGTCGATCCGGTAGCCGAGCGTCGGCCCGCGGTGCGCGACCGAGGCGGCGCGGATCCGGGCCGGGCCGATCTCCCACTCGGCCTCGGGGGTGTGGCGGAAGGAGACGTCGCAGGGCAGCTCGCGGACCTCGACCGGCGAGAGCGGCGCCGAGATGTAGCGGGCGATGCGGTCGCGCAGCGAGGCCTCCGGCGAGGCCGGGCCCCAGATAACGATCTCGGTCCGCGGCCGGAAGGCGGGCGCGAAGAAGACGAGGCCCTGGATGTGGTCGAGGTGCAGGTGGGTGAGGAGGATGTGGAGCCGGGTCGGCTCCTCGGGCAGCGAGAGGCCGAGGTTGCGGATGCCGGTGCCGGCGTCGAGCGCCAGCAGCGAGCCGTCCGACAGCGTCACGCCGACGCAGGAGGTGTTGCCGCCGTAGCGGATCGTCTCCGGCCCTGGGGAGGGGACCGAGCCACGCGTTCCCCAGAGCTTGACTTTCACTTAGGCCGCCGCTCCGTTCGAGGACGCCCCGTCGGCGCCCTCGGCGCAGGGCCAGAAGACGGCGATCGCGCCGCGCGTCCCATGCGCGGTGAGGATCGGGAAGGCAGACGCCTCGACGCTGTGGCAGGTGCCGTCGGTCGAGCGGATCTCGAAGTCGGCGTGGGCGGGGCGGCCGTTGCGGACCGCGACCACCAGCGGCAGCTCGTCGTAGGGGACCGGCTCGCCGGCCTCGTCGAAGGGCCCGAACATCGCTCCCCACTCGTCCGGCCCGACCGTTCCGACCTCCTCGAAGCGTTTGCCGAGCAGCATCCCGGCGGCCTCGTTGTAGAAGATCAGCAGCCCGCCCTCGTCGACCAGGAAGGCCGGCGTCGAGAGCGCCGACATCAGATTTCGCGCGAGGATGAGCTCGAGAGGACGTTGGGACACGGAGGACACTCTAGTTCGTTCGTATCGGCACTAGGTTCTGGGATCTGGCGCTGGGACGGGCTTACGGCCTGCCTCCGGGTACCCCGCCGTCAAACAATCGAGCCCCCGGAGGGCGCCCTGTGTGGATTTGGTCACGTAGCGTCCCCACGCTCGGCTAGATTGCCGCAATCCACCTCGTGCATAGCGCGAGTACGCCGACAGTGGCAGTGAAAGGAGACCCAATGCCTGAGGGCTACTGCGTCAAGGAGCGCAAGAAGGTCGAGATCAAAGACGCCAAGCAGGTGACGATGAAGAACGGTCGTCCGGCTATTCAGGGCGTCTGCCCCGACTGCGGCACCAAAATCTTCAAGATCGGCAAGCTCGAATAGCGACGGCGGCGCTAGCCGCCCGCGCCGTCGCCTGCGGCGGCTTCGTTCTGCTTCGCGGCTTCGCCGAGGAAGTCGCGAAGCTTCGCTTTGCTCGGGGGTTGGTCGGCGGCGATGCCGTTGTCGCTCGATTCGCCCTTGGTGCTCGGCACGGTCCCGCTCGTGTCCGGCGTCGGCGTCGCGTCCGGGACGCTCCCGACGCCGCCCGAGTTCGCCCCGGCGCCACCTGAGCCCGCGGCTCCGCCGCCGCCCTCGCCGCGCAGCTCCCCGACTTCGGCTTCCAGCGCGCGAACGTCGGCTTCCAGCTCGCCCAGGCTCGTGCCGGTCGGCGACGCACCGCCCGCGATCTGCGCTTCCAGGTCCCGCTGGAGCGCCCGCACGTCACCCTCGCTGACCGCGTGGTCGCGCGTGTCGAGCGCCAGGTAGATGGCCGCACCGGCGCCGCCGATCGCGATCGTCGCCAGGACGAGGAAGACGCGGGTGCGCATCCCCAGCTTGCGCTCCACCTCTCCGATCCAGGCGCGGATTCCCTCCAGCGGCATGCCGGAAACCTAGTGCAAAGGCGGCGATGCGCCCGGTCAAATACCCTCCCGGCACAGCGCTTTCGCCCTCGAACCTCCAAGGAGATGCCCGCATGCCCGATGCAGTGATCGTCGACACCGTCCGCACGCCGATCGGCCGTGCCTTCAAGGGCTCGCTGGCCCAGCTCCGCCCCGACGAGATGGGCGCCTACGTGGTCGACCAGCTGCTCGAGCGCAACCCGGAGGTCGATCCCGCCTCGGTCGAAGAGGTCTTCTGCGGCGTCGGCATGCCGCAGGGGCTGCAGGCGTTCAACCTCGGCCGGATCGTCTCGCTGCTCTCCGAGAAGCTGCCGCAGGAGGTCAACGGGGTCACCGTCTCGCGCTACTGCTCCTCCAGCCTCGACGCGATCCGCCACGCCGGCAACGCGGTCAAGGCCGGCGAGGGCGACGTCTACATCGCTGCCGGGGTCGAGTGGGTGAGCCGCTACAACGAGCGCACCGAGCCGGCCGGCGCCGCCGACCAGAACGAGAACCTCAAAGGCAACGACGGCCAGCCCAACGCCTACATCGAAATGGGCCACACGGCGGTCAACGTCGCCAACAAATACGAGGTCAGCCGCGCCGACATGGACAAGTTCGCGCAGCGCTCCCAGGAACTGGCGGTCAAGTCGCAGGAGGACGGCTTCTTCGACCGCGAGATCGTCCCGGTGACGCTGCCCGACGGCACCGAGGTCGCCAAGGACGACGGCCCGCGCGCCTCCTCGACGCTGGAGAAGCTCTCCGAACTGCCCGAGGCCTTCGGCGGCGGCGGCGTCACCGCCGGCAACTCCTGCCCGCTCAACGACGGCGCGGCAGCGGTCCTCATCATGAGCGACACGAAGGCCAAGGAGCTGGGGCTGACCCCCCGCGCCCGCATCGTCACCGCCGCCACCTGGGGCAACGAGCCCGAGTACATGGGCGTCGCCCCGATCGGCGCGATCAAGAAGGCGCTGGACCGGGCCGGGATGACGATCGACGACGTCGGCGCGGTCGAGCTCAACGAGGCCTTCGCCGCCCAGGTGATCCCGATCATGGACGAGTGCGACATCCCGCTGGAGAAGCTCAACACGCACGGTGGCGCGATCGCCCTCGGCCACCCCTTCGGCATGACCGGCGCCCGGATCATGGGCACCCTGCTCAACGTGATGGAGACCGACGACCACCAGGTCGGCCTCGAGACCATGTGCGTGGCGGGGGGTCAGGGCAAGGCAATGATCGTGGAGAGGATGAACTAGGGCCCTGGAGGACCTGGCGACCCTCACCTATGAGTCGGGCGAGAGGGTCGCGCGAATAACCCTGAACCGGCCCGAGCGGGGCAACGGGATCGTGCCGCGCATGGCGCGGGAGATCGCGGCCTGCGTCGAGCGGGCCAACCTCGACCCCGCGGTGCACGTCATCGCCCTGGCCGGCAACGGCAGCGGCTTCTGCGGCGGGTATGACCTCGTCGCCTCGGCCGAGGGGGACATGAGCGGGCTGGGGGACGGTGGCGCCGCGGCGGGCGCCGCCGGTGCGCCGGGGGGCGAGCCGCCGGCCGGCTCCCCGACCGACCCGGCGACGATCGCCGCCAACCACGCCCCCGAGTCGAACTGGGACCCCGTCACCGACTTCCAGTTCATGTGGCGCAACGTGCGCGGCTTCATGAGCCTCTTCCACTCCGAGAAGCCGGTCCTCTGCAAGGTCCACGGCTACTGCGTCGCCGGCGGCACCGACATGGCGCTCTGCTCGGACCTCCTTGTGGTCGCCGACGACGCCAAGATCGGCTATCCGCCCGCCCGGGTCTGGGGCTCGCCGACCACGGCGCTGTGGGCGGCCCGGGTGGGGCCGATGCGGGCCAAGCGCCTGCTGCTGACCGGCGACTCGCTGAGCGGCGAGCAGGCCGCCGAGTGGGGCCTGGCGACCGAGGCGGCGCCGCCGGAGGAGCTCGACGCCCGCTTCGAGGCGCTGCTCGAGCGCGTCGCCCGCCTGCCGATCAACCAGCTCGTGATGATGAAGCTCCTGGTCAACCAGTCGCTCTACGCGCAGGGCCTGCACCAAACGCAGATCCTCGGCACCTTCTTCGACGGCATCGCCCGCCACACCGAGGAGGGCCATGCCTTCGTCCGCCGCGCCGCCGAAGCGGGCTTCAAGGAGGCGGTTCGGGACAGGGACGAGCCGTTCGGGGACTTCGGCCGCTAGGTCGGCCCGAGCGTCAGAGCTGGGTGATCATGAACCAGCTTTGGGTCAGGACGATGCCGAGGAGGGCGACGATCATCGCGCCGCAGAACCAAATCATCAGCCGCTGCAGCGCGTCGAAGCGCGCCTCGATCGCGTCGAACCGGGTGTTCATTTCGCCTCGGAGCTCCCTGACCTCGCTTTCGACCTTGTCGAAGCGCTTGTCCACTTCGCCAAACCGCCGGTCGACCTCGTCGAACCGCCGGTCCACCTCGTCGAAGCGCCGCTGCGTTTCGCCGCGGAAGGCGTCCAGTCGGTCGTCGGTCCAGCTCTGCCTCATCGCCTCCATTCTGCCACCATCGCAGACAACGCGTTACATAGGGCGCGCAGAACCAAAATCTTCCGCAAATCCTCTGTGAAGTAAGTTCAACGCCGCGATGAGCGAGGCGCCGCCAGCCGAGGGCCGCACCGGCCTTACGCCCGAGAACGTGCGGGCGTTCCTGCCCGGCAGCTTCCCCGGCGACCTCGGCATCGAGCCGGTCGAGATCGAGGACGAGCGCTCGGTCGGTCGCATCGTGGTGGACCGCCGCCACCTGCACCCCGGCGGCTACGTGCACGGCGGGGTGTGGACGGCGCTCGGCGACACCGCCGCCGCCTGGGCCACCTTCCGCGCGATCCCGCCGGGCCACAACTTCACGACGATCGAGCTGAAGCTGAACGTCTTCTCGGCCGGCCTGGAGGGCGACGAGATCGACGCGATCGCGACGCCGCTGCACGTCGGCAAGAGCACGGTCGTGATCGAGGTCAAGATCGAGCGGCGGCGCGGGGACGACGAGCCGCGGCTTGCCGCCAACCTGATCGTCACCCAGTTCGTGCTGCCGCCGCGGGACGGCTGACGCCGCCCCGGCAGGCGTCGACGAAGCCGCGGAAGAGCGCCGCCTCGTAGGGCCGGTCGACGAGCGTCTCGGCGTGCCACTGGACGCCGATCAGGAACTCGCGCTCCGGATCCTCGACCGCCTCGATCGTCTCGTCGCCGGCTCGCGCCACCACCGCGAGCCCCTCGCCGAGCCGGTCGATCGCCTGGTGGTGGAAGGAGTTGACCTCCAGTTCGGGGTCTACGTCGGTGCCGCCCCCGAGCACGGCGCTGAGGCGGCTGCCTGGCTCGACCTCGATCGCGTGGCTGGGCTGGTCGGCTGGGTTGGACTGCCGGTGGGCGATCTCCTCGGAGAGGTCGGGGAGGTGCTGGTGCAGGCTGCCGCCGCGCGAGACGTTGAGCGCCTGCGTGCCGCGACAGATCGCCAGCATCGGCATCCCCCGAGCGTCGGCGGCGCGGGCGACCGCGAGCTCGAAGAGGTCGAGTGGCGGCTCGGTGGGGCCAAGCTTCGGGTGCGGCTCGGCGCCGTAGTTGGCCGGGTCGATGTCGGGGCCGCCGGATAGGCAGATCCCGTCGAGTCGGTCGAGCAGCGGCTCGATCGCGTCGAGCTCCAGCGGCGGCATCACCAGCGGTATGCCCCCCGCGGCCTCGACGGCGCGCATGTAGGTGAGGCCGAGCGCCATCTCGAAGCTGGCCGGCTCTTCGCCCTGGGGGATCTGCTCGATGCTCTCCCGCCGCCGCACCTCTGAGGTGGTGACACCGATCAGCGGGCGGCCGTCTGGCCCCGATCCGTCTCTCACGTCCCGATCACCCACGTGTCCTTGCAGCCTCCTCCTCGCGAGCTGTTGACGATCGTCTCATCGGCGTCGGCCGCGAAGCGGGTCAGACCGCCCGGCATCGCGACGACCTCGCCGGCGCCGCTCACCGCGAAGGGTCGCAAATCGACGCGGCGCGGCTCCAGCCGCCCCTCGCGGACCGTCGGGTGGGTGGAGAGCGAGACCGTCTCCTGGGCGACGAAGCGCTCCGGGTGGCGGCGGACCAGCTCGCTCCCCTCTCGCCGCTCCTCCGCGCTCGCGTGCGGCATCACCGTCACCCCCTTGCCGCCGAAGCCGCCGCGCGGCTTCAGCGTCAGCTCGTCGAGGCGCTCGAAGGCCTCCGCGCGCGCCGTCTCGTCGCAGAGGTCGTAGCTGGGCACCGAGCGCAGCAGCGGCTCCTCCTCCAGGTAGAAGCGGACCATCGCCTCGACATAGGCGTGGGCGAGCTTGTCGTCGGCGACCCCGGTCCCGAACGCGTTGAGGCAGCGCAACCGCCCTGACTCCAGCGCGGGCAGCAGCAGCTCGCCGAGCTCCGTCGGCCGCCCTTCGCGGTCGCTCAGCCGCTCCTCGTCGAGGCGGCGGTAGAGGACGTCGACCGGCTGGCGGCCGCCTTCCCGCCGTGCGTAGAGGCGCCCGTCCTCGGTCGCCAGCTCGGCCGGCGTCACCGCCGGCACGCCCAGCGCTTCCGCGAGCCGGCGGTGCTCGAACCAGGCGCTGCTCTCCTCGCCACTGGAGAGCAGCGCGACGGCCGGTTCTTCCACTGACTGTGGAGTTGGCCCTCCTATCGTGTGGTCAACTCCACAGTCACCGCCTGCGGCGGCGCGCAGCGCGGCCCCGAGCGCCGCCGCGTAGTCGCCGATCGGCAGCGGCTCGACGCTCGCGCCGAGCGCCGCCGGCACGACCTCGCGCAGGGCGAGCTCGTAGGCGGCGCCGGAGGGCATCCGGTCGTTGTCCTCCAGCACGAGCATCTCGCCGCTCGCGTCGCGGACCAGGTCGAAGCCGACCACGGCCGCGGGCGGCACGGCCGGGTCGACCAGGCCGCGCATCCGCGGTTCGTATCCCGAGCTCGACTCGATCAGGTGGCGGGGGAGCGCACCCGACTCGAAGATCCGCTGCTCGCCGTAGACGTCGACCACGTAGGCGTTCAGCGCCCGCGCCCGCTGCAGGATTCCCGCCTCCAGCGCGCGCCACTCCTCGCCGCTCACCACGCGCGGCACCGGATCGACCTTGAGCGGCTGCCCGTCGCCGAAGGAGACCCCGCGCGCGTCGCAATCGCCCTGCACGCGCGCGTGGAGCTCGCTCAGGTCGTGGCGCTCGAGCGCCACGAGCACCGGCTCGTAGTGCGGGCGCGGCGCGCCGGTCGAGTCGAACGCCTCGTCCCAGGAGTCGGTCGCCGGCGAGTAGGTCTCCATCCCGCCCGACTACGTACCCGCTTCGGCCAGTCCCTCCCCAGGCGCTTCCAGCGCTTCGATCCTAGGCAGCCGCCAGAGCAGGCTGGCGATCGTCAAACCGACCGCGGCGCAGGCCAGCGCCAGGAACCACTGGCCGGCGGCGAGCATCGACATCTCGAAGAAGTCGCGGACGGGCGCGGCGGCGAGGATCAGCGCGTAGAGCGCGCCCAGCCCGGCGACCATCGCCAGCATGTAGCTCTGGATCGCGATGTGCTCGCGACCGGGGCCGCGCTCCAGCAGCAGCACGAAGCTGAGGCCGAGGACGATCAGCGTCGTCGTCGCCGCCGTGCGTCCCGCCTCCAGCGAGCCGCCGAAGACGGTGTCGACGAGGAAGAAGCAGAGGATCGAGCCGAGCGCGGTGGAGATCCCCGCCGGCACCGCGAAGGCGGCGAGCGCCCGCAGCAGGCGGCCGCGGTAGAGCGGGCCGTCGGAGGGCGCCAGCGCCAGCACGAAGGAGGGGATCCCGATCGTCAGGAAGACCGCCAGGGTCAGGTGGCGGGGGAGGAAGGGGAAGGCGAAGCCGGGCACGGCGATCAGCAGGATCAGCGTCGCCGCGTAGACGCTCTTGGTCAGGTAGAGACGCCCGAGGCGGTGGATGTTGCGGGCGATTCGCCGCCCCTCCGCGACCGCTTCCGGCAGCCGCGCGAACTCGTCCTTGAGCAGGACGACGTCGGCGATGCCCTTGGTGACCTGGGCACCGGACCCCATCGCGACCGCGAGCCGGGCCTGCTTCAGCGCCGGCACGTCGTTGACCCCGTCGCCGATCATCGCCGTGTAGCGCCCGGCGGCGCGCAGCGCCTCGACCAGCGCCTTCTTCTGCTCGGGCGCGATCCGGCAGAAGATCGTGTTGCGCAGCGCCGCCTCGGCCAGCGCCTCCGGGTCGTCGGGCAGCTCGGAGCCCTCGACGACGCCGGCGTCGCGGGGCACCCCGACCGCGTAGGCGACGGCGGTCACGGTCGCCCGCGCGTCGCCGGAGATCAGCTTCAGGTCGACGCCCTCCTCGCTGATGAAGGCGATCGTCTCGGCCGCGTCGGGCCGCAGCGTCTCCTCCAGCACGACCAGCGCGAGGGGCTTCAGCCGGGGTGGGGGAGAGGCGGCGGCGTCGCCCGGCAGCCCGTCGCCCGACTCGCCGAAGGCGACGACGCGCCGCCCCGCCGCGGTCTGCTCCTCGAGCTTGCGCCCCAGCCCGGGCGGCAGCTCCATCGCCCCGGCGGCGGCGAGGACGTCCGGCGCGCCGAGCACGTAGCTGCGGCCGTCGATCTCGAGCCCGCTCCACTTCCACTTCGAGGAGAACGGCACTTCGCCGCCGATCCGCCCGGCCTGGCCAGGGAAGGCGGCGGCGACGGTCTCCAGGGTGCGGTTGCGGTCTCCGGCGCTCGCGGCGAAGCGCCCCAGCGCGGCCTTGACGTCCTCCGGGTCGCTGCCGTCCGCGACCTCGAGCCCCAGCAGGCGCAGCTCGCCGTCGGTCAGCGTGCCGGTCTTGTCGACGCAGATCGTGTCCACCGCGGCCAGGCTCTCGGTGGCGCTCATCTGCTGCACGAGCGTGTCCTTGCGAGCCAGCCGCACCGCGGCGACGGCGAAGGTGACGCTCATCAGCAGCACCAGCCCCTCGGGGATCAGGGTCACCAGGCCGGCGGTCGCCGTCTGCGCCGCCTCGACCAGGTCGACGCCGCGCACCTGGAAGGTCAGCAGCAGCGCCGCGGCCAGCGGCGCCATCACGTAGGTCGAGACGACGATCAGCCGGTTGACCTCGCCCTGCAGCGGCGAGGGCGGGTGGCGGAACGCCTTCGCCTCGCCGGCAAGCCGCCCCGCGTAGCTGTCCTCGCGGACCGCGTCCACCCGGTAGCGGCCCGACCCGGAGATGCCGAAGGAGCCCGAGAGGGCGCGGTCGCCTTCCCCCTTGCGGACGCCGTCGGACTCGCCGGTCAGCAGCGACTCGTCGAGGGTGAGGCCGCGGCTGGCGATCACCTCGCCGTCGGCGACGAGCTGGTCGCCGGGCTCGACCGCGACCACGTCGCCCGGCACGACCTCGTCGGCCACCAGCTCCCGCACCTCGCCGTCGCGGACGACCTTGGCGTGGGGGGCGACCAGGACCGCCAGCTCCTCCAGCGTCCGCTTCGCGTTCAGCTCCTGGCGGATCCCGATGTAGGAGTTGACGATCGCGATGCCGAGGAAGGCGGCGTCGGCGAACAGCCCCAGCGAGAGGATCAGGACCCCGAAGAAGACGATGATCGCGTTGAAGAGCGTGAAGACGTTGCCGGCGACGATGCTGGCGGTCGAGCGCGAGCTGGCCTGGCGCGGCGGCCCGAGCTTGCGCAGCCGCTTCGCCGCCTCGGCGCTGGTCAGTCCCTCGTCCATGGCCCTATTCAATAGGGTGGCGAGGCGATGGCTCTGAAGCTAGGACTGAACCTGGGCTACTGGGGCATCGGCCCCGCCGGCGAGGACGCGGTCGAGGTGGTCCAGGCGGCGGAGCGGGCCGGCTTCGAGTCGGTCTGGGCGGCCGAGTCCTACGGCTCCGACGTGGTCAGCGTGCTCGCCTGGCTGGCGCCGCAGACCGAGACGATCAAGCTCGGCGCCGCGATCATGCAGGTGCCGGCGCGGCCGCCCGCCGCGGCGGCGATGGCCGGCGCGACGATCGACAAGCTCAGCGGCGGGCGCTTCCTGTTCGGCTTCGGGCCGTCGGGCCCCCAGGTCTCCGAGGGCTGGTACGGCGTCCCTTACGCGAAGCCCTGGGGCCGCACCCGCGAGTACATCGAAGTGGTGCGGAAGATCGTCGCCCGCGAGGACAAGCTCGACCACCAGGGCGAGCACTACAAGCTGCCGCTGCCCGGCGGCGAGGGCAAGCCGCTCAAGCTCAACTTCCACCCCCAGCGCAACCAGATCCCGGTCTTCGTCGGCGCGATCGGGCGCAAATCGGTCGAGATGGCGGCCGAGATCTGCGACGGCTGGATCCCGATCTTCTTCAGCGTCGACGCCTTCGAGGCGACCTGGGGCGAGCACCTGGAGGCGGGCTTCGCAAAGGGGGGGCGCCAGCGCTCCGACCTGGAGGTAAGCCCGTCATTGCAGGTGGCGATCGACGGTGACCTGGAGGCGGCCAAGAACGTCGTCAAGGCCGGCCTCGTCCTCTACTTCGGCGGCATGGGCAGCCGCAAGACCAACTTCTACGTCGACCTCGCGCACCGCTTCGGCTTCGGCGAGGTCGCCGACGAGGTGCAGCGCCGCTTCCAGGACGGCGATCGCGGCGGCGCCTTCGAGGCGATGCCCGACGAGATCGTCGAGGCGACCTCGCTGGTCGGCAGCGAGGCCGAGGTGGCGGAGCGAATCGAGCGCTTCCGCGGCGCCGGCATCGACCGCCTGATCGTCTCGCCGGTCCACGTCGACCGCGGCGAGCAGCTCCACACGATCGAGCGCCTGGCCGCCCTCGCGGCCGGCTGAGCCGCGTCGGCGGACCGGCTCCGGCGCTCATTGCATAGTCTTCCGCGCCGCATGAAAATTGGTGTCCCCAAAGAGACCGCCGACGGGGAGCGCCGCGTGGCGCTCGTCCCCGATGTCGTCGCCTCCCTGAAGAAGAACGAGAGGCTCGAGGTGCTGGTCGAGACGGGCGCCGGCGAGGCCGCCGGCCATCCCGACTCTCAGTACGGCGAGGCGGGCGCGGACGTGGTCGACGGCGCCACCGCCTGGGGCGCCGACGTGGTGCTCTCGGTCGGCACGCCGGGCGCCGAGAGGATCGGCTCGCTCAGGTCGGGCCAGGTCCTGATCGCCCACCTCAACCCCTGGACCGCCGCCGACACCAACAGGGCCCTGGCGGGGGCCGGCGTCACCAGCTTCGCGATGGAGGCGGTGCCGCGCACGACCCGCGCGCAGGCGATGGACGCGCTCTCCTCGCAGGCCGCCGCCGGCGGCTACGCCGCGACCCTGATCGCCGCCCGCGAGTCGGGCCGCTTCTTCGGGATGATGACCACCGCCGCCGGCACCGTGCCGCCGGCCAAGGTGCTCGTCCTCGGCGCCGGCGTCGCCGGCCTGCAGGCCGTCGCCACCGCCAAGCGGCTCGGCGCGATCGTCACCGGCTTCGACATCCGCCGCGCCGCCTGGGAGCAGATCGCCTCGCTCGGCGGCCGGCCGCTGGAACTGGACTTCATCCCCGACGCCGAAGGCGAGGGCGGCTACGCGCGCCCGCTCACCGACGAGGAGAACGACAAGGTGGTCGAGGCGATCGGCGAGAACGTCGCCAAGCAGGACGTCGTCATCACCACCGCCGCGATCCCCGGCCGCCCGGCGCCGCGCCTGATCACCGCCGACGCCGTGCGCACCATGCAGCCCGGCTCGGTGATCGTCGACCTCGCCGCCGAGACCGGCGGCAACTGCGAGCTGACCAGGGCGGGGGAGACGGTCGTCGAGGGCGGCGTCAAGGTCGTCGGCGCCCGCAACCTGCCGGCCGAGATGCCGGTTCCCGCCTCGCAGCTCTACGCCAAGAACCTCGAGAACCTGCTCGGCCTGCTGGTAGGCGAGGACGGCAGCCTCAACGTCGACTTCGAGGACGACATCGTCGCCGGCGCATGCATCACGCATGGCGGCGAGATCCGCAACGAGAGGGCCGCGAAGTGAGCGCGCCCACGGAGGCCCCCGCATGGACCTGATCACCGAGCTGACGATCTTCGTCCTCGCCGCCTTCGTCGGCTTCGAGGTCATCTCCAAGGTGCCGACGACCCTGCACACGCCGCTGATGTCGCAGACCAACGCGATCCACGGCATCGTGATGCTGGGCGGCCTGATCGTCGTCGGCTACGCCGACGACGGCCTCGAGTACACGATCGGCGCGATAGCGATCGCCTTCGGCGCCATCAACATCGTCGGCGGCTTCATGGTCACCGACCGGATGCTCGGCATGTTCTCGCGCAAGCCGAAGCCAAAGGCTGAGTCCGACGGGACGGGGGGCCGCTGAGGTGAGCCTGCTGAACCTCCCCGCGGCGGTCTTCGAGCCCGGCGGCGACGCCGCGACCGCGCTCTACATCGTCGCCTTCTCGCTGTTCATCATCGGGATCAAACAGGGCACCCACCCGACCTCGGCCAAACGCGGCAACCTGATCGCCGCGGTCGGCATGGCGGTCGCCGTCGTCACCACCCTGCTGCTCGACGGCATCGGCAACTGGGGCATCCTCTTCGGCGCCCTCGCGGTCGGCAGCGCGATCGGCGTGGTCGCCTCGCTGCGCGTCCAGATGACCGAGATGCCGCAGATGGTCGCGCTCTACAACGGCGTCGGCGGCGGCGCGGTCGCCCTGATCGCCTGGTCCGAGATCCGCCACGGCATCTCGCTCGGCCACGAGATCCCGCTCGACGAGCTGATCCCGATCCTCTTCGCCGCGGTGGTCGGCTCGGTCTCCTTCTGGGGCTCGAACATCGCCTTCGCCAAGCTCCAGGACCTGATCCCGACCCGGCCGCTCGCCGCCCCCGGCCAGCAGGTGATCAACGCGCTGCTGGTGATCGGGATCATCGTCGCCTGCACGATCACCGCGATCGACAACGACCACCCCTCCGAGGGCCTCTTCATCGCGATCCTGCTCGCCTCCGGGCTGCTCGGCAACCTCGTCGTGCTGCCGATCGGCGGCGCCGACATGCCGGTCGTGATCTCGCTGCTCAACGCCTTCACCGGCCTCTCCGCGGCGGCGGCCGGCTTCGCGCTCGACAACGTCGCCCTGATCGTCGCCGGCACCCTGGTCGGCTCCTCGGGAACGATCCTGACGATGGAGATGGCGACCGCGATGAACCGCTCGGTCGGCAACATCCTCTTCTCCGGCTTCGGTGGCGCCCCGGCCGGCGGCGGAGGCACGGGCGAGGAACGCCCGCACACCTCGATCGGCGCCCAGGACGCGGCGATCAAGCTCGCCTACGCCGACTCGGTCGTGATCGTCCCCGGCTACGGGCTCGCCGTCGCCCAGGCCCAGCACGCGATCAAGGAGGTCGCCGACGAGCTGGAGAAGCGCGGCGTCACGGTCAACTACGCGATCCACCCGGTGGCCGGCCGCATGCCCGGTCACATGAACGTCCTGCTGGCCGAGGCCGACGTGCCCTACGAGCAGCTGCGCGAGATGGAGGAGATCAACCCCGAAATGCCGCGCACGGACGTAGCCGTCGTCGTCGGCGCCAACGACGTCACCAACCCGGCGGCCAAGAACGACCCGGACAGCCCGATCGCCGGCATGCCGATCATCGAGGTCGACCAGGCCCAGCAGGTGATCGTGATCAAGCGCTCGCTCAGCCCCGGCTTCGCCGGCATCGACAACGACCTCTTCTACGAACCGAACACGTCGATGCTCTTCGCCGACGCCAAACAGGCCGCGGCCGACATCGCCTCCGAGATCGGCAACCTCTAAGCGCTCGGAAGTTCGCAACGTCCGCGAGTTTCGGGGCGGACGGGGGGTGAGTTAGGACCCGCCGGTACTTAGCGGACCATATGCGTCCGCAATCACCGGCACGTCAGCCGAGTCGTCGCAACGAGCTCGCGAAGAGGGAGAGACAGCTGGCTGCCCTCGCCGAGCGGCAGCACGGGGTGGTGTCGCAGCGGCAGCTGCTGGCCGCCGGGCTTGGTCCTCGGACGATCGGCAGGCGCGTCGAGGCGGGCCGACTTCACCGATTGCACCGGGGCGTCTACGCCTACGGGCGCGAGCGGATTGCTCAGCGGGGCCAGTGGCTTGCAGCGGTTCTCGCTTGCGGAGAAGGTGCGCTCCTCAGTCACCGAAGCGCGGCAGCCTTGTGGGGTCTGATGCGTCCGTCTCGGCGCCTCCTGGAAGTGTCGTCAACCCGCGGTCGCCGCCGCCCTGGGATTACGGTTCACGAGGGAGGGATCTCGTCCCACGACAGAACTGTCCGGGACGGCATTCCGGTGACTACCGTCGCCCGCATGCTCCTCGACCTCGCAGACGTCCTCGACGAGCGCCAGCTCGAAAAGGCCTTTGAGGAGGCGGACCGGCTGGGCCTCTTGCGAATGAGAGCGGTCGAAGAGGTGTGCGCTCGCAGTCCGGGACGGCGGGGGCTGAAGCCGCTCCGGCGCCTGGTCGAGGAAGCCCGGGCGCCGGAGTTCGGGCGGTCGCGGCTGGAGGACCGTCTCCTCGCCCTCTGCCGCGAGCACGACCTGCCGACGCCGCACGTGAACGTCGAGGTGCTGGGACGCGAGGTCGATGCCTTCTGGCCAGAGGCGAAACTCACCGTCGAGGCCGACAGCTGGGCGTTTCACCGCCACCGCGCCGCCTTCGAGGACGATCGCGCGCGCGACGCCAAGATGCGGGTCGAGGGATACAGCGTCATCAGGCTCACCGACCGCCGCCTCAAACGCGAGCCCGAGGCCGTGGCGGCGGAGCTTCGTCGTCTCCTGGAGACGGACGAGAAGGGAAGCGGCGAGCGTGGGCAGGGGACGGTCGAGTGGGTGGGACTGCTCGCGGTCGTGGCGCTGGCCTTCGTGGCGCTCACCGTCGCCCTCGGGCGGGTGCCAGGGGCGGACCTCGCGCGAACGCTCGGTTCCAGCCTCCTCTGCGCGACCGCCCTCGCCGAGCATTGCGGCGAGGAACCGGTGCTGATCGCGGCCTACGGCGACGAGGTCGGACGGCTGGTCCGCGAGCACATGCCGGCGATCGCCTTCGAGCGCGGCTCGCGGGCCCTGCCGGTCGACTTCCGCCGCTGCCGCCGGCCCGCCTGCGCGGACGGCTCGGCCCGCGGCCTGGTCGAGCGCACCGACAGCGGCCTGCCCGTCACCGCCTTCGTCCACGTGATCGACTGCCGAGAGGCAGCGGCCGGCGGCGGCTCATCGGGCGACGAGGGCACCGGCCCGCCCCCGGACTGCTCCGGCGAGCGCGCCGGCTACCTCTACGTCCAGTACTGGCTCTACTACCCCGACTCGGCGACGATGCGCGGCGTGCCGGTCGCCGGCGCGCGCGGCTTCCACCGCGACGACTGGGAGTCCGCGCAGGTGCGGATCGCCGCCGACGGCGGCGTCGACGAACGGGCCTCCTCGCACCATGGCTACAACCACTCCGCCGGGCTCCACAACGCGGCCTCCGACGCTGGGGCCGGCCCGCTGCGCGACCTCGCCGAGACGCTCGGAGCGCGCCCGCGCAACGGCTGGGGACCCTCCGAGGGCCTGCTGCGCGTCTCGGGCGGCAGCCACGCCGGCAACGTCGAGGGCTACTTCGACCTCGACCGCATCGTCTCTGGGCCGCGGGTCCACCTGGTCCCGATGGAGCCGGTGGCCGCGCTCGGCGACCGCTATCGCTTCGCGGTCTCGCCGCCCTGGCGCAAGCGGGCGTGGGTCGATCCGGAGACGACCGGCACCGACTGATCCCACGGCGACGGGCAGGGGAAGCCGAGTCGGGCGCGCTAGGGTTTTCCCATCGCCACCGAGGTGACGGCAAGCCCCAGCTCCAAGGGCGCGATCGCGGACCGGCTCGCCGAGACGCGGCGGCGCACGCTCAGGCTGATCGAGCCGCTCGACGACGAGCAGCTCAACCGCGTCTACTCGCCGATCCTCAGCCCGCTCGCCTGGGACCTCGGCCACATCGCCAACTTCGAGGAGCTCTGGCTGGTGCAGACGATCGGCGGCCGCGAGCCGCTGCGCGGCGACCTCGGCCGGTTCTACGACGCGATCGAGAACCCCCGCCGCATCCGCAACGAGCTGCCGATCCTTCGCGGCGAGGAGCTGCGCCGCTACCTCGCCGACGTCCGCGAGCGCACGATCGAGGTCCTCGACGAGGTGGAGATCGCCGCCGCCGACGCCACCGATCCGCTGCTGCGCGAAGGGCTCGTCTACGAGATGCTGATTGCGCACGAGCAGCAGCACAACGAGACGATGCTGCAACTGCTGATGCTGGTCGAGGGCTATCAGCCGCCAGCCGGCGCCGACCCGACGCCCATCGCTGAGCCACTCGCCGCGGGTGCCGAGGCGATCGCCGTCGAGGCCGGCGCCTACGCGATCGGCGCTTCGCCCACCGGCTTCGCCTACGACAACGAGCGGCCCCGCCACACGGTCGAGCTGGCCGCCTTCGAGATCGATCGCGCTCCGGTCGCCAACGGCGCGTACGCGCGCTTCCTCGCCGAGACCGGCGCCGAGCCGCCGCTCTACTGGGAGCCCGACGGGGAGGGGGGCTGGGTTCGCGCCGCGATGGGCCGCCGCGAGCCGCTCGATCCCGCCGCGCCCGTCGTCCACGTCTCCTGGCACGAGGCCGACGCCTTCGCCCGCTGGGCCGGCAAGCGGCTGCCGAGCGAGCAGGAGTGGGAGGCGGCGGTGGGCGCTCCCGCAAGCGGCGAGCAGGGACTGCCGGCGGTAGGCCAGGTCTGGGAATGGACGTCCTCGGACTTCCTCGCCTATCCCGGCTTCGAGCCGTTCCCCTACCCGGAGTACTCGCAGGTCTTCTTCGGCGACGGTCACAAGGTGCTGCGCGGTGGCTCGCGCGCCACTCATCGCAACGTGATGCGCCCCAGCTTCCGCAACTGGGACCTGCCGGAGCGCCGCCAGATCTTCGCCGGCCTGCGCTGCGCGAGGGACGTTGGCTGATGCCCTCCGCGGCCCCAGGGCAGATCGCGATCGAGGTCCACCTCGACGGCGACGGTCGCGCCCGCATGGAGGAGGACGTCCGCCGGGGCCTCACCTCCGATCCCAAGGAGCTGCCGCCGAAGTACTTCTACGACGAGCGGGGCTCGCTGCTCTTCGAGCGGATCACCGAGCTGCCCGAGTACTACCCGACCCGCGCCGAGCGGGCGATCCTCGCCGCGCGCTCGGCCGAGATCGTCGCCGCGGCCGGCAACCCGAGCACGCTGGTCGAGCTGGGCTCCGGCTCGGCGGCGAAGACCCGCCACCTGCTCAGCGCGATGCGCGACGCCCGCTGCCTGGCCAAGTACGTGCCCCTCGACATCTCGGCGGAGATCACCGGAGCGACCGCGGAGGCGCTGGTCGCCGAGTACCCCGAGCTGGCCGTCCACGGCCTCGTCTGCGACTTCGAGCACGACCTCGCCCGCATCCCCGACGGCACCGGCGGCCGGCTCGTCGCCTTCCTCGGCGGGACGATCGGCAACCTCTACCCCGACGCCCGCGCCCAGTTCCTGAGGCGCGTCGCGGCGCTGCTAGGGCCGGGGGACCACCTGCTGCTGGGCACCGACCTGGTCAAGGAGACGGCCCGCCTCGAGGCCGCCTACGACGACTCGGCCGGCGTCACCGCCGAGTTCAACAAGAACGTGCTCCATGTCCTCAACCGCGAGCTCGGCGCCGACTTCGACCTCGACCGCTTCGAGCACGTCGCCCGCTACGACGCCGCCGAGGCCCGCATGGACATCGGGCTGCGCTCGCTGGCCGACCAGACGGTGCGGGTCGCGGGCCTCGGCCTGGCCGTCCGCTTCGGCGCCGGCGAGACGATGCGGACCGAGATCTCGGCGAAGTTCACGCGTCCCGTGCTGGAGGCGACCTACCGGGAAGCGGGCCTGACCCTCGCCGGCTGGTTCCCGGATCGGCGCGGTGACTATGCGCTGAGCCTCGCCTCCGTTTAGAGTCATCTCGCACAAGCGGGGACAGGGAAAAGACCCGAGGAGGCCCAGTGACCCTTGACGTCCACCTGTACGGCGAGCGGATCGGAACCCTGTTTCCGGCCGGCGAGAACGACTATCGCCTCGCCTACGCCCCCGAGCTGGTCGAGGAGGTCGGAACCGGCGTCTCGCTGCTCAGCAGCGCCCTGCCGACCCGGGTCGAGCCCTTCAGCTCGGCCGCGACCCAGGCCTTCGTCGAGGGACTGCTGCCGAAGGGATTGCGTCGCCTGCGGCTGGCCAAGGAGCTGGGACTCGACCGGAGGGACGGCTATGGGCTGATCGAGGCGACCGGGCGCGACTGCGCCGGAGCGGTCGTCTTCGTGCCGCGCGGGACGCCGGTCGTCCCGCCGCGGAAGGAGGAGGTCGCCTGGCTCGGCGCGGACGAGCTGCGGGGCGTGCTGGCGCCGCCGGCCCGACACTTCGACCCCGGCCGCGAGCAGCGCATGCGCTTCGCCCTGGGCGGCGTGCGGCACAAGCTGAGCCTCGTTCGCGACGAGCGGGAGGGACGCTGGGCCTGGCCGGAGGCGGCGTTGCCCAGCACGCACATCGTCAAGCCCGAAACCGGCGAATACCCCGAATTCGTCGCCAACGAGATGTTCTGCACGAGCGTCGTTCGCGAGATCGGGCTGCCGGTCCCGGCGACCTCCGTCGAGCGGATCGAGGGGCGCGACTGTCTCGTGGCGAAGCGCTTCGATCGCGAGGGGTGCGGCCTGAGCGCCAGGCGGGTCCACCAGGAGAGCTTCTGCCAGGCGCTCGGCTACCCGCGCGCCGGCGACGGGGGGGAGGCCCGCGCCGACGGCCCTGGCTTCCCCGAGTCGTGCGGCCTGCTGCGGGCGGTCGCGCACGACGACCCCTCGGCGCTCTTCGCGATCGCCTTCTGCAACTACATGCTCGGCAACGGCGACGCCCACGGCGAAAACTTCGCCCTGCTCTTCCACGGCGACGGCATGTTCCTGGCGCCCTTCTACGACCTCGCCTCGACCGCCGTCTACGACGAGCCGCTGCACACCGGGATGGTCATCTCCGAGGACTATGCCGAAACGGCCTACCTGCTCGAACTGGCCCAGATCGCCGAAGACTGCTCCTTCGACTTCGACCGCTTCCGCGAGCTGGCGGCGAGCATGGCGGCGAAGCTCGGGGAGGCGCTCGACGTGATCGCCGCCCGCGCCCGCGCCGAGGGATGGCACGCCCCGGTGATCGACAGCATCGCCGAACTCGCCGGCGAGCGCGCCTTCGGGCTGGGCGTCGAGGTCGAGTACTAGGTCTCAGGGCGCCAGCGCGTCGATCGTCTCCGCCAGCTTGTCGGGGGTGACGATCGGGGTGAGGACCGGCAGGGTGATGCCGCCGGCGACGAAGGCCTCGAGTCGCTCCCGCATCCGCTCCGGGGTGCCGAAGACGAACATGTCCTCGATCAGCTCCCAGGGGGCGGCCGCCGCGGCACCCTGACGGTCGCCGGCCTCCCAGGCGGCGATCATCGGCTCGATCCGCTCCCCGTAGCCGAGCCAGCGGTAGAAGGCGGCGTAGACCGGGACCGTGATGTAGGAGGAGAACATGAAGCGGGCGAGCGGCTCGACCGCCTCGCGCTCGCCCGGCAGGCAGAAGAAGCGGCAGAGCAGCTCGAAGCCCTCCGGGGCGCCGTCGAGCTGCGCGGTGACCCTCGGCAGGCCGGCGAGTGGCAGGAAGTTGGTGAAGGCGCCGTCGGCGCGCTCGACCGCCAGCTCGAGCATCTTGCCCCGCAGCGCGGCGAGGACGATCGGCACGCGGTCGGCGGGAGCGCTCTCGAGCTTGAAGCCGCTCTCGGTCCGCTCGCCGGCGAGGGCGGTGCGGACGAACTCGACGGTGTCGCGGACGCGGCTCAGCGGGCGCTCGAAGGGGATGCCGTTCCAGCCTTCGACGATCCGGTCCGAGGAGGAGCCGATCCCGAGCGCGAAGCGCCCGCCCGAGGCGTCGGCGAGCGCCGCTGCCTCCTGGGCCAGCAGCGCCGGGCCGCGCTGGAAGACGCCGACGACGCCGGTGCCGAGCCGCATCCGCTCCGTCCAGGCAGACGCCAGGGCCAGCGGCGTGAAGCCGTCCGGGCCGTTCGTCTCGCCGCTCCAGAGGTCGGTGTAGCCGGCCGCCTCGGCGCGCTGGACCAGCTCGCGGTGCTGGGCCAGCGGCAGCCCCGGCAGCGGCAGCGTCAGTCCCCAACGGGCCATCCCGCGACCCTATAGGCTGCGGCGCCGAATGGAGGCCGCTTCGCCCGCCAAGCCCGATCGCAACCTCGCCCTCGAGCTGGTGCGGGTCACCGAGGCCGCCGCGCTCGCGGCGGCGCGCTGGGTGGGGCGCGGGGACAAGATCGCGGCCGACCAGGCGGCGGTCGACGCGATGCGCCACGTGCTCGGCTCCGTCTCGATGGACGGCACCGTGGTGATCGGCGAGGGCGAGAAGGACGAGGCGCCGATGCTCTACAACGGCGAGCGGATCGGCGACGGCAGCCCGCCGGTCGTCGACATCGCCGTCGACCCGCTCGAGGGCACGCGCCTCTGCGCGCTCGGGATGCCCAGCGCGCTCGCCGTGATCGCCCTGGCCGAGCGGGGCTCGATGTTCGATCCCGGCCCCTGCGTCTACATGGAAAAGCTCGCGGGCGGGGAGGAGATCGCCGACCTGCTCGACCTCGACCGGCCCCTGGTGGAGACCGTGAAGCTGGTCGCCGAGCGCAAGGGCGGCAGCGTCGGCGACGTCACCGTCGTCATGCTCGACCGCCCCCGCCACGAGGACGCGATGCGCGAAGTGCGCGAGGCGGGCGCCCGCATCCGGCTGATCACCGACGGCGACGTCTCGGCGGCCCTGCTCGCCGTCAGCGACCGCTCGCCCGTCGACCTGCTCTGGGGCATCGGCGGCACGCCCGAGGGCGTGCTCTCGGCCGCCGCCCTGAAGTCCATGGGCGGCCAGCTGCTGGGGCGCCTTTGGCCCCGCAACGACGAGGAGCGCAGCGCCGCCGCCGACGCCGGCTACGACCTCGACCGGGTGCTCACCAGTCACGACCTCTGCTCGGGCGACGACGTCTTCTTCTCGGCCACCGGCGTCACCGACGGCGACGTCCTGCAGGGCGTCCGCTACCGCGGCCCCGGCGCCAGCACCGAATCGCTCGTCATGCGCTCGCGCTCGGGGACCGTCCGCCGGGTCCAGGCTCGCCACGATCGCGCCAAGCTTCGCGCGATCACCGGCGAGCGGTACGGCTGAGCCGTTGCCAATTCACGGCTGAGCCTCGACAAGCGTACGGCTGAGCCGCATTTCGCCCTGTACAGGGCCTCGTTGCCGGTTTAGAGTCAAGAACGGGAGAGACCTGAGTACGACTCTGGGAGGACCGAATTGAGTCTTGATGTCCACCTGTACGGCGAGCGGGTCGGCACGCTCGCGCCGGTCGGCCGCGACCGCGAATACGAGCTGGCCTATTCCGAGCGCGCCCTGAAGCGCTACGGACGGGGGGTCGCCCTGCTCAGCATGTCGCTGCCGACGAGCGAGGAGCCCTTCAGCCCAGGCGCCAGTCGCGCCTACGTCGAGGGATTGCTTCCCGAGGGAGCCCGGCGGTTGAGGCTGGCGAGCGAACTGGCGGTGGACCCCGACGACGGCTACGCCCTGATCGCGGCCCTGGGCCGCGACTGCATCGGTGCCGTCTGCTTCCTGCCCCCGGCCGAGCCGCCGCCATGCCCGAACGGGAAGCCGCCGAGCTGGGCGAGCGAGGAGGAGCTCGAGGAGCTGGTCGCGGCTCCGCCGAGTCGCTTCCTCGATCCGGCGCGACCGCGGCGCATGCGAGCGGTGCTTCCCGGCGACCGCCACAAGCTCGCGCTCGCTCGTCCCCGGCCTGGCGAGGGCTGGTCGTGGCCGGACGCCGACCTGCCGAGCACCCACATCGTCAAGCCCGAGACCGGCGAGCACCCCGAAATGGTGGTCAACGAGATGTTCTGCACGAGCGTCCTCGCCGAAGCCGGCCTGCTCGTCGCGCCAACCGCGATCGAGACGATCGCCGGGCGTCCCTGCCTGGTCAGCGAGCGCTTCGATCGCGTCGTCGGCGCGGGGGAGATCGGTCGCCTCCATCAGGAGAGCTTTTGTCAGGCGCTCAGCTTCGCGCCGGACGCCGGTCCGGAGAGCGACGACGCCTGCGGCCCCGCCTTCGCGGAAGCGGCAGGCCTGCTGCGCGCCGCGGGCGAGGAGAGGCGCGTCCTCGACCTCGTCGTGGTGGCGCTCTGCAACTACATCCTGGGCAACGGCGACTGCCATGGGCAGAACCTGGCGCTGATGCTGACCCCCACCGGGGCGCTGCTCGCTCCCTTCTACGACATCGTGTCGACCGCGGTCTATGACGACCCCACCTACGTCGGCATGGTCGTCGCCGACGACTACGACGAGACCGCCTACCTGCTGGAACTGGCGGAGATCTGCGAGGAAGCGAACATCGACTTCGAGCACTGCCGGAAGATCGCGGCGGGCGTCTCGACGAGGATGGGCGAAGCCCTGGAGGCGGTAGTGGAACGTTCGCGCCGCGAGGGATGGCACGCGCCGGTGATCGACGGCATCGTCGAGCTGGCCGGCGAGCGGGCCGTCAACCTCGGCTACGAGGTCCAGTACTAGCCCCATGCACAGCATCGACGTCTGCCTGCACGGCGAGCGCATAGGCGCGCTCGCCCGCACGGCGGACGGCGGTTACGAGCTCTCCTACGCGCCCTCGGTGGTGGCGAAGCACGGCTCGGGATCGGTCCTCCTGAGCCACTCGCTGCCGGTGCGGGCGGACCCCTACAGCTCCGACACGACGCGCGCCTACGTCGAGGGCCTGCTGCCGCGGGGAGGCGAGAGGCGACGGCTGGCGGCAGAGCTCGGCGTCGACGCGACGGACGGCTACGAGTTGGTGGCGGCGCTCGGATACGACTGCCCGGGCGCGGTCACGTTCGGCGCCGAGCGGGAGCGGCCGCGCCGGACGGCGATAGCGGCCTCGCGGATCGCCCTCGGCGGGGATCGCGAGAAGCTCGGCATGGTCCGCGATCGCCTGGGCGAGCCATGGCGGAAGCCGGTCCCCGGCCGTCCCAGCACCCACGTCGTCAAGCCCGAGCCCGGCGATCGGCCCGAAATGGCCGCCAACGAGATGTTCTGCACGTCGGTCTTCCGCCAGGCGGGCCTGCCGGCCGCGAAGGCGACGATGGAGACGATCGACGGCCGCGATTGCCTCGTTTCGCCCCGATTCGACCAGGTCTGGGAGGGCGGCGAGCCGAGACGCCTGCACCAGGAGACCTTCTGCCAGGCACTCGGGATCCCTCCGCTCGGGGGCGAGGGAGAGGCGGACGCTCCCGGCTTCGCCGAAGCCTGCGGCCTGCTGCGAGCCCTCGGACGCGAGCGGGACGTGCCGACGCTGATCCACGCCGCCTTCGGCAACTACGTGCTCGGCAACGGCGACTCGCACGGTCGCAACTTCGCGCTCGTGTTCCGGGACGGCGCCGTGCGCGTGGCCATGTACGACATCGCCTCGACGGTCGTCTACGACGAGGCGACCGAGGCGGGGATGGTCCTGCCGGACGACCTCGACGTCACAACGTATCTGCGGCGCCTCTGCGAGGTCGCGGCGGAATGCGGCATCGACCTCGACGTCTTCCATATCCAGGCGAGCTGCGCCCTGAAGTACATCTGCGACGCGATCGAGGTCGTCGCCGAACGAGCCGAGGCTCAGGGCTGGTACGCGCCGGTGATCGATCGCATCTTCGAGGTCGCCCAGGACCGGGCCGGCCGCTGCGCCGAACGGCTGCTCCTCTGGGACCACATGGACATGTGACGCTGGCGCCCGCCCGCCGATTGCTAAAGGCTCTTGAGCAACACTTGTGTTCCGATAGGGAACAGCGGTGTGCCATGATGGATCTCCGATGGTCGCTGGAGGCTACGGGAGGGACGCGGAACGGGCTGGAGCGCATACGCTCGGCCTTCTCGCGGCGCCGCTCACCGTGCCGGTCCTCGACGAGCTCGCGCGGGGGAGCCGCGGCCTCGCGGAGCTGCGTCGCCAGACCGGCTCTCCATCGCGGACGGCCCTGCGGGCTCGCGTCAGCCAGCTCTGCCAGATCGGCGCCATCGAGAAGCGTCGCCCGCACCCCTTCCCGAGCGTGCGGGAGCACGTCCTGACGAACGGGCGGGGAACCGAACTGCGGTTCGTCGCCGCGACGCTCGCGGGCTGGCTGGCGGCCGCGCCGGGTGGGAGCTTGGAGCTGGGCGGCGAGCCGGCCCGGGAAACCGTGAGGGCGCTGGCCGAGGGCTGGTCGACGGGGATCCTGCGGATCGTCGCCCAGCGGCCCGTGACCCTCGACGAGCTCGACGCCGCGGTGGACGGCCTCGACCGGGCCTCGCTGGAGCCGCGCGTGCGCGCGCTGCGCGAGGCCGGCTTGCTGGAAGCGGGGGGCGAAGACGGTCGGGCCGGTCGGTCCAGCTCCTACCGGGTCACCGAGTGGCTGCGCGAGGCCACCGCGCCCCTCGTCACGGCGATTCGGTGGGAGCGCAAGCACCTGACGCCGGCGACGCTGCCGCCCGGACCCGTCGACGCGGAGACCGGTCTCCTGCTGGCGGTGCCCTTGCTTCGCCTGCCCGCCGAGATCTCGGGCGCGTGCCGCCTCGGGGTCGAGTTCGGAGAAGGCCGCGAGCGTCGGCTCGCCGGGGTGACGGTCGAGATCGAGAGCGGGAAGGTGGTCTTCTGCGAGCCGCGACTGGATCGCGAGTCGCCCGCCTCGGTGAGCGGGCCGCCGGCGGCCTGGCAGCGGGTCGCGATCGAAGCCCGGCCTGACCGCCTCGAGCTGGCCGGCGACACGCGGCTGGCGCGCGCGCTGCTCGACTGCCTCAACCAAACCCTTTTTCCTCCTCGATTGATATAAAGTCTCAGAGCGATGGGGAGCGCAGGAGCAGACGTAGAGGTCCCGCCCGACTGGTACCGCTCGGGCTTCCCTGCCGAAACGACGAAGCAGATGCCCTGGGCGGACCGCACCACGGCCGAAGTCGACCGTGCGATCGGGATGCTGCGGCCGCGGGGCGGGGAGCGGATCCTCGACCTCGCCTGCGGGATCGGGCGCCACTCGATCGAGCTTGCCCAGCGCGGCTTCGACGTCGTCGGGATCGACATCTCCGAGGAGCTGCTCGAGATCGCCCGCGAGGAGGCGGAGGCGCAGTCGCTCGACATCGAGTTCAAGCAGGCCGACCTGCGCGAGCTCGACCTGAAGGACGAATTCGACATCGTGCTCAGCCTCAACGACGGCGCGGTCGGCTACTTCGAGACCGACGAGGAGAACTACAGGACCTTCGTCGTCGTCTCGCAGGCGCTGCGCTCGGGCGGTGGGCACCTGATGCAGCTGCCCAACGTCCTGCACGCGGAAAAGCACCTGCCGCAGCGCAACTGGCTCGCCGGCGAGGCCACGCTCGAACTCAGCGACCACCGCTGGAACAAGAAGGAGCGCTACCTCGAAGGCTTCACGGTCCCGATCCCGCTCGGCGAGGTGCTGGAGAAGATCGAGCCGATCCCCTTCCGCCAGCGGCTCTACTCGGTCGAGGAACTGAAAGAGCTCTACGAGTCGGTCGGCATGCGAATCGCCAACGTCTTCCGCGGCACCGGCAAGCCGCGCATGCCCCGCGACAACCAGTTCGAGGTCTTCGTCGAGGGCCGCAAGGACTAGCCAGTAGGGCCTGACAAGCGGCATACCTTGCCGTTCCCGTATTAAGCCGATATGTTTTCTGAGTCCGGTTTGGGTCCGGACCTCGTCAAACTCCAATCAGGGAGGGGAAATTGTTCTCCAAGATCCATGAGCGCCTCGGCACGGCCGGTTTCGTCGTAGCCATCATCGCTCTCGTCATGGCGATGACCGGGGCGGCCATAGCCAAGCTGAACGGTCCAGAGAAAAACGAAGTGACCAAGATCGCCAAGAAGTGGGCTAAGAAAATCCCGGGTCCTCCCGGTCCTCCGGGCCCCGCCGGGCCTGCCGGGCCTGCCGGTCCTGCCGGTCCTGCCGGTAAAAACGGCGCAGATGGCCAAAACGGCGCGCCGGGTGAAGACGGCGAAGCCGGCGCGACCGGCGCGACCGGTGCTGAAGGCTCACCTTGGACCGCTGGCGGCACGCTTCCAGAAGGCTCGACCGAGACGGGTGCGTGGGGTCTTTCTCCAATCTCGTCCTTCACCGCCGCCGAAAATATGAATCCGATCTCGTTCAACATTCCGCTTGCGGCGCCGCTGGCCGGAGCGAACGTTCACTTCGTCACGCAGAAACAGATCAAAGAAGAAGAAGGGCAGACGCCACCCGCGGCCTGCCAGGGGGATGCGACCGATCCGACGGCTGAATCGGGTCACCTCTGCGTCTATGAACAGGGCGTGGCGCTTGCGTCGTCGATCACCCTCTTCATCCAGGATCCGTCGGCCACGGATTCGGGTGTGCCTCCGGTCGGCGCTGCTCGAACCGGCGCCCTCCTCGCCGCACCAGGATTCAACGGCCTCGCCTGGGGCACCTGGGCGGTGACTGGCTAGCGAGTCGATTGGCTCTCTAGGCGATGGTGTGCCTACCGCCCCGGCTGCTTCGGCAGCCGGGGCGGTTTTTGCTTTCTGAGCGTCGCCCGCGGCTCTCGCCTGGAGCCGCGCGTGGCGGCACCGAGCGGGACGCCCACCACGCGATGTCCCCGACCCGCCGATCCGCGGCGGCGACCCGCCGATCCGCGGCGGCGTTCCTTGGGCTCTCCGGCGTGGGTGGCCGCCGCTACGGGTGCCCGCAGGCCGGCAGCCCGTAGGCCGCCGCGACGTTTTCGGTCTTCCGGTACGGATAGTCGCGGTCCTCGGCGAGGTCCTTGCGGGTCCGCGCCACCATTTCCTCGAGCGTCGTGATCACTTCCTCCACTTCCTCCTCCTCGCCGGGTGGCGGCTCGAGGGCGCGGAGGTCCCGGATCTCGGCTTCGAAGCCGGGAGCGATCGCTTTCTCGATCAGCGCCCGCCTCGATTTCGGGCTGTCAGCCTGACCGCTGTTCTGTTTCAAGATCTGCTGGGCGCGCGCGGTCATCTCTTCGCCGCGTTGTTCGCAGGCGGTGTTGCCGGCCTGGATGAAGTCGGCCTTGACGATCACCGCCTCGTCGTTGGAGGCGAGGTTGCCGCCCTCGTCGTCATCGTCTCCGCAGCCACCGACGGACAGGGCCAGGGCCGTCGCGACCCCGGCTATGACGTATCGCTTGCGCATCGTGCCTCCTCCGTTGCCGATCCGGCGGCCTCAGCCCCTACTGGGGGGTGGCGCATTCGTCGATGCCGTACTTGTCCGCCAGTTTTTCGCCTTTGGTGTACGGATACACGCTCGGCTGGGGATTGCCGCTCATGTAGTCGATCACGCCCTGGATCTCGCTGTAGATCGCTTCGAGCTCCTGCTCGTCGCCGGCGGGCTGTTGGAGCGCTTCCAGTTCTTCGAGCTCCGCCGTGAAGACGGGGACGATCACCTGATCGGCGAGCTTCTTCGCCGCGACCTTCCCGGGCAGCGAGAAGACTTTTTTGAAGACTTTCTGGCCTTTGTCCTGGACTTCTTCGACGCGTTCTTTGCAGATTTCGTTCGCCTGCACGATGAACTCGGCTTTCTCGGGGTCGCCTTCGGCGGCTTCTTCGGCCGCCGCCTGGGCGTCGGTGGTTTCGCCTCCGCCGGTTTCCCCACCGTTGGTTTCGGCCGCCGCGTTGGCGTTGGAGGAATTGGCGGTGGTCTCGTCGTCGTCGCCACAGCCGACGGCGAATATGAGTCCGATGAGCGCGACCGCGGTCACGATTAGAAAACGCCCCCGCATATTCTTTCCCCCAGTATGTAGAAGATTCCCAATTACTAGGGAGGCTTATATCAAACCGGGGGCAACCCTGGCTGTCAGCTGGCTCAGCTCGCCAGCTGCTCGATGCCGCTGGCGCGCTGGCCGCCGGCGGCGAGCATCAGCTTGAAGTCGTGCGGCGAGGAGGCGTAGTCGAGCGCGACCTCCTCGGCGACCTTGCCCTCCATCACGTAGCCGAGCAGCGACTGGTCGAAGGTCCGCATGCCGTAGTACTCGCCTTCGCCGATCACCTCGGTGATCTTTCCGGTCTCGTTCGGGTTGAGGATCAGGTCCTGCACGCGGCCGGTGACCACGAGCACCTCGGAGGCGGGCACCCGGCCCTTGCCGCTCAGGTCGGGGACCAGGCGCTGGGCGATCGCCCCGCGCAGGGTCGAGGCGAGCATCACGCGCGCCTGGTGCTGGAGGTGCGGAGGGAAGAAGTCGATGATCCGGTTGATCGTCTCCGTCGCATCCAGGGTGTGGACGGTCGAGAGGACGAGGTGGCCGGTCTCGGCGGCCGAGAGGGCGGTCCGCACCGTCTCCTCGTCGCGCATCTCGCCGATCAGGATGACGTCGGGGTCCTGGCGCAGAACTCGGCGCATCGCCCGCGCGAAGCTTTCCGTGTCCGAGCCGACCTCGCGCTGGTTGACGATCGAGCGTTTGTCCTTGTGCAGGTACTCGATCGGATCCTCGAGCGTGACGATGTGATGGGCGCGGTTGCGGTTGATGTGGTCGATCATCGCCGCCAGGGTCGTGCTCTTGCCCGAGCCGGTCGTGCCGGTCACGAGGACGATCCCACGCTGCTCCTCTGCCAGCGTCGTCACGACCGGCGGCAGGCCGAGCTCGTCGACCGAGCGGATTTCGAACGGGATCGCGCGGCAGACGATCGAGGTCGAGCCGCGCTGCTTGAAGGCGTTGACGCGAAACCGCGAGACGCCCGGGATCGAGTACGAGAAGTCGGCCTCGCCGGCCTCCTCGAACTCGGTCTGCGACCGCACCTCGGCGATCTCGTGGAACGCCTTCTCGGTGTCCTCGCCGCTGAGGCGCTCGTACTCCTCCAGCGGCGTCAGCTCGCCGTTCAGCCGGATCGTCGGCGGGACCCCGACCTTGACGTGCAGATCGGAGCCTCCACGCTCGACGAGCGTGCGCAGCGCTGAATCGATGTCGAGCATCCCGCTCCCTATCGGCCGCCCCCGCGGGGGGCTTGAGCGGGGAAACTTCCCTAAGTTTCTTGCGCAAACTGCGGACGTACCCTAGGGTGGTGACGTGGGTTGGGGAGACGATGTCCCGCGCGACATCCGCCTGGTGTGGGATGGCCTCTGCGGCCCGGGCCTGCTCTACAAGCTCGAGCGGCAGTTCTGGCTCGACCTCTACCGCGTCCCCGTCCTCGACGCGATAGAGGAGGATGGCATCGAGACCCGCCACTACGGGCCGATCCGGGCGATGGTCAACCCCGACCTCGCTCGCCTGCCGCTCTTCAACGTCGTCCTCGGCGCCTCCGATCCAGGCGCCGTCGAGGAGGGCCACCTCGAGGAAGCGCTCGACTGGATCGACTCCAAGGAGATCGACTGCCGCGTTCCGGTGAGGCCCGAGTTCGAGGAATCCGGCGCCGCCGAAGACCATCTGAACCACCGTGGCTATCGCCGGAGCGGTCAGCTGCTGAGGTTCGTGCGCGACGCCGCACCGCCGCCCTTCTCTCCGCCGTCCGAGATCGAGGTCGACGAGTGGACCGAGGAAACGGAAGGCTTCAGCGGCCTCTTCTCCCAGGCCCTCGAGCTGGACTGGCTCTCCAATCCCTTCTTCGACGGGCTGCCGGGGCGGCGGGACTGGCGCTGTTACGTCGCCTACGACCCGGCGCTCGACCTCGCTACCGGCGCGGGGATCATGATGCACCACTACGAGGTCGCCCAGCTGGGCTTCGTGGCGACCATCGAGGAGGGTCAGGGTCGCGGCGCCCACATGGCGCTGCTGCACCGGCGCATCGTCGACGCGGCGGCGACCGGCGCTCGGCTGATCTTCGCGGACGTCGAATTGCCGACCGGCGCGGCCTGCCCCAGCTCCGCGTCGGCGCGGAACCTGATCCGCGCTGGCTTCTCGCTCGCGGGAGTCAGGCCGGTGTGGCGTCCACCGGCCTGACCGCGGGCGGCCTCAGGTGACTTCGCGCAGTTTCTGGGCTTCGCCCAGCTGCTGGAGCTTTTTGAGGCTCTGGTTCTCGATCTGGCGGATTCGCTCGCGCGTCACGTTGAAGGTGCGGCCGACCTCGTCCAGCGTGCGGGGATGCTCGCCGCCCAGCCCGTAGCGCAGTTCCAGCACCCGCCGCTCGCGGTATGAGAGGTTCTCGAGCGCCTCCTTCAGCGCCTCTTTGGTGAGCAGGTCGGCGGCCCGGTCGAAGGGGGACTCGGCCTTCTCGTCGGCGATGAACTGGCCGAACTCCGACTCCTCCTCGTCGCCGACCGGCTTCTCCAGCGAGACGGGCGCCTGCGCCGAGCGCTTGATCGAGTCGACCTCCTCGGGGTCGATCCCGGTCACGTCGGCGATCTCCTCCGGGGTCGGCTCGCGGCCCAGCTCGGTCACCAGCTTGCGCTCGGCGCGGCCGATCTTGTTCAGCTTCTCGACGACGTGGACCGGGATGCGGATCGTCCGTGCCTTGTCGGCGAGCGCGCGGGCGATCGCCTGGCGGATCCACCAGGTCGCGTAGGTCGAGAACTTGAAGCCCTTGCGGTAGTCGAACTTCTCCGCGGCGCGGACCAGGCCCAGCGTCCCCTCCTGGATCAGGTCGAGGAAGGGGAGCCCCTGGTTGCGGTAGTTCTTGGCGATCGAGACGACCAGGCGCAGGTTGGACTCGACCATTTTCTGCTTCGCGTCCAGGTCGCCGCGCTCGATCCGCTTGGCGAGTTCGACCTCCTCCTGGGCGGTCAGCAGGCGGACTTTGCCGATGTCCTTGAGGAACAGCTGCAGGCTGTCCGTGGTCATGTCCGGTTTCAGGTCGAGCGCCTGTTTGCCGCGGCGCCGGCCTTTGCGGCCGGTGTCGGCGGGCATTGCTTCGGCGGCCGCTTTCTGGGCCGGGTCCATGTCCTCGACGAGCTCGATGCCCTGCTTCTCGATATGGCCGTAGAGGTCCTCGACGTCGGACTCGTCGAGGTCTACCTCCGAGACCGCCGCGGCGATGTCACCGAAGGTGAGCACGCCGAGTTGCTGACCGCGATGGATCAGCCCTTTGACCTCCTCGAGCTCCTGAAGCTCCGCTACCAGCATCTTGTCTGCACCGCTCCTCTGGGCTAGATGGTTAAGTCTCTACGCATGAAAGGCGGCGGGAGGCGAAAAGTCGCGACCGACGGGGGTCTCGACCGGCATTCGCCAAAAAAAGGGGGACCGACAAGGCGGTCCCTCCCTAAAAGCCCTTCGTACGTCTGTTCCCATGATAGGCGCTTCAGTTTTTGAAGTCAATGCCTGACCGGCCACCGCATGGCTGATCGCATCGGTCGCGCCCGGCCGTGGCTGCGGGCGTTCTGGAACCGCGCCTACAGGGAGAACGTCACCGGGCTCTCGGCGATGGTCGCCTACAACCTGATGCTGGCGGTCTTCCCGTTCGCGCTGCTCGTCCTCTTCGTCTTCGGCCAGGTCCTGCGGGTCCAGGGCGTGGAGACCGGGGTCCTCGACGACCTGCAGCGGCTCTTTCCGAACGTCGAGCAGGACACCCTCGCCAGCGTCCTGCAGCGGATCGAGGACAACTCGACGACGATCGGGATCGCGGCCTTCCTCGGCTCCCTCTGGATCGGCGCCTCCTTCTGGGGCGCTATGGACACCGCCTTCTGCCGCATCTACCACGTCGAGTGCAGGGGCTGGGTCGAGCAGAAGCGCTTCTCGTTCGCGATGCTCGTCGTCGTCCTGCTCTTGATCGCGGCGAGCATCTTCCTGCCGGCGCTGGAGGCGGGGCTGGTCTCCGGCACCGACCGCCTGCCGCTCGGCCTCTCCGACATCAAGGCGATCGACACGCTGCTGCTGCTGACCGCCGCCCTGCTCGGCACCTTCGCGATCTGCTGCGTGATCTTCTGGGCGGTGCCGAAAGGCCACATGCCGTGGCGCGACGTCTGGCCCGGGGCGCTCTTCGTCACGCTCGCCGCCGGCATCGCCAACTGGGCCTTCCCGTTCTACCTCACCAACGTCTCGAGCCTCTCGAGCCTCGGCTCGACCGCCGGCTTCGTCCTGATCGCGTTGCTCTGGTTCTACCTGCTCAGCCTGGCGCTGCTCGCCGGCGCCGTGATCAACTCGCTTCGACACGAGCTGCACGACACCGGCGAACTGCCCTACGGCTAGCCCTGGAGGGACTTAGGCGGCCTGCGTCGCGACGGGCATGGCAGCGTCCCCGAAGAGGGCGACGTGGAGGCCCTCGACGAGGGCGCGGGCGAGTCGCTGGTCGCCGCCGAGTTCGAGCCCGTCCGTGTCCTCCTCGATGACGCCGCGCAGCCAGGCGCTGGTCGGTCCGGTCACCCACGCGTCCGCCTCACGGTCGAGCCGGACGCTGCAGCTGGCCAGCTCGCCATCCTCGATCTGCGCCATCGCGCCGACCAGGCGCCTGCCATTGCCGTCGCTCATCTCCACACCGAGCCGGCAGGAGCCGGTGAGGTCGCAGGGAAGCTCGAGCAGCGGGAGCACCAGGAGGAGCGCGGCCTCGACGTCGATTCGCGTGATCGCGACGCTGTCCTCGGGGAGGTGACGGCGCTCCCACTGCGCGGCAGCGGCCAGCGGCGCGATCCCGCGTCGCAGCCAGGCGGTCGGCGCGTAGGGCGTTCCTTTGCCGTTGCCCGAGCACGCTTCGACCTGCCCGGTCAGGCGCATCGCGCCGAGCCGGCGCTCCAGCGACGGGTAGCTGAGGTTGGCGATGATCCGGTCGAGCTCGGTGAGCGAGAGCGGCCGCGCCGCCAGCGCGCGCAGCATCGTCGAGGACCAGGACTCGATCAGCGATTTGATCGCGGCCTTCCCGTCGGTCCCGCCGAAGTCGAGCGGCCCGTTGGGCGCCTCTCGCAGCCATTGCTCGACGGCCGCGACGACGAACAGGAGTTCCGTGCCGCTCGCCGTCAGCTCGTATTCGAGCACACCCGGAAAGCGGTCGCGACGGCGCTTTTCGATCGCCCTGGCGGCTTCCAGCTCCCTGAGGTGAGCTCGCAGGGTGGTCTGGGCGGGCGACCCGGTTTCCCGGCGCAGGTCCACCAGCCGTTTCGACCCGTCGGAGAGCTTCTGCAGGATCGTGCCGTTCAGGGGGCTGACGAGCAGTAGGAGGGCGCGCGCGCCGGAGCGCGTCGTCTCCCCATTCCCATTGACCCCCGTAGCAGTCAAGTAGTTTGGATTATTACAGGAAAGAGTGCCCTTTGGGAATCGGAAGGGTTCTCAAGCGCTCGTGACGGCGAGCAGCTCGGGCCCGAGGCCCTTCACCAGGGCTTGCGCCAGGCGGCGGCGCCCTCCGACGTCGAGGTGGTCGCTCTCCAGGCCCAGCATCGCCCGGATCCAGGCTGGCGGCTCCCCCTTTGCCCACGCGTCGGTGCGGTCTTCGACCTCGGCGCTGCAGCTCACCTTTCCCTTGCGGACGTGAGCCACGACTCCGGCGAGGTCCTCGTGGCCTTCGAGCCGCATCCCCATCAGGCAGGAGCCGCTCAGCGAGCTGGGGACGCGCAGCGCCGGCAGCCCGAGCAGGAAGATCGTCTCGGCGTCGGTCCGGGTCACCGCCACCGCCTCGGCAGCCATGTGCTGTTGCTCCCAGTGGACGGCGGCGGCGATCGACCCCACGCTCTGGCGCAGCCAGTCGGTGATCGCATAGGGGATCCCCTTGCCCTCGCCCTCCTGGGCCTCGACCAGGCCGCTCAGGCGAAGGGCGGCGAGCCGCCGTTCGACCGACGGGTAGCTGACCACCCGGATCCCGCCGGCCAGCTCGCTCAGCGACTGGGGATGCTCCGCCAGGGAGCGAAGGATGGTCGAGGACCAGCCGCCGAGCAGCGCTTTCAATGCCGCCTTGCCCGGGTCGCCGCCGAAGCTCAGCGGCTCGCGCGGCCTCAGGGCGAGCCAGCGGTCGAGCGAGGCGATCACCTCGAGCAGATCCTCGCCCGGCTCGCCGAGGGCGAACTCGACGACGCCGGGAGCGTCCTCGCGGCCTCGCCGGATCACGGCGCCGATCCCTTCCAGGCACTTCAGATGCGTGCGCAGGGTGGTTTGGGGGACGGGGCCCGTCTCCGCCTGGAGCTCGACAAGTCGCTTCGGGCCATCGCCGAGACGCAGGAGTATCCGTCCGATCAGCGGCACCGCCAGCAGTTCCAGGGCGCGACCGCCGGCATGCGGCGGGCTCCCGTTCCCGTTCGTATCTGGATGCGCTCCCCGACTGGTCAATGCCCTCTGATTATGACACGAAACCAGCTATGTTTAGGAACAGTAGAGGTCATCTGTCCCCTTGAGACGACTTGTCAGCCGGACAGGAGACATCCCTTGCTCGCGGCGCGCGCACGGATCCGCCCAGTCGAGCCGAGTCGGCCCGCCCGACTCAAGCTGGTCGCCCGAAATGCCGAGCTAATCAGCGAACGTATGAGGGACAAGCTCAACGAGAACCCGCTGATGCAGGTGGCCGTGGTCGGCGTCCTGCTGGTCGTGACCGGCTTCTTCGTCCTCTCCACGATGGGGGGCGGCGGGGAAGAAGAAACCGCGAGCGAAGCGCCGACGGAGGTCGCGATCGAATCGCCGAGCGCGACGACGGAAACGGGCGCGGTCGGCGCCGGCTCGGTGCCGGCCCTGCCCCCCGACGCCGCGGCCGCCGCGCCACCGCCACCGCCAGCCGTCCTGCGCGCCTTCGACTCGAATGAGATCGTCGCCCTCCTCTTCGTCCGCAACGGCGGCATCGACGACCGTCTCGTCAGGGACGGGATCGCGCGCCTGGGCTCGCTTCCCGGCGTCGCCTCCTTCGTCGTCCCGGCCGGCCGGATCTCCCGCTACGCCTCGATCGCCCAGGGGGTGGCGGTGGACAGGGTGCCCGCTCTCGTGGTACTGCGGCCGAAGCGCCTCTCGCACGGCATCCCGTCCGCCTCGGTCAGCTACGGCTTCCAGAGCCCCCAGAGCATGGTGCAAGCGGTGATCGACGCCGGCTACGAGGGCCGCACCCTGGACTACCACCCGTAGGCGCGGCATGGACGCGCGGGACTTCCCGAACCACCTGCGACCGGTCCCCGACTCCGGCGACTCGACCGCGCCGGTCCTCGACCACGAGGAGGGCGGTACCCCCGGCCTGACCCCGCCGCTTGCCCGGGGCCGCTCCAGTGGCTTCGTCACCGACGTCCTCGTGGACCTCGGCTACGTCAGCGACGACCAGGCGCGCCAGGCGATCGAGCAGGCGCGCACCGCCGGCCTCCCGCCCGAGCGGCTGCTCGTCGAGCAGGGGGCGATCACCGCGGACCAGCTCTCCCGCGCCGTCGCCGAGCGCTACGGGCTCGACCACGTCGACCTCTCCGCCTACCAGGTGGACATGGCGGCGGCCAACCTGATCTCGGTCAACACGGCGCGCCGCTACCGCGCCCTGCCGGTCGGCTTCGTCGACAAGGAGACGTTGCTGGTCGCGATGGCCGACCCGACCAACGTGCTGGCGGTCGACGACATCCAGATCGCGACCGCGCTCGACTGCCGCGTCGCCGTCGCCGCCGAGGAGGACATCGAAGCGCTCATCGGCCGCCTCAACACCCTGCAGAGCGCCGTCCACGAGGCGGTCAACGAGGGCGAAGAAGCCGCCGAGGACGAGCTCGCCGAAGTCGCCGACATCGAAGTCAGCGCCGAAGACGCGCCCGTCATCAAGCTCGTCTACAGCATCCTCGGCCAGGCGGTGGGGGAGGGCGCCTCCGACGTCCACTTCGAGCCCGACGAGGGCGAGATGCGGGTCCGCTTCCGGGTCGACGGCGTCCTGCGCGAGGCGGCCCACGTGCCGAAGCGGATGGTCAACGCGGTCGTCTCGCGGATCAAGATCATGAGCGACCTCAACATCGCCGAGAAGCGGATCCCGCAGGACGGCCGGGTCAGCGTCACGGTCGAGGACCGTCGCGTCGACCTCCGCATCACGACGCTGCCCACCCAGCGCGGCGAGGGGGCGACGATCCGCATCCTCGACAAGGACAACGCCCAGATCGGCCTCGACGAACTTGGCATGGACGGGACAGGGCGCGAGCGCTTCGAGGACTCCTTCAAGCAGGCCTACGGCGCCGTGCTGGTGACCGGCCCGACCGGCTCCGGCAAGAGCACGACGCTCTACGCGGCGCTGCAGCAGCTCAACCAGGTCGAGAAGAACATCATCACGATCGAGGACCCGGTCGAGTACAGGCTCTCCGGGATCAACCAGATCAACGTCAACCGCAAGGCCGGGCTCGACTTCGCCACGGGCCTGCGCTCGATGCTGCGCGCCGACCCCGACATCGTCATGGTCGGCGAGATCCGCGACGGCGAGACGGCGCGGATCGCGATCGAGGCCGCGCTGACCGGCCACATGATGCTCAGCACCCTCCACACCAACGACGCCCCGGGCGCGATCACCCGACTGACCAAGATGGGGATCGAGGCCTTCATGACCGCCTCGGCGGTTGACTGCGTCGTCGCGCAGCGGCTCGCCCGCAAGCTCTGCACGCACTGCAAGCAGCGGACGATCGTGCCGGCCAACGTGCTCGCCGAGGCCGACATCCGGGTGGCGGGCGAGCTGGAGGCCTACGAGCCGGTTGGCTGCTCGCGCTGCAACCAGAGCGGCTACAAAGGGCGTCTCGGCATCTTCTCGGTGATGAAGATGAGCGAGCGGATCAAGGAAATGACGGTCGCCGGGGCGCCGGAGGCCGAGATCGCGACCGCGGCGCGCGACGAGGGGATGTGCACGCTGCGCGAGGACGGCCTCGACAAGGTGCGGCGCGGCCTGACCAGCGTCGAGGAGATCGTCCGTGTCACCGCCTAATAGGACCCGCCGTACGTTCGGTGCCCATATGGGCACCGAACGTACGGCGGGTCACTCAAGGATCGGCCGTAGAGAGTCGATCTAACTGGCCATGGACTTCGATTTCGCAGAGGTCCTCCGCCGCATGGTGGAGGCGAAGGCGTCGGACATTCACCTGACTCCGGGCGTGCCGCCGATGATCCGGGACAAGGGGAAGGTCCTGCCGATCGACGGCTTCCCCGTCCTCTCCGGCCAGGAGACCCGCGAGGTCGTCTACAGCATCCTCAACGACGACCAGCGCAAACGCTTCGAGAACGACAAACAGCTCGACTTCGCCTACGCGATCCCCGGCGTCGCCCGCTTCCGCGTCAACTGCTTTTTCCAGCGCGGCTCGGTCAGCGCCGCCTTCCGCCTCGTGCCGCAGGAGATCCCGGCCCTGGACTCGCTCGGCGTGCCGCAGTTGCTGCGCGAGCTGGCGGCCAAACCGCGCGGCTTCGTCCTGGTCACCGGCCCCACGGGCTCGGGCAAGAGCACGACGCTGGCGGCGATGATCGACGTGATCAACCAGGAGCGCCAGGACCACATCCTCACGATCGAGGACCCGATCGAGTTCCTGCACCGGCACAAGAAGTCGATCGTCAACCAGCGCGAGATCGGCTCCGACGCCGAGTCGTTCGCGCTCGGCCTGCGCGCCGCCCTGCGAGAGGACCCCGACGTGATCCTGGTCGGCGAGATGCGCGACCTGGAGACGATCTCCACCGCGCTGACCGCGGCCGAGACCGGCCACCTCGTCTTCGCCACCCTGCACACCCAGTCCACCGCGCAGACGGTGGACCGGATCATCGACGTCTTCCCGCCGGCACAGCAGGGCCAGGTCCGGACCCAGCTCTCGATCGCCCTGCAGGGGATCGTCACCCAGCAGCTGCTGCCGACCTCCGACGGGATGGGCCGCGTCGTCGCCACCGAGGTGCTGGTGCCGACCCCGGCGATCCGCAACCTGATCCGCGAGGGCAAGACGCACCAGATCTACGCCGCGGTGCAGACCTCGGGCGCGGTCGGCATGCAGACGATGGACGCCGACCTCGTGCGCCTGGTGCGAGCCGGCAAGATCACCCGCTCGCTCGCCGAGCAGCGCGCCTCGGTGCCGGAGGAGCTCAAGCGGCTGCTCGGCTCGGCGCCGGCGACGCCCCAGTACGCGCAGGTGGGGTAGCCGATGGCGGGCGCGACCACCTTCGCCTTCAAGGCGATGGACGTGGCCGGCGCGGCGACGGCCGGCGAAGTCGAGGCCGAGTCCAAGGCCCAGGTCACCGAGCAGCTCCGCCAGCGCGGCCTGATCGTCCTCGACGTCAGCGAGAAGAGCGAGCCCTTCAAGATCGAGGACGTCTTCCGGCGCTGGAAGAAGGTCGACATGCGCGAGCTGGCCGTCTTCTCGCGCCAGTTCGCCACCCTGGTCGCCTCGGGCATGCCGATGCTGCGGACCCTGCACACGCTCGAGGAGCAGACCCAGGACGAGCGGATCAAGGAGGCCGTCGCCGGGGTTCGCGCCGACGTCGAGTCGGGATCGACGCTCGAGCAGGCGATGGAGCGCCACCCCGAGGTCTTCGACCGCCTCTACCGGGCGATGGTCCGCTCCGGCGAGGAATCGGGGCGGCTCGAGGACTCGCTCGACCGCGTCGCCTTCCAGGTCGAGAAAGCCGACGGGCTGAGGCGCCAGGTCAAATCGGCGATGATGTACCCGGCGCTCGTCTTCAGCTTCGCGATCCTGGCGCTGCTCGCGATCGTCACCTTCGTCATCCCCGTCTTCGCCGGCATCTTCGAGGAACTGGCCGAAGAAAACCCCACGGAAGAAGGCGGCCTGCCGCTGCCCACCCAGCTCTGCGTAACCGCCTCCGACGCGATCACCAGCTACTGGTTCATCATCTTCCCGGCTGTCATCGCCGCCGCCGTCGGCTTCTTCAAATGGAAGCGGACGGACCGGGGCAAGGAGGTCTGGGACCGGATCATCCTGAGGATTCCCTTCCAGATCGGCGACGTGATCCAGAAGATCGCCCTGGCGCGCTGGTCGCGCACCTTCTCGGGCTCGGTCTCGGCCGGCGTGCCGATGCTGCAGGCGATCAAGCTGACCGGCGAGACCGCTGGCAACGCGGTGCTCGAGAAGGCGATGGACGACGTCTACGCCTCGGCCAAGCGCGGCGGCTCCCTGGGGCAGCCGATCCAGAAGAACCCGATCTTCCCGCCGATGGTCGGCCACATGGTCTCGGTCGGCGAGGAAACCGGCCAGCTCGAACACATGCTCGGCAAAGTCGCCGACTTCTACGAGACCGAGGTCGACGCCAAGATCAAAGCGCTCACCTCGCTGATCGAGCCGCTGATGATCGTCTTCGTCGGCGGCATGGTCGGCTTCATCGTGATCGCGATGTACCTGCCGATCTTCAGCCTCTACGACAAGATCGGCTGAGCCTAACCTTTCAAAGGCTCGCCCTAGCTTAAAGGTTAAGGACCTATCCTTTAAGCTGGCGATATGAGCTTAAACCTTCTTCAGGGCGTATTTCGTGCCTAAAGGAACGGAGCGCGGCCATTACGAGAGCGCCTCATGGGCGCCTCGCCTCGCATATTCCGGTGGCAGCGCCAGCAAAGCCGCGCCGTACAAGGCCTTCATTCCCGATCGGATCGGTGAGTACGACCCGGCGCTCAGCGGCGCGACCCTGGCGCTTTGCGAGGAAGCCGGCATGGCGGTCAGAGAGCTCAATGCATCAGCCGAGGGCCTCAAGTCGCTTGAGGGCCTTGCCCGTCAACTGCTCCGCTCGGAGGCGCTGGCCTCCTCTGAGATCGAGGGACTCAACCTCTCCCAGCGCAAGCTCGCCCGCGCCGAGCTGGAAGGCGATGCCGGCGACTACAAGGCGAGAGAGGTTCTGGGCAACGCCAGGGCAATGGAGGAGGCGATCCGGATCGGAAGCGAGGCGAGTCCTCTGAGCCCCGACGACGTCCGCTCGATCCATCGAGCTCTGGCGATATCGCCGCCACTCGCGCGGATCGCCGGGCAGATTCGAGAGGAGCAGGGATGGATCGGCGGTCCATCCCCTCCTGCGGCCGAATTCGTGCCACCGCCGCATGAGTACGTGCCGGAGCTGGTCGACGACCTGTGTCGCTTCATGAACCGAGGGGATTTGTCGCCCGTGGCTCAAGCCGCCATCGCCCACGCTCAGTTCGAGACCATCCATCCCTTCGGCGATGGGAACGGCCGGGTGGGGCGTTGCCTGATCCACGTGCTTTTCAGGAGGCGGAGGATCGCCTCCAGCTACGTGCCGCCCGTATCCCTGGTCCTCGGGGCGCGCAAGGATGCCTATATCTCGGGACTCGAGGCTTTCCGCTTCGACGAAGTCGAAAGCTGGACGGTGGCCTTCGCCGCGGCGGTCGAGGCCTCAGCTCGGCAGGCCCGGGCCTTCTCCGGCAGGGTTGCGGATCTTCAGGCCGACTGGATCGAGCGAGCCGAGCCACTGCGCGCCGACGCGACTGCCCGCTCGATCATCGAGGTGCTTCCCTCGTATCCGATCATCACGGCCGCCGTGGCTGAGAGAGTCACCGGCCGCTCACGAGTAGCGGCGATCAACGGCCTCGAGCACCTGGCCCAAGTCGGGATTCTCACCCGACGTCGCAATCAGCGCAAGGGCGACAGCTGGGAGGCAAAGGAGCTCTTTGCGCTCCTTGACGACTTCGAGACGACGCTGCACCGACCTGATCTCTCGCTACCTGGCCGAGGTCAAGGTGGGAGAGACCTTCGTGGTGACGGAGCGCGGCCGTGAGGTCGCCCGGCTGTCGCCATCGGGACCGGCCGACTCGCCGATCGCCCGGCTCGTCACCGAGCATGGAGCGACGATGCCTCGGGGGAACCTGCTCGACCGGGAATCGGACCTTCCGCCAGCGGGACCGCCCTTCAGTGGTGAGATCCTCGACGAGCTTCGCGAGGAGCGGCTGTAGCACCGAAGCTCGCCTATCTCGATGCTTCGGCCTACGTAAAGCTGCCGCTGCGAGAGCTCCAGGAGAGCGGGCTCCGCGCGGAGATGGCCAGCTGGGATGGCTACGTGTCGAGCGCCCTGCTCGGCATCGAGGCGATCAGGGCATGCGCGAGGCATGGACGCGAATACGCGCGCACCGCGCGCGAGTGGCTCATGGACGTTTCCCTGCTGCCGCTCGACGACGTGGTGCTCGAAGCGGCCACGGCTCTGCGGCCGACCGGCCTCCGCAGCCTCGATGCCCTTCATCTCGCAACCGCCCTTTCCGTTCGGAAGGAGCTCGGAGCGTTCATCGCCTATGACGATCGCCTCGCCGAGGCGGCGAGGCAGCACGGACTGCCGGTCGTCCAGCCCGGCGTTTGAGCCACCCCGCTCCTACGCCATCCGTCCAGCGAGAGCGGGGCAGGGGTAATTCTGGGCGGATGGACGGGACGGCGAAAGACCAGGCTGCTGCCGCAAGCGCGCGCTTGCCCGAGCGCCAGCGCGAGGCGCTCGAGCTGCACGAGCGAGAGGGTCTCTCCTATGACGAGATCGCGGTGCGACTTGAGACGAGCTGGAGCTCGGTCGCCCAGCTCGTCGCTCACGCGCGGATCAACTTCTACGACGAGCTGCGCGGGACGATCCTCGCCTCGATGGCGCCGTCGTCGGATTGCGAGCGCGCCCCCTGCCTGATCGCGGCTCGCCAGGACGGCGAGCTGGATCCCGACTCCGCCGAGGCCGCTTGGCTCGACGCCCACCTCGCTGAGTGCCAGCGCTGCGAGCGCGGGGTGGAGGAGATGCGGGCGGCCAGCGCCGCGTACCGCGACGCGGTGCCCGCCTCGGTCGCTCCCGGCGACCCGCCTGCGCCGGGGGGTCGGCGTCGCGTCGCTCTCGCCCTCGCCGCCGCGGCCCTTCTCCTCTTCGCCGGCGTGGCGACCGCGTTCGTGCGCAACGACTCTCCTTCGGGGCCTGGCGAGCCGGCCGCCGAGGCCGCCGATCGCTCGAAGTCGTCGACCCCCGGCGCGGCGACGAAGGGGGAGGACGGCAAGAAGGCGAGGGCGAGAGAGGGGCGCTCAAAGGTGGCAGGCAAGGAGGGGGCGTCCAGCGACGCGACCGGTGCTGCCGCCCCGCCCGCGTCGTCGGCCGCGCCGACGAGCGAAGTCCCGATAGCCGTGCCCGGCGCGGACCAGCCGACGGGCGGGGGAGGAGGGTCGGCGAGCCGGCCCTCCGGCGACGCCGCGATCGATCCCCCGCGGCGGACGACCGCCTCCAAGCCGAAGCCGGCGCCGACCGCCACCAGCTCGCCGACCCCGTCGGCGGCTCCGGCCCCGGCGCCCGCCCCGGTCTCCGAGCCAACCACCGAACCCTCGCCGCCGGAACCCGACCAAGAAACGTCCCGCCGCCGCGAACCGCCGGGCAAACCGGCTCACGCCGGTCCTAAGTAAATGGTCCCCCTAGAACTCAAAACTCACTAGATCGGACGAACACTGACTTTTGGGCCGAAGAAGCCCAAATTTCAGGGATTTAGGAAGTGGGCAGGCGGTCGATTAGACGGCTGTGAACGATCTGCCAGTGCCTTGGTGCTCAAAGGCAAACCCGTCGCGAGGCGGGGGCGCAAAGCCAACGGGGCTCCTTCTGGGAGTCGGCTGGGCTACCACCGGGGTCGACAGACACCACGTGGCTTCTCGCGACGGGGCTCTGGCGCAAACGATTAGGACCATAGGAGGTCTCTAAATGTTTCTCCAGAATCTCCGGGCGCGAATGAGTGCCCGGCTCAGTGGCGATCGGGAGGCGGGCTTCACGCTCATCGAGCTTCTCGTCGTCATGCTGATCCTCGGCATCCTCGCCGCGATCGCGATCCCCGCGTTCTTCAATCAGCGGGACAAGGGCACCGACGCTCAGGCCAAGGCCGCCGTCCGGACCGCCCAGACGGCGATCGAGACGTACGGAACCGAACACAGCGGTGAATACACCGGTGCCACCTCGGCGCTCCTCCACGACATTGAGGAGACGCTCGTGGAAGAAGAAGGCGGCGACAACGAAATCACCGTGCCGGCCGCAGGAGAAGAAACGTACACCGTGGTCGCAACTTCCGGCACCGGAACGGATTTCGAAATCAAACGCCTGGCCGGTGGCGTTGTCGAATTCGACTGTACCCCTGAAGAAGGTGGCTGTCCGACGGGTGGCGACTGGAGCCAGTAGCCGTACCCGCAACAACTCGCGTAGCCGAGAATCGAAAAGGCGGGCCTTCGGGCCCGCCTTTTTTTACCGATTTTTCGGCTGGACGAATGGCCGATACGTCCAAGGGCACGCCCGCGAGCGCGGCCTTTTCGGGGAATTCCTCAAGGGATGGGCGGTTCCGCCGATTTAGACGTGGACGTATGGCCCTGCCCGCTCGAACTCGCCGTCTCTTCGGTCGCCTCTCCTCTGAGGGCGGCTTCGCCATCCCCACGGTGATGCTGATGACCGTCGCCGCGCTCGGCATGGCCAGTGTCGCGGTGATGACCTCGGTCCAGGGGCAGAGCGGAACGGTCCGCGACCAGGGCACGAAGGCCGCCCTCGCGGTCGCCGAGTCCGGCGTCAGCCAGGCGCTCCTCCACTACAACCGCGGCGTGCCGCCGTGCGCCGCCAGCGAAGGCGAGTGGTGCGGCCCGGTGGCCGGCATGTCGGTCAACGGAGGGCAGGTCGCCTACTGGACGCGGATCACCAGCGGCGAAGAATGCGAAGTCAGCAACGAAGTCGAGTGCGTCGAGATCGTCTCGCAGGGCAGCGTCGACGGGGTCACGCGGCGAGTCGACGTGATGGCCTCGACCCTGCAGACGGAGGACTCCACCGGGGGCGGCCCGTTCGCGACCGCGAGCGTCCTCTCCAAAGAAGACATGATCCTCGACTCCAACGCCGCGATCCACACGGGCACTGCGAGCAACGGCGCCATCCAGCTCAAATCAAACGCCAAGCTCTGCGGCCCGGCCAGCGTCGGAGTCGCCAAAGAAATCACCAAAGACGCGAACGCCCAGTACAACGCCGACGCGCTCTGCACCTCGCCGGCGAGCAGCTACGGCCAGAAAGAGCTGACCCTGCCGCCGGTCAACCAGGGCGACGCGGCGACCAACAACGACAACGGCCGCTTCTTCCTCAAAGACGGCGCCACCAGCCAAAGCAAAATCGACGCCTGCTGGGCCGGCCTCACGCCAGCCGCCAAATCCTCCAAACTCTGCAAAGGCCGCGAGCTCTACATCGACGGCAACACCTCGGTGACGCTGGGCGGGGCGGTCTACAGCTTCTGCAAGCTGACCATGCGCAGCAACAGCAACCTCTTCATCGCGCCCAACGCGAACGTGACGATCTACTTCGACTCGCCCGAGGCGTGCGGCTACTCCTCCGGCGTCACCCAGCTCGAGATGGCGTCGAACACCCGGATCACCTCGGCGACGGGCGACGCGGTCAGCGTCGCGATGCTCTTCGTCGGCTCGGAAGCCCGAAGCACGAACATCCTGCTCAACAGCAACACCTCGGTCAACGGGCCCTGCGACCAGAACTTCGTCATCTACGCGCCGCTGACCGACGTGCGGCTGAACAGCAACGCCCGCTTCTGCGGCGCGATCGCCGGCAAGACGGTCCACATGGACTCCAACGCGGAAGTCTGGTCGGCGAGCGGCTCCGAGGAATTCAACCTGCCTGGGGTGGAAATCCCACCGACGCCCGACCACTTCGTGCCGTACCGGTTCGTCGAATGCGGCAGCGTCGCCGCGACCTCGCCCGACGACGGGTGCTGAGCCGGTGGCCGCGGTGGGCAGAGCGGCGGCCGCGCTTCGCCGCGAGGAGCCTGGCTTCACCCTCGTCGAGCTGCTGATCGCGACCAGCATCGGCCTGGTGGTCGTCGGCGCGGCGCTGGCGATGTTCATCGGCGGCGTCCGCAGCGAGCCGAAGACGGCGGCCAAGATCGCCGCGATCCAAGACGCGCGGGTGACGCTCGACCGGATCACGCGCGAGCTTCGCCAGGGCCTCTCGATCCCGTCGGTCTCCGCGACGCAGCTCGAGGTGGTCACCTACGTCAAGGCCGCCAGCTGCAACGGCGGGCCGGGGAGCACCTCGATCCCCTGCATGGTCACCTATGACTGCGAGGACGACGTCTGCACGCGGACGGTCGCCGAGCCCGACGGCAGCGCCCCCGGGCCCACGACGCAGGTGGTCGACGGGCTGGTGAGCCCCAACGTCTTCGACGCGGAGCCCGACCTCGCCCCGACCTACATCGGGGTCGACTTCGTCCTCGTCTCGGGCGACGACGACCCGGTCACGCTCGGCGACGGCGTCGCCCTCCGCAACCTCGAAGAGGCGGAAGCCTGATGCGCGAGGACGGGATGACGATCGTCGAGGTCGTGGTCGCCGGGCTGATCCTCGTGCTGGGGGCGATCGGCGTGCTCGGCGTGGTCGACGCCGCCACGCGCAACACCTTCCGCGCCGAGCAGAGCCAGGTCGTCTCCAACGTGCTCCAGGCCGAGATGGAGGAGCTGCGCCAGCTCCCCTACGAGGAGCTGGCCCTGACCGATCTCCCCGTGCATTCGAGCGACCCCGCCAGCCCCGACTCGCGCGTCGCCAGCACGACCTTCTTCTACACCGGGCGCGGCGGCACCGGCCTCAAGCCGCTCGTCTACAACGGCAGCTCCAACAAAGGCGACCCGGTCGATGGCGGAACGGTCGATCCCGGCCCGACCCCGTTCACCGTCGGCGACGTCAAGGGCGAGATCTACCGCTACGTCGTCTGGGACACCTGCCCGTCGGCGCTCTGCGCCGAGCGCCAGCTCCTGAAGCGGGCGGTGGTCGCGGTCGCGCTCGACACGACCGCCTCCGGCGGCACCCGTCGCTACCAGGAAGTCCAGGGCCAGTTCGTCGATCCCGACGCCGAACCGGCGACCTTCCCGAGCCAGGAACCGGGCGGCGACGACAACCTGGCCTGGAACCTGTGGCTCACCGACACGCCCTGCGACCAGTCCGAACGGCTCGAACACCCGGCGAGCGGCGGCGACCACGCCACCCACAACACGCGCGGCGACTGCGCGGACGGCGCACAGGGCGGCAACGTCCCGGGGGCGCCCGACCTGCTCTGGACCGCCGGACCGAAAGAACTGAGCCAGAAAGAAAAAGAAGAAGGCAAGCCCGTCGACTACAAATACGACTACGCCAACGACGTCGAGCCGCAGCCCGCCGAAGACGAGGGCCTCCAGCTCCTCTCGGGCGGCGAATGCGGCTCCACGGCGATGACCGACCTCGCCCGCGGCGTCGCGACCGACCCAGATCCGATCGCGAGCGCGACCAACTTCCAGAAGGTCCACCGCTGGCTCTCGCCGCCGGTTCCCGCCAACGAGGACGACGAGCCGGTGCTGCTGACCGGGGACGGCACCCTGGAGCTCTGGACGCGGACGATCGGCAAAGCCGTCTACCAGGGGCGCATCTGCGCCTGGCTCTTCGTGCGCAGCTACGGGGAGGGCACGATCACCGACACGCTGGCGGTCAACCTCGGCCCGCCGCAGAGCCTCCACTTCGAGTACTTCGCGAGCGCCTGGCCGAGCAGTGGGTGGACGAGCATCTCGATCCCGCTCAGCTTCGGCTATGCCGAGGAGGGTGGGGCGCTGCCCGTGCCCCCCGGTGCCCGCCTCGGCCTGGCGCTGAGCGTCGGCGGCGACACGCCGAGCGGCCTCCAGATCCTCTACGACGAGCGCAGCTTCGAATGCCGCCTGCAGCTCGAGACGACCGGGGCGGTGCCTCCCGGCGTCATCGTGCCGGAAGCCTGAGCGCGGCGGTGGGAGCGGGGGTGCGGGGCTCAGGGCAGGCGCGCCGCCGGCCGATGGAAGGCCGATGGTCGCTGCCGCCGTCTTCCTCTTCTGTGCCGGGCTGCTGGTCGGCAGCTTCCTGACCGTGGTCGCGCACCGGGTGCCACGCGGCGAGTCGGTCGTCGGCGGGCGTTCGCTGTGCACCAGCTGCGGCTCCCAGATCGCCGCCTACGACAACGTCCCCGTCTTCTCCTGGCTGGCGCTGCGGGGGCGGGCGCGTTGCTGCGGGGAGCCGATCTCCGCGCGCTATCCGCTCACCGAGCTGGCCACGGCGCTGCTCTTCGCGGCGGTCGCGCTCGCCTTCCACGACGACCCAGCCGAGCTGGCCCTGGGGCTGGTCTTCGTGACCGTGCTGGTGGCGATCACGGTCACCGACCTCGAGCGGCGGATCATCCCCAACAAGGTGCTGCTGGCCGGATCCGTCGCCGGGCTGGCGATCGTCGCCGCGACGGACCCGGCGAGCCTGCCCGAGCGGGCCGTCGCGGCCCTCGCCGCGGGAGGCGTGCTCTTCGCGGCCGCGCTCGCCTACCCGAGCGGGATGGGGCTCGGCGACGTCAAGCTGGCGGCCACGATGGGCCTCTTCCTCGGCCGCGACGTCGGCCCGGCGATGCTGATCGCGCTGCTGGCCGGCTCGCTCGTCGGCCTGGCGATGATCGCCCGGCACGGCGCCGCGGCCCGCAAGCAGGCGATCCCGTTCGGCCCGTTCCTGGCGCTCGGCGGCGTCGTCGCCCTTTTTGCCGGCGAGCCGCTGATCGACTGGTACCTGGGCGCGTTTTGAGCGCGGGCTCCCTCCTAGTAGAGACGTCCAGGTTCTCCCATAAATGAGTAATTGCAGGCCGAAAGGTTTGGCGGCTTTCTGTCGATTGGAAGGGGGCGAGCGGGGGACCCCCGCCGCGAACGAGCTTCCATGCGACTGACCAGGCAGAAGACGACCGGCTCCATCGTCGGCCTCGACATCGAGGCGGGCAGCATCGCCGCGACCGAAGTCAAGGGCAACGGCTCCGCGCAACTGGCCGCCTCCGCGATCGGGCCGCTGGCGCCCGGCGCCTTCCACGAGGGCGAGGTCCTCGACGGCGACAGCCTCGCCGAGGGGCTCAGGGCGCTGTTCGCCAAGCACAAGCTCTCCAAGCAGGTCCGCCTCGGCATCGGCAACCAGCGCGTCGTCGTGCGCACCCTGCGCCTGCCGGCGATCGAGGACCCGAAGGAACTGGAGGCCGCGATCCGCTTCCAGGCGCAGGAGCAGATGCCGATGCCGCTCGACCAGGCGGTGCTCGAGCACCAGGTGGTCGGAGGGGTGTCGGGCGAGGACGGCACTTCGCCGCAGCTCGACGTCGTGGTCGTCGCCGCCCGCCGCGACATGATCTCCACCTTCCTGGCGCCGCTGCGCAGCGCCGGCCTCGAACCGGTCGGCGTCGACCTCTCCGCGTTCGCGATGATCCGGGCCCTCGCCGGCAGCTGGGCGGGGGAGGGTGCCGCGGGCGCCGACGGCGAGGAGCCGACCCGCCGCCTCGACGAGGCCGTCCTCTACTGCAACATCGGCGACGTCACGAACCTGGCGGTCGCGCGCGAGCGCGCCTGCCTCTTCACCCGCGTCTCGCACGTCGGCCTCGAGGCGATCGCCAGCCGCCTTGCGAGCGCTCGCGAGCTCTCGCCGGAGACGGCGACCCAGTGGCTGGAGCATGTCGGCCTGGAGGCGCCGGTCGAGGAGATCGAGGGGGATCCCGAGGTGGTCGCCGAGTCGCGTCGCGCCCTCGAGGAGGGCGTCGCGGCGCTGAGCGACGAGATCCGCCTCTCTCTGGACTACTACGGCGCCCAGGAGGGCTCGGTTGGGGTGGGGCGCATCGTCCTCTGTGGGGCCGGCAGCTCGATCGCCGGCATGGCCGAGCGGATGGAAGGCCTCGGCCTGCCGATCTCGGTGGCGCGCCCGCCGGCGCTCGCGGCGATGGATGACGCGGAGGCGGCTCGTCTCACCCTTCCCTACGGCCTGGCGCTGGAGAGCTGAGCGATGCGGCCGATCAACCTGATCCCGCTCGAGGACCGCCGCGGAGGCCAGGCGCCGCTGCGCAGCGGCCCGCTCGCCTACATCCTCGTCGGCGCCCTGGTCGCGATCCTCGCCGGCGTCACCTCACTGGTCCTGGTGGACAACCAGATCGAGGAACGGGAAAGCGAGGTCGCGCGACTGGAGATCGAAGACGCTCGCGAAGCGGAGAAGGCCGAGCGCCTGTCCGCCTACGTTCGGTTCCGCGATCTGAGCGAACAGCGGGTGGCCACCGTGTCGAGCCTCGCCGACAGCCGCTTCGACTGGGAGCGGGTCATGCGCGAACTGGCGCTGATCCTGCCCAGCGATGCCTGGCTGGTCAATCTGACGGCGAGCGCGGCTCCCGGGGTGCAGGTCGAGGGAGGCGGCGGAGGTGGCGGCAACCTGCGCGCCGCGACGCCCGGGCCAGCGCTGGAACTGAGTGGTTGTGCCCTCGGCCAGGAGGCGGTCGCCGGCTTCGTCGCGGCTCTCAAGGACATCGATGGGGTCACCCGAGTGGGGGTCGAATCGTCGGACCTGCCCGAGGGGAAAAGCGGAGAGGAGAGCAGCTCTGGCTCGAATTCGGGCAGCGACGAGTGCAGGACCCGCGACTTCATCGCCAAGTTCGAGATCGTCGTCGCCTTCGACGCCGCGCCGGTTCCGGTCACCGCGAGCGGCGAAGCGGCGCCGGTAGCCGTGACCACGGCCAGCTCGGACGAGAGCTCCGAAGCGGGCGAAGCCGAGGAAGGCGAGTGAGATGAAGCTGGAGATGAGCTCGACCAACCGCCTGATAGCCGCGATGCTCGTCGTCGTCGCGCTTGCCGTTGCCTTCTGGATGATGCTGCTGAGCCCGAAGCGCGAGGAAGCCAAGAAGCTCGGTGCCGAGGTGGAGCAGCTCGAGGCGTCGCTCGCCCTCCACCAGGGTGAAGTCACCGAAGCCGAAGCGGCGCGGGCCGAGTTCCCGACCCAGTACCAGCGCCTCGTCGTGCTGGGGAAGGCGGTGCCCGGCGACGACGACGTGGCCTCGCTGCTCGTCCAGCTGAACCGGATCGCGGAGCAGGCCGACGGCTCGTTCCGCGAAATGCAGCTGTCGGCCGGTTCGGGAGGCAGCGAAGCGACCGCCGCCCCCGCGCCGTCGGCCAGTGCCGAAGGCAGCCCTGTGTCGCCGACCGAGGTTGCCGCCTCCTTGATGCCGCTGGGGGCCACGATCGGACCCGCCGGCCTGGCGGTGATGCCTTACGAGGTCACCTTCAGCGGAAGCTTCTTCAATGTCGCCGACTTCATCAAGGGCCTCGACGTGCTCGTCAACACCAACGAGGACGGCGTCGCGGTCGACGGCCGACTGGTGACGATCGATGGCTTCTCGCTCGAAGGCGACGGCGACAAGGGCTTCCCCCATCTCCAGGCCAAGTTCGCCCTGACCACCTACCTGACGCCGCCGAGCGAAGGGGTCACCGGCGGCGCGACTCCAGCCAGCCCGTCGGAGACCACGACCGTCACCCCGGCCTCGGCAACCACCGGAGGAGCGCCATGAAACGGCCCAAGATCGGTCCCGAGCTGAAGATGCCGAAGCTGAAGAGGCCCGCCCTCGGCTCGTCCAGCCTCAAGGCGCCGCCGTTCCTCGCCGACGTCTATTACGACCTGCGCGACCGCCGGCTGCTGCCGCTGGTGGCGCTGGTCGTCGTCGCCATCCTCGCCGTGCCGTTCCTGCTGGGGGGCTCCGAGGAGACCGCTCCGCTGCCGGCCGCGACGGAAAGCGCGGCCGAGGAAGCCGAGCTCGAAGTCGCCAGCGGCGAGACGCTGACCGTCGTCCAGGCCAAGCCCGGGCTGCGCGACTACAAGAAGCGACTGCGCGGCCGCACGCCGACGGATCCCTTCATCCAGAGATACACCGGCCTGCCCGCCGGCGCGCAGCTCGAAAGCACCGTCGAGACCTCGCCGACCGCCTCCGCCGAGGACTCGAGCGAAGTCACGGTCACCGACGAAGGCGACGACGTCACCGTCGAAATCGACGAGCCCGCCGACGCGCCCGGCAGCGGCGGCTCGCCAGGCGCCGGCTCCGGTGGCGGACAGGAAGGCGGCACCGGGGGCGAGCCGGCGCCGGACCAGTTCTACGCCTACCGGCCCGACATTCGCTTCGGCCTGGCCGGCTCCGGCGAGCTGAGGAAGTACACCGACCTGCCGCTCGCCAGCCTGCTGCCGAAAGAAAACCCGCTGATGATCTTTATCGGCGCCACCGAAACCGGCGACCGGGTCGTCTTCGACGTCTCCTCCGAGGTCGTCATGGTCAAGGGCGGCGGCAAATGCGTCGGCGGCCGGCAGTCGTGCGGGCTCCTCTTCCTCAAGGAGGGGGAAGCGGTCACCGTGCTGACCGAAAGCACCGGCCGTACCTTCCGGCTCGCCGTCGACTCGATCGACTTCGTCCCGGTCGAGCGCCCCAAGCCCGCCGGCTCCTCGGCGGTCCGAGAGCCGCAACTACCTGGGTTTTCGGCAGTGGGTCAGTTTCAGAAGTAGCCCAAACGCAGCGAATTCCGCGCTAGCGTCGCCTCCCACATAGACCGTAAAGCGCCCCCCGCGCAGCGCTAACTGCCGGGGGGCTGGCACCAGGAGGTGGAAGCTCCCGATGCAGCCAGATCGTAAGCGTGGCGAGTCGCGCAGGCACTTCGCAGTCCAGCGCGCGATCCTCGCCTTGGTTTTGGCGGGCGATCCCGTGGCGCGCACGCGCCCGGAACTCGCTCGCGAGTTTGGGGACTCAGAGGCGGTGAGGGGGGCGGTCGCGTCCCTTCAGAAGTGCGGCCTGCTCGAAGTCAGGGGCGGCGAGTCGCAGTCGTTGTGGCCGACCAACGCAGCACGTCAGGCCCACCGTCTGGAGGCATGGTGAGCGTCGCCGAGCGGTTCGGGAACAACCTGAGGCGATGCCGCAAGGCGGCTGGTCTCAGCCAGGAGGAGGTCGGTCAGCGCGCCTCAATGCACCGGACCCAGGTGGCTGCCGCAGAGCGAGGCGAGAGGATTCCGCGAATCGACACGCTGCTGAGACTGGCCGGGGCGCTGGAAGTGTCGCCCGACGAGCTGCTGAAAGGGATCGCCTGGAGGCCCGGTCGAAGGGAAGTCGGCCGCTTCCTCGACGGGTAGCCTGTGGTCATGGCTAAGCGGTCCAAGAAGCCAGCGGACCTCAACCGCCTCGCCGCCGCCATCGTGGACGAGGCAGTCGATGAGACGCCGCCGGAGCCGGAGAGTCAGCGGGCGCGCGCTGGACGCGTCGGGGGCAAGAAAGGTGGTGCCGAGAGAGCGAAGCGCTTGACTCCTCAGCGCCGTCAAGACATCGCGAAGGCTGCTGCCAAAGCGCGCTGGAAACGTTCCTGAGAAAGCCTCGGCAGGCTAAGAACGTGCAGCGGCCGATTCGCGCTTTCGACGCGCGCTCGCAATCAAGTCCCGCGCTGCTGGTCTCGCCTCTTTCCGAGGGGCGGGATAGAACGGTCGATCCTTCACGGCCTGTTCCATCGCGGAGAACAGACCCATGAGATCCGGAGCAACAGTGGAGAGGTCTGGAGGCTTTCCGATTCGGTCGGCTGAATCAATCAACTCCCCAACCTTCACTACATCCTCCACCGTGACCAAAATAATCTCGAGCCCGCGATCACGCTTAGCCCGTGCCGCCTCCTCATAAGCACCCTTCGTGAAGCTGAAGGCAACGACATAGCCTTTGTTATCGCCGTCGCGCTCTACCGCAGTCTCGAATTTGTCTATCTCCGGCCTTCCTACTCGGTCTGACTGTTTGACCTGAATCGGCGCGTTCTCTAAGAAGGAGTAGCCGTCAATCCCCATGTCAGCGACTTTGCGCGCTGACTGCGTGCCCATGACGCGCTGGATGATCCAGTGTTGGAACTCAAAGTGGCCAAGCTCCCTAAGGTCGTCAACAGCAACGGGGACGCCGATGATCGTTGGCTCGGTACCGAGCTTGCGCATCCGCAGCTTCATAATTTCGATTGCCTGCGGACTTACATCGATTCCGATCCACTGTCTGGAAAGCTTCTCGGCAGCCGCGATAGTCGTGCCGCATCCGCAAAAAGGATCAAGTACAACGCCTCCAGGAGGACATGCCGAGAGGATCAGCCGCTGAATGAGCGCCTCCGGCTTTTGAGTCGGGTAGCCCAACCGCTCGGCGCTTGCGGCCTGCAACGGTGGAATGTCAATCCACACGTCCCCGATCGTGGGCCAATCCTGCTCCTCTAGGTAGTGCTTTCGACCTATTCGTCCATCTAGCTTGGACGGAAATGCCAGCCGACCGTCTGCGTCAAGCTCTTCCATGACAGGCTTGCTTACGCGCCAACCCTTCGTTGGCGGGGCATAGCCTTTGTACTCGTATTTCAGGTTTGGGCGTAGGTTCGGGCTGTCCAAAGGTGCGATTCGGTATGGCCCCCGGCCGTCGTGATCGTCGTATCTGAACCTTGCGATGTACTCGTCATCAGGCGGTCGCCGGACAGGCTCGAAATAGGCGTCTTTGGTCTTGCCGTAGCCGAGGATCGTGTCGTGAATGGCGGGAAACTTCCGACGCGCATCTCCCTTCGCAGCAGTTCGCTTCCACACGACCTCATTTCGGAAACGACGCTGGCCAAAGAGCTTGTCTAGCGTGACTTTGAGGTAGTGGCCGGCGGCTTGGTCACAGTGGAGGTAGAGCGAGCCAGTCGGTTTGAGGATCCGGTGCATCTGCCGTAGGCGCGATTCCATCCAGTCGAGGTAGACGTTGATCCCGCCCTCCCATCGGTCCTCGAAAGAGCGAACCTCCGCCTCGTCGCCCCAGATCACCTCATAGCTCCGATTGGAGAAAAACGGCGGATCTAGGTAGAGGAGATCAACGCATGCGTCAGGCATCCCGGCCAGAGCTGCAAGGTTGTCCTCGCACTGGACTACGCCCGTTTCGAGGTAGCCGACGGGGTTCACGCGGCCGCCTTCTTGCACCGGTATACCAGTCCTTTCCGTGGGAGAACTCTTGCGGTACCGACTAAGGACGAAACAGCCAGGCCGGAAGGGCAAGCACCGCCAGTCCGATGAGGAGCAACAGCCAGCTCGGAAGGAGCTGCGCGAGGAAGTTGGCCGCAAGGGCGACCTTGATCCAGAACTCGGGTGGGGGTCTTCGCCTGGTCGCCCCGGCCTGTTGCGCGCGTCTTGCCATCTTCCTTCTACTCCGGAAGTTGGCGCGGCTTTAAGAGGAAGCCGAAAAGTTCTGTCCGGCTGCTCAAGCATTATGGTCATTATGAACCGGCTGAGCACCGAGAAGCGCGCCCAGATCATCGGCTGCCTGGTCGAGGGCAACAGCATTCGAGCGACCGTCCGGATGACGGGCGCGGCGAAGAACACGATCACCAAGCTCCTGGTCGACCTCGGCGAAGCCTGCGCCGAGTACCAGGACGGCGTCTTCCAAGACCTCCCCTGCGAGGTCGTAGAGGCAGACGAGGTGTGGAGCTTCTGCTACGCCAAGCAGAAGAACGTCCCGGAGCAGTTCAAAGGGACGCCCGGCTACGGCGACGTGTGGACGTTCACGGCGATCTGCGCCGATACGAAGCTGGTCCCATCGTGGCTCGTGGGAGAGCGGACGATGGACGATGCCGAAGTCTTCCTAACCGACCTGGCGAGCCGGGTGAGCGGGCGCATCCAGCTCAGCACCGATGGACACCGGATCTACGAAGGGACCGTAGGGCCGTCCTTCGAGAACAACGTCGACTGGGCGCAGATTCAGAAGCACTACGCAGGTGGCGAACAAGGCAAATACAGCCCGCCGGTCTGCACCGGGACGAAGCGCCGGACCATGAGGGGCGACCCCGACCCCGACCGGATCTCAACCAGCTACGTCGAGCGCCAGAACCTGACGATGCGGATGGGGATGCGGCGCTTTACTCGGCTGACCAACGGGTTCAGTCGCAAGGTCGAGAACCTGGCGCACGCGGTCAGCCTGCACTTCATGCACTACAACTTCGCGCGTCCTCACAAGGCCGTGAGGGAGCGCTATCCCCGGACGCCTGCGATGGCGGCGGGGGTGGCGGATCACATCTGGACGCTGGAGGAGATCGCCGAGCTGCTGGACTAAACGAAAGCCCTTTGATCGGTCAGGCATCGTGGTTTAGGCTCCAGAAAAGTAAACGTGAGGAGGCCACGATGGCAACCGATCAAGGCATGGTCGGCCGGATGGCGGCCGAGCTGATGGAGCAGCTTGAACAGAGCTACGGAGAGGGCGCCGAGATCACGGCAGCCCTTCTCGTCGTCAACGTCGACACCGGCGATGGACGCGAAACCATGCACATCAAGCCATCGCCGGATCTCGCTCGTTATGAGGGGATCGGCCTCGCTGAGTGGGCGAAGCACAACTTTCTGACCGGCGCGGTCTGACCTACGTCTAGCGCCGCTGAAACTGACCCACTACCGGGTTTTCCCAAAACTTCAGTAAGTGAAGCCATAGCGCTACACTCGCTGAAGCGAGGCTTTCCAACTGGCCACCCCGCCCCTGCGATGAGCGCTGAGAGCAACTCCCGATGTCCCGTCTGCCGGACCGCCGAGGTGGTCTGCGGCAAGTGGACCCTCCTGGTCATCCGCGACCTCGCCGAGGGCCATAGCCGCTTCTGCGAGCTGGAGCGCTCGCTGGAGGGGATCAGCCCGCGGACGCTGTCGCTGCGTCTGCGCGCGCTGGAAGAAGAGGGGATCGTCGCCCGCCATACCTTCCCCGAGGTGCCGCCGCGGGTCGAGTACGCCCTGACCGAGAAGGGCGAGGCGCTGGTGCCGCTGATCGAGGACATGCGCCGCTACGGCCGCCGCTGGCTGATGGACGGAGACGAGGACTGCTGCGGGGACGACACCACGCCGGCCGCCTCCCCCCGCCGCTCGGCCCGCACCCCAGCCGCGGCTTAGCCGACCCGCCGGACCTCCAGTGCCCTATTGGGCACCGAACGTACGGCGGGTCCTGCAAGCCGTCGTGCAGGCGCAGGAGCGTCGTGCCTGGGGCGGAAGGCATGGGCGTGCGCGATCCGCTGCTCAACGAGGCCCTGAAGCGACTGGCCGCCGAGGCCGCGACCCGGTTCACGACGCTGGTCGCCAGCGGCGAGCAGATCCCCTTCGACGTGGCCGAGACCGAGGGCCCCGACTCGCTCTTCCACAGCTACGTGCCGCTGACCGCCCGCTTCGTCCGCGCGCACGAGAACGAGCTGCGCACGCTGCCTGCCTTCGAGCCCGCCCGTGAAGCCGTCGACCTCGCGGGTGTAGCGGCGCCGTTCCTCGAGCAGCGCGGCGAGCCGGTTCCCCCGCAGCCGGCCGAGCGGGCCGCCCGCATGCTCACCGTCTTCCTCGCCTCGCTCTGGGACGGCTGCGCCGAGTTCGCGCTCGACCGAGAGCGGCTCGACAACGCCCTTGCCGTGCTCGACGCCGAGATCGGCGACGTCGACGAGGCCGACGTCATCGTCGCCCCGATCGTCGGCCTGCGCATGCCGATCGCGCGCCTCGAGCTGGCGCACGGCGTCCAGATCGTCCGCGCCGACAGCTTCGACGCTCCGATTGAGGCGATGCGCAGCGAGGGCATGAACCGCGCCGCCTGGGAGCCGCAGTTCCTGGCCGTCGCCGAGCAGGGCGAGGGACCCGACAGCGCCGGCGCGGCGCTGCAACAGCTGCATGAGGTGATCAGCGTCATGCGCCTCTTCAAGCGCGGTGGGGTGGGCCTCGGCCCGCACGCCTTCGCGCCGACCGGCGAGGGCCACTGGCGCCGCCTCGCCACCGGTGCCCCGGCCCCGCGCAACGCCGGCTACCGGCTCAGCGAGGAGGACGCCGCGGAGCTGGCCGAGCTGGCACGCGAGCTGGAGACACAGCCCGATCCGATCGGTCCCCTGGCCTGGGCCGTGCGCCGCTTCGAGCTCGGCTGCGAGCGCCCGGCCCCGCTGGAGGGCCTCAGCGACCACCTGCTGGCGCTGCGCGCGGTGCTCGACGGGCATGGCCCGGTAGGGGCGTCGCTGCCGATGCGCGCCTCGGCGCTGATCTCCGACGGCTCGATGGACCGCCTCGCCGCCCGGGAGCGGCTGGAACGGGCGATGGAGCTGGAGCGCGCCGCGATGACCGGCTCGCCGGGCGAGGGCGCCCGCGAGCTGGCCACCTGGGTCGAGGACGGCGTCCGCCGCATCCTGCGGGGAGCGGCGCTGGGCGAGCTGGGCGGCGACCTCAACGACGCCGCCGACCAGGCCCTGATCGCGACCGGGCTCGACGCCGGCGACGCCGACGTCGCCGTCGCCGAGGAGGTCGAGCTGCCCGAGCCGCACCCCGAGCCCGAACCCGCCCTGGAGCCAGTGCCCGAGTTCGATCCGGCGCCCCAGCCGGTCGCCCACCGCGTCGAATCGCCCCCTCAGGAGGAGAGCATGGAAGACACCCGCATCCTCGAGCCGATCCCGGCCGAGGACGAGATCCGGATCACCGCCACGCCCTGGCTCGACGAGGTCGGGGTCGAGGAGAGCACGCTCGACTTCCCCGCGATCGAGGGCGACGTCGCCCATCGCGAACGGATCGACACGCCGCGCGTCCGCCATCTCTTCCCGGTCCCCGAGGACGCGGACTGGGGTGTGCGCGAGCTCAAGTACGACCACTACGGTCGCGGCCAGGCCGGTTAGGCGGGCCGCGCTCGCCGGACGTATCCGGCAAGCGCGGCTCGATGCATCGGACGTCAGGTCTACGCGACCCAGATTCCCACGTGGTGTGCTTCTGAATCCTCGCCTGTGATTGTCAGGTGACCCGTGAAGGTGCCGTTTTCTGTTGTCACTGTTTGGTTGGCGCAGCCGGCGCCGTGTTCGACGTAGTGGAGACCGCTGACGTTGACGTCGGCGATGAAGCTGCGTGTTTTTTCAGTTCCCTCGTTTGTGAATGTGACCGATTTACGCGGCGTCTGCGCGGGAATTGTGATCGTGCATTCGTTCGCGTCGATTTCGATTCTCCCGCCCGCGAATGGGCACTCGATCCCCATGCGCGCCTCGATCGGTTCTGTTTGTTCTTCGAGGTGGAAGGTGAAGGCACAGCCGTTGACTGTTACCGCAGTGCTTTCGTTGTCGAACGCGCATCCTTCGAATTTAGGGACGAGTGTCATTGTGGTCGTTGTCATGGCGCCTTGCGAGCCGCTGAGTTTGACGGTTTCGCATTCGAGTTCGCCAGCGTCGGTGGTCATGGCGATGCCTTCGGCGCTCGCCTGTCCTGTGAGGACGATGCCGGCGAATTCGGAGTGGAAGAACGGGCTTGCCGATGCGGTCGAGGTGCCGACCGCGGTCATCGCGAGGCTCGCGACGACGGCTATGCCCAGCCTTCTGAGGGTGCGGGTCATCTGATTTCTCCTTGTTCCCAGTCGCCCGGCGGGCGACCTGTGAAGGAGCGATCTTCTCAGCGATCAACAAAGATGGAGCATTAGGCGCTGGATTCTGGAGCCGATATGACTCGGCGTGATGCTGAGAGATGATGCGCTATCATGATGCGCATGGTCCGCACCACGGTTGACGTAGATCAGGGCGCTCTCGACGCGGCGCGGCGCGAGCTCGGCACGAACGGTCTCAGCGAGACCGTGAACGCGGCCCTTCGCGATGCGGCGCGGCGGCGAGTCCTCGCGGACTTCGACGTTCTCCGGGACGTCGATGGCACGCCCGCCGAGGTGGCGGAGGGTCGCGAGCGACTTTCCGGCGCGTGATCGAGCCGCGGCTGCCGCGGCTGGATCAGCCGGCCCTTTTCGATACGGGCGTTTGGACCTGGGTTCGAGACCGACGCTTTCCCCGTCTCGCGGAGTGGTTCAACGCGACCGCCGCCGCGGGGCTGGTGCTCGTCTGCGATCTCGTCGCTCTCGAGCTGGCCCGCTTGGCGCCGAACGAGCAGCGTGCGCGGGAGATCGCGGATCGATTGAGCCTCTTCGAGGCGATCCCGATGCCCTCGGGACTGTGGTCGTGGGCTCGTGACACGCAACTGGCGCTGGCCAAGAACGGCGATCATCGCCGTGTCCCCCCAGCCGATCTCCTGTTCGCCGCCGCGGCTGTTGAGGCTGACGTCACCCTGGTTCACTACGACCGCGACTACGAGCGAATTGCGGCGGTCAGTGACCTTCGTCAGCAGTGGTTTGTCCCGGACGGAACCTTCGCCTAGGAAGTCAGCTTCCGCTAGGCGCGGCCCGCCGCCAGCTCGATCCGCTCCTCCGAGGAGGCGAACAGGTAGCGGTTGATCTCGGCGAGCCCGTCGAGGTCGTGGACGTCCTCGTCCAGGTAGGGGATGCGGATGACCCCCTTGGTGCGCAGCTCGGCGGCGAGGCGCTCGATGTTGGCCGCGTCGCGCTCGGCCAGCGCCTGGTAGTCGGCGAAGTTCGCCGCGACCCGCTCCGCCAGGCCGGCGTCGCCGAGCCGCTCGCTCAGCGCCTCCTCCAGGTCGCCGCCGTTTTCGTCCGCTCCGTCGGTGGGGTAGTGGACCTTGTTGACGATGACGCCGCCGAAGGGCAGCTCCGCCTCGACCAGCTTGCGGTGGAAGTAGACCGCCTCGTCGACCGGCTCGCCCTGCGGCCCGCAGACGACCAGGAAGCACGTCCCCGGGTCGGCGAGCAGCGAGTTGACCTTCTTCGCCCGCTCCTGGAAGCCGTCCACCATGCCGCTGAAGGCGTTGAAGAACTCGGCCAGGTCGGCGAGCAGGTCGAAGCCGACGATCCGCTTCAGCACGCCGAGCGCCACCGTGGCGCCGCGGCCGGCGACCTTCGCCGCCAGGCCCGTCGGCTTCATGAAGACGCGCAGCGAGCGTCCTTCGATGAACTGGGTGAGGCGGCGCGGCGCGTCGAGGAAGTCGAGCGCGTTGCGGGTCGGCGGCGTGTCGAGGACGAGCAGGTCGAACTGCCCCTGGCTGTGGAGCTCATAGAGCTTCTCCATCGCCATGTACTCCTGCGAGCCGGCGAGGGCGCCTGAGATCTGCTGGTAGATGCGGTTGTCGAGGACGCGGTCGCGCGACTCCTCGTCGGGGGCCTGGCGCGCGACCAGCTCGTCGAAGGTCGCCTTGGCGTCGAGCATCATCGCCCACAGCTCGCCGTGCATCTCGATCCCGTGGCGCTCGAAGAGCGCCGGGTCCACCCGCTTGGCCTCGTTGCCGAGCTCCTTCAGGCCGAGCGAGTCGGCGAGCCGCTTCGCCGGGTCGATCGTCAGCACGCAGACCTTGAGCCCGCGTGCCGCCATCCCGGTCGCGATCGCCGCCGAGGTCGTCGTCTTGCCGACCCCGCCGGAGCCGGCGCAAACGCAGATCTCCTTGCCGGCGAGGATCTCGTCGATCGCTGTCATCAGCTCAGCTTCTCAGCCAGCGCGCGCGTCGCCTCGACGTCGAGCTCGGGCTCGAAGAGGAAGGGGAGGGTCTTGACCGGGGTCTCGACGCGCTTGCGCAGCCGCGCCAGCTGCTTGCGCTGCGAGCGGGCGCGGCCGTGCTCGGATACGGCGGCGCGGGCCGCGGCACGAACCGACCCGTTCTCGCCGGCCGCCACCTCGGCCAGCCGCTCGGCCTCGTCCTTGGAGAAGCGCTCCGGGTAGAGCCCGTTGAGGTAGACGCGGTCGACGGCGACGCCGATCTCGGAGCGCAGCTCGGCCTCCAGCGCCGCCGACTCGTTGACCGGCATCTCCTCGGGCAGGGCGACGATCGCGGTGCCGGTGTGCTCGTGGTCGGTGATCAGCCGGTCGAGCTCCAGCGCCTGCGAGTGGATCGGGCCCATGCGGGCGATGCCGGCGAAGGTGCGCGGGGTCTGCAGGAAGCCGATCCCGTGCCCGGTCGCCGGCGCGTCGACGATCACCAGGTCGTACTCGCGGCCGCCCTTCACCTTGCGGTGCTGCTGGGCCAGCTCCCAGATCTTGCCGATCGTCACCAGCTCCTTGAGGCCGGGCGTGGCGGCGGCGAGGTAGGTGAAGATGCGGCTGCGGAAGAGCATGTCGCGCATCGCGCGAACCTTGAGCTGGAGCAGCACGTACTCGCGCATCGACTCGTCGGGGTCGATCGAGATCGACCACAGGTTCTCCTCCATCTCGACCTCGTGGAAGCCGACCTGGGCGTGCTCGAAGATCCGCGAGGCGTTCTCCTGCGAGGAGACCTCGCAGACGATCGTGCGCTTGCCTTCGGCGGCAGCGCGCAGGCCGAGGGCGACGGCCACCGTGGTCTTGCCGACGCCGCCCTTGCCGGTGACGAAGAGCAGGCGCTTGTCTAGGAGGTCTGGCGAGGGGATCGGTTGATTCCTAGCAATTTCGGTGGGCGGGAGGAAAAGCGGACGACCATGCGAATACCCGCGCAATGGGATTCCTGAGCCGCAAGAACAAGTCCACGCGCCACGTCGAGGTAGTCGAGGAGGCGCAGCCGATCGTCGAGGAGCTGCAGGAGATGGAGCAGGCGGTGCCTGAGGCGCCGGTTGCTCCGGAGCCACTGCCCGCGGGTCCTGTCGCGGGGCAGGACTCCTCGTCCTCGCAAGCTGCGGGCGAGGAGCCCAGCCCCACGCCACCCGCGGAAGAGACGCCAGAGGCCGAGCGCTTCATGCCACGTGACCTAATTGCTCCAGCGCGGCACGAGGGTGTAAGCGAAGAGCCGGCAGTCGAGGTGCCTACGAAGCATGCTGAGGTCATCGCGTTCGCCAACCAGAAGGGTGGGGTGGCGAAGACGACCACGACCTTGAACCTTGCCGTGGCGTTTGCCGAGACCGGGCACCGGGTGCTGTGCATCGACCTGGACCCGCAGGGCAACCTGACGATGAGCCAGGGGATCGATCCCGACAAGGTGGAGAAGAGCCTCTACGACGTGCTCGTCAACGACATGCCGATCTCGGAGATCATCCAGAAGCGCGAGATCGACATCGCCGTCGCCTCGATCGACCTGGCCGGCGCCGAGATCGCGATGAGCACCAAGATCGGCCGCGAGCGCTCGCTCGAGAAAGCGCTCAAAGAGGTCTCCGGCGACTACGACTTCGTCTGCATCGACACGCCGCCCAGCCTCGGGCTGCTGACGATCAACGCGCTGACGGCGGCGAGCAAGGTGATCGTCCCCGTCCAGTGCGAGTATCTGTCGATGCGCGGGCTGGTCCAGCTCCAGAACACGCTGCGGATGATCCAGGAGAACCTCAACCCCGACGTCAAGATCGAGGGCATCCTGCCGACCATGCTCGACGCGCGGACCGTCCACGCCAAGGAGGCAATCGAGATCCTCGAAGAGAACTTCGGCGACCTCGTCTTCAAGTCGCGGATCAAAAAGGCGATCAAGTTCGCCGAGGCGCCCGTGAAAGGCGCCAGCGTCCTCAAGTACGATTCGAGCAGCAGCGCCGCGAACTACTACCGAGACCTGGCCAAGGAGGTTCTGGCGAATGAGTCGGCGTAAGCGGGCGAGCATGCGGGAGGGTCCCCTCTCCGATCTGTTCCGCTCCACTGCTGACGACGCGCCTGCCGATCCGCCCGAGGGACCGGGCGCTGGGCCGGCGGGTCCTGTCGCGGACGAGGGGCCTTCGTCCTCGCGAGCTGCGGGCGAGGAACCCAGCCCCACGCCACCCGCCGGAGCTGCGGCTGAGTCGCACGAGGGATCGGCCGAGCCGTCTCTCGGAGAGTCGAGCGAATCGGCTCCGGAAAGGTTGAAGCGAGTTTTCAGCGAGGAACCCAAGGTTCGTCGCGAAGAGCCGGCGCCGGAAGCGCCTCGGTATGGGCGGGAGGAACCTGAGTACGAGCCGGTGGGGAGCGGGCAGCCGCACCAGCCGGTGATCCGGGTCGTCGGCGTCGGCGGTGCCGGCGTCAACGCCGTCAACCGCATGGTCGACGCGAACGTGCCGGGCGTCGAGTTCATGGCCGTCAACACCGATCTTCAGTCGCTGCAGCTCTGTGTCGCCGACGTCACCGTCCACATCGGCGAAGAGCAGACGCGCGGCCTCGGCGCCGGCGCCGATCCCGAGGTCGGCCACCGCTCCGCCTTCGAGGAGCAAGACAAGATCAAGCGCCTGCTCAAGGGCTCCGACATGGTCTTCGTCGCCGCCGGCGCGGGCGGCGGCACCGGCAGCGGCGCCGCCCCTGTGATCGCCCGCCTCGCTCGCGAGGTCGGCGCGCTGACGGTCGGGATCGTCACGAAGCCGTTCAGCTTCGAGGGCTCGCGGCGCGGCAACCAGGCGATGAAGGGGATCGAGGAGCTCGCCGCCGAGGTCGACACGCTGATCGTCGTCCCCAACGACCGCCTGCTCGAAGTGCTCGACCAGCAGACCTCGATGGTCGAGGCCTTCCAGGTCGCCGACGACGTCCTGCGCCAGGGCGTCCAGGGCATCTCCGACCTGGTCACGCTGCCGGCCGTCATCAACCTCGACTTCGCCGACGTACGCACGATCATGTCGGAAGCCGGCCGGGCGCTGCTCGGGATCGGCATGGGCAGCGGCCCCGAGAACCGGGCCGTCCTCGCCGCCGAAAAAGCGATCTCCTCGCCGCTGCTGGAGACCTCGATGGAGGGCGCTCGGGCGATCCTGCTCTCGATCACCGGCGGGCCCGATCTCTCGCTGGTCGAGGTGAGCGAAGCCGCGAAGCTCGTCGGCGAGGCCGCCCATCCAGACGCCAACATCATCTTCGGCGCCAACATCGACGAGGAGCTGGGCGAGCAGGTCTGGGTCACCGTCGTCGCGACCCGCTTCGACGGCCGCTCGGCGCCGCCGCGCCGCGTCGCCGAGCCGACCATCCGCCGCACCAAGGACGCCGGCCGCGCCCCCCGCAACGAGAAAGCGGGCGAGCTGAGCTCCCTGGACGTCCCCGAGTTCCTCCCCGGCTAGCCGCGCAGCCCCGATGAACGGGGTCGTCGCCGCCGGGCACCCGATCGCCGCCGAGGCGGGCGCCCAGGTGCTGCGCGAGGGCGGCAACGCGGTAGATGCCGCCGTCTGCGCCGTGCTCACGTCCTTCGCTGTCGAGAGCCCGCTGACCGGCTTCGGCGCCGGCGGCTTCATGATGGTGCACGGCGCCGGGCAGACGGCGCTGATCGACTTCTTCGTCGCCGCGCCGGGCAAGGGCGGCGCCGAGCGCGGCGTCGAGCTGGCGCCGGTGGTCGTCCGCTTCGACGCCGACACCACCCAGACGTTCTACGTCGGCCCGGCCTCCTGCGGCGTGCCGGGGACCGCCGCGGGTCTCGAGCACGCCCTGCGGCGGTTCGGCTCGGCGCCGCTGGCGGACCTCGCCGCGCCGGGCATCCGCGTCGCCCGCGAGGGCGCCCCCGTCAACGCCGAGCAGGGCTACATCCTCGAGATCCTCTGGCCGATCCACGAGCGGCTGGAGGAGACCCGGGCGCTCTACGCGCCGCAGGGACGGCCGCTGCGCGAGGGCGACGTCTTTCGCTTCCCCGAGCTGGCCGACGCGCTGGAGCGCTTCGCCGACGAGGGGGCGGAGCCGTTCTACCGGGGCGAGGTGGCGACGGCCCTGAGCGGCTTCGTGCGCGAGCACGGCGGCACGCTCGGGCCGACCGACCTGGCCGAGTACGAGGCGATCGAGCGAGAGCCGATCCGGGTTCCGTTTCGGGGCGCCGAGGTGCTGACCAACCCACCACCCTCCTCGGGCGGGATCCTGATCGCCTACGCGCTGAGCCAGCTCGAGCGGCTCGGCGGACGCAGCGGGCCCGAGCGCCTGGTCGAGGCGATGGGCGCCGCGAACGAGGCGCGCAACGAGGCCTTCGCCGAGGCCCTCTACGGCGACCGGCTGGTCGGCGACCTGCTCGGCTCCACCACCCATATCTCCGTGCTCGACGGCGACGGCATGTGCGCGAGCGTCACCTGCTCGAACGGGTCCGGCTCTGGCGTGCTCGTCCCCGGCACCGGCGTGATCCTCAACAACATGCTCGGCGAGGAGGACCTCAACCCGCTCGGCTTCCACGCGATCGCGCCCGGGCGTCGCGTCCCCTCGATGATGGCGCCGACCGTCGTCCTGCGGGACGGGGAGATCGCGCTCGGGCTTGGCAGCGCCGGCTCCAACCGGATCCGCTCGGCGATCCTGCAGACCGTCGTGCGGGCGGTGGAGGAAGGGATGGCGGCCGGCGACGCGGTCCGGGCGCCGCGCCTGCACTTCGAGCAGGGCATCGTCCAGGCGGAGCCGGGGATCGACGAGGAGGCCCTCGCCCGGATCGAGGCGCGTGGGATCCCGGTCCTGCGGCGGCCGCGCGTCAACCTCTTCTTCGGCGGCGTGCAGGCCGTCGCCCGCGATCCGGCCAGCGGCGCGCTCAGCGGCGGAGGCGACCCGCGCCGTGGCGGTAGCGTTGCGGTCGCATGAGCGTCGACTTCGAGGCTGAGGGGCTGCTCGACGGCCTCGAGGGGGAGGCCCGCGAGTCGCGCCGCGAGCTGCTCGAGCGACTGAGTGGCGAAGGGGTGCCGCTCGAGGAGCTGCGCGAAGCGGTGGCGGCTGGCCGGCTGACCCTGCTCCCGGTCGAGCGCGCGCTGGCCGGCGGCACTCCCCGCTACACGCCGCGCGAGGTCGCCGAGAAGACCGGCCTGGACCTGGAGCTGCTGCAGCGCACCACGGCGGCGCTCGGCGTCCCCTTCCCCAACCCCGACGAACGCTCCGCGACCGAAGCCGACCTCGAGGCGGCGCGGCGCGTCAAGGCCTTCCACGACGCCGGCCTGCCCGAGGAGGGCATCCTCCAGGTCGCCAGGACGATCGGCATGGGGACGGCGCGGATCGCCGAAGCCAACCGCGAGCTGATCGTCCGCACGCTGATGCGCCCGGGCGACACCGAGCGCGACCTGGCCCTGCGCTTCGCCGCCGCGGCCGAGCAGATGCTGCCGGTCTTCGAGCCGATCCTGATCCACGCGCTGCGCTCGCACCTGCTCGAGCAGGTGCGCCGCGACGTGATCGGCGCCGCCGACGTCGCGGCCGGAGAGATCGGCGCCACCACCGAGGTGGCGGTCTGCTTCGCCGACCTGGTCGGCTTCACCAAGCTCGGCGAGCAGGTGGAGACCGAAGAGCTCGGCCTGATCGCGGGGCGCCTGGAGGAACTGGCGACCGCGGTCGCGGAGCCGCCGGTGCGCCTGGTCAAGCTGATCGGCGACGCCGCGATGCTCGTCTCCAGCGACGCCGAGGCGATGGTCGAGGCGGCGCTGCGCATGGTCGAAGCGGCCGAGCGGGCAGGGACGCACTTCCCCCGCCTGCGCGCCGGCATCGCCTTCGGCTCGGTCCACGTCCAGACCGGCGACTACTACGGCCGCCCGGTCAACCTGGCCAGCCGGCTCACCGCCGTCGCCCGCCCCGGCAGCGTCCTGCTCGACGCCGTCGCCAAGGAGGAGGCGGGGGAGGGCTTCCGCTACTCCTACGCGGGGGAGCGCCAGCTCAAGGGCCTCGACTCGCGCACCAGCCTCTACCGGGCGCGGCGCCACAGAACGGGCTGAGGCCGGTCGATGCTCGCGGCGCTCGGATGGGGAACGCTCGCCGGCTCCTCGCTGATCCTCGGCGCCCTCCTCGCCGCCGCGCGCGAATGGCCGACGCGGTGGGTGGGGATGGTCCTCGCCTTCGGCGCCGGGGCGCTGATCAGCGCCGTCAGCTTCGAGCTGGCCGCCGAGGGGATCGAGGTCGGCAGCGTGGGGTCGATGGCGGCGGGCCTGGGAGTGGGGGCGCTCGTCTACTTCGCCCTCGACGGGGCGATCGCCAAGCGCTTCGCGACGGGGCGCGGCCGACACGGGCGCGTCAGCGGCGCCGGCTCCGGCTCGGACTCCGGCACGGCCCTGGCGCTCGGCGCCTTCCTCGACGGCATCCCCGAGCAGCTCGTGCTCGGGATCGGGCTCGCGTCCGGCGAGCCGGTCGCGGTTGGCCTCGTCGTCGCCATCTTCGTCTCCAACCTGCCCGAGGCGATCGGCTCGGCGAGCGCGATGGAGAAGGCGGGCGTGCCGCGCGGGCGCGTGACGGCCCTCTGGCTGGCGGTCGCGGCGATCTGCGCCCTAGCCAGCCTGGTCGGCTACGGAGTCGCCGACGCGGTCTCCGGCGAGCTGCGGGCCGCCATCGACGGCTTCGCCGCCGGAGCGCTGCTGGTCATGTTGATCGACTCGATGATCCCGGAGGCGACCCGCGACGCCGGCCGCGTCGCCGGCCTCCTCACCACCCTCGGCTTCGCCGTAGCGACGGCGCTGTCGAGCATCGCCTGAGCCCACCGAGCGCACTCGCCCCGGCACTGGGTCAATTGCGGGGGGAGAACCTCGTTCGCCGGAGGCTTTTAGGGGCTATGGACCCCAAAAAACTCCGCTCGTCATCGGCCGCCGCCTGGGGGTTGGCACGGCGCCAGCACGGAGTGGTGACGAGAGTGCAACTGCTGGCCCTGGGCTTCAGCACGGATGCGATCCGCCATCGCGTGGCCGTGGGCCGACTTCACCCACTCCGGCGCGGTGTCTATGCAGTGGGCAGACCGACGGTGAGCGAGCGGGGACGGTGGATGGCGGCGGTGCTGAGCTGCGGTTCCGAGGCGCTGCTGAGTCACCGAAGCGCCGCTGGCCTCTGGCAGATCCTGCGGCCGTTTCATGCACTCGAAGTGGTCGTGCCTGAAGGGCAGAGGCGCCACCGCCCCGGCATCGCCGTCCATCGGCGCAGTGGATTGGAGGCAGCTCACCGCCGCGTCGTCGACGGCATCCCCGTGACCGAGGTCGTCACGACGCTCGTCGACCTCGCCACCTGCGTCAGCGACGGGCTGCTGGTCCGGGCCGTCAACCAGGCGGATCGACTCGAGCTGGTCGACGCCGAAGGGTTGCGGACGGCACTCGAGCGGGAGCGGTCGCGACCAGGGGTTGGGCGGCTCAAGTCCCTGCTCGACCGCCAAGGCGCCGCCTTCGCCGACACCCTGCTCGAGCTGCGGTTCCTCGACCTCGTCCGCGCCGCCGGGCTGCCCGAGCCGGAGCCGCAGGCGCGGGTCAACGGCTATCGAGTCGACTTCTACTGGCCCCAGTTGGGACTCGTCGTGGAGACCGACGGCCCGCGTGATCACAGGACGCCCTCGCAGCAGACCAGGGACCGGCGCCGGGATCACGAGCATGCCGTCGAGGGCCTGACGCCGCTGCGCTTCACCGAAGCGCAGGTTCGCCACGAGCCGGGCCACGTGCGGGCGACGCTGGTCGCGGTCGCCCAGCGGCTCGGCCGGGAGGCTGAGCCTGCTCAGGCCGGCTTGCGGCCGGAGAGCAGCAGGTTGTAGAAGAGCTCGGCGGGGAGGCGCGGCTCGAGCAGGCGGGTGTCGACCTTCTGCAGGGCGATGTAGCTGTTGAAGGCGAAGCGGCGCCAGCCGAAGGGGACCGTTTCGGGCTCGGCGGTCGACTCGACCGTGCGCAGGCCCCAGCCCCAGGCGTTGGCGAGCAGTTCCTCGCCGCCGACGCGCGGTCGCTCGAAGCCGGTGTCGCGCAGCAGGCGCCGCAGGTCGGCGGGGGCGAAGGCGTGGACGTCGACCTCGCCCTCCAGCGCGTGGCCGTTGGACTGCTCGCCCTCGAGGACGGCGCGCGCCTCGGCGCCGACAAGCCGTCGCCAGGCGGGCGCCGCGAGCACGCCGGCACGCTTCGGGGCCGCCGCCAGCCGGTCGCCGTAGCGCGAGGGCTCGCCGCAGAAGGCAATCGCGCCGCCCGGGCGCAGGACGCGGCGGAACTCGGCCATCGCCCGCTCCAGGTCGGGGATGTGGTGAAGGACGGCGTGTCCGAAGACGAGGTCGAAGCTCTCGTCCTCGAAGGGCAGTTCCTCGGCCTCGGTAGCGACCGTCTCGACCTCGAGCCCGAGCGTCTGCGCGGTCGCGGCGAGGCGCCCCAGCATGCCGGGGGAGATGTCGGTGGCGGTGAGTCGCTCGACGATCCCCAGCTGCATCAGGTTGAGCGAGAAGTAGCCGGTGCCCGAGCCGATCTCCAGCCCGTCGCCGAAGCGCAGCCCGTCGAGGCCACCCAGCGCCTTGTCGAGCTTCAGCCGCACCTGCTCCTGGCCGGTGGCGCCGAAGTCGATGCCCCACTTGGCGTCGTATTCGTCGGCCGCCGCGTCGTGGTAGCGCGTGTTGACGTCCTTGATGTGCTCCGGCGTCGCCGTCGGGGAGGCAGGCATGAGGCGGGAACAATACGGTCCCACCCGATGGCGCGCGAGTACGTTCAGGAGAACCAGCCGCCGGGCGTGCCGCCGCTGCCGCTGACCGGCGAGCGGACTCTGCCCGACGTGCCCGAGGAGAACTACTGGTACCGCCGGCACCTCGTCGTCTACGAGTGGATCGCGGCCCGCGTCGGAGGGAAGCGGGTGGTCGACATGGCCTGCGGCGAGGGCTACGGGTCCGCCGTGCTGGCCCGCTCCGCGGCCGGCGTCGTCGGCGTCGACGCCAACCCCGACGCCCACGAGCACGCCCGGCTGCGCTACGTGCGCGACAACCTGCGCTTCGAGCGCGACCTGGTCGAGAGCTTCGCCGAGCCCTGCGACGCCGTCGTCTTCCTGCAGACGATCGAGCACGTCCAAGACCCCGGCGCGATCCTCGACCACTTCAGGTCGATGCTGGCACCGGGCGGGGTCGCCTACGTCTCGACGCCCAACCTGCTGACGCTGGCGCCCCCCGGCGCGGAGAAGTCGGACAACCCCTGGCACGTCAAGGAGTACCGCGCCGCCGAGTTCCGCCAGCTCTGCGAGGCCCGCTTCGCGCGGGTCGAGCTGCTCGGCCTCTTCCACGCCCGCAAGCTGCGCGCCCACGAGATCGCGATCAAGCTCGGCTGGGACAGCGTCCACAAGGCGCTGCGCCTCACCAAGCCCTTCTACGACCGCTTCACCCCCGCGATCGCCGTCTCGGACTTCACGCTGAGAGAGGGGGACCTCGACCGGGCACTCGACTTCCTCGCCGTCTGCCATGCCTGAGGAGACGGCGGGCGACCTCGCGATCGTCCTCCACAGCCACATGCCCTACGTCGAGGGCTTCGGCACCTATCCCTTCGGCGAGGAGTGGCTCTTCGACGCGGTGATCCGCTCCTACCTGCCGGTGCTGGAGGTGGCGCGGGATTTGACCGTGACCGTCACGCCGGTGCTCGCGGACCAGCTCGAGGACGCCGGCGCGGCGGCCCGGCTGCGCGACTTCCTGCTCGAGTGGCGGATCGGGGCGGCGGAAGCCGACCTGCCGCAGGTGCCGGCCGAGTGCCGCGCCGCCTGCGAGGGGGAGCTGGCCCGGTACCGGCGTGCCCTGGAGCTGCTGGACGCGGCTGGGGGCGACCCGCTGCGGCCGTTCCAGGCCGCGGCCGCCGAGGGCCGCATCGCGCTCGCCGCCTCGGCGGCGACCCACGCCGTCCTGCCGCTGCTGGCGACGCGCGCAGGCCTGCGGCTCCAGCTCGACGCCGGCATCCGCTCGCACCGTCGTCGCTTCGGCTGGGGGGGCGGCTTCTGGCTGCCCGAGTGCGCCTACGCGCCCGGGCTGGAGTGGCAGCTGGCCGAGCACGGCGTGCGCTGGTTCTGCGTCGACCAGAGCGCTCACGCCGCGCCACTCGACGCGCTGACGCCGGTCGCGACCGAGGCCGGCCCGGTGGCGCTGCCGATCGACTGGGAGGCGATCTCCTGGCTGTGGTCGCTCGACGGCTACCCGTCCGACCCGGCGCACGCGCAGTTCGCCGGCAAATCGCTGCGCGGGATCCGGATCTGGAAGATCGGCGGCGGGGGATACGACCCGATGGCTGCGACGGTCGTCGCGTGCCGGCAGGCGACCGAGTTCCTCGACGCGGTCGCGGCGCGCCTGCGCGACTTCTCTGCCCAGCGCCGCCGGCGCGGGCTGCTCGTCTTCGCGATCGACACCGAGCTGCTCGGCCACTGGTGGTCGGAGGGGGCGATCTGGCTGCGCGAGGTGCTGGCGGGCGCCGCGGCGGCCGGCGTCAGACTGGTCACCGTCCCGCAGGCGCTCAACGAGCACGAGCCGGTCGAGCGCCCGCTCCTCCCCTCGACCTGGGGCGAGGGCAAGGACCTGAGCACCTGGGACTCGCCGGCGGTCGCCGACCTGACCTGGGCGTCGCGGCGGCTCGAGCTGCGACTGCTGCGGACGCTCTCCGAAGGGGTGCGCGACCGTCGGGCGGCCCGCGCCGCCCGGGAGCTGCTCGCCGCCCAGGCAAGCGACTGGGCCTTCCTCGACCAGCGCAAGCAGGCGGGCGACTACGCCTTCCACCGGGCCACCGGACACGCGGAGGCGATGCTGAACGCCATAGACTCCCGCGACATCGATCCGCGCATGCGCTCGCTGGCACCGGACCTCAGCCTCGCGCCTCTGCTGGAGCCCTAGACCCGATCCGATGACGCGAGTCCTGATCCTCTCCTGGGAGTACCCCCCGCTGATCGAGGGTGGGCTGGCCCGCCACGTGCGCAAGCTCTCCGAGGCGCTCGTGCGCCACGATGTCGAGGTCCACGTCCTGACCCGGGGAGGGGAGGAGTCGCCCGCCGAGGAGCGCCGCGGCGGCGTCGTCATCCACCGCATCCGCGAGCCGAAGCGGCCTACCGACCTCGGCGAGTTCGTCGCCTGGGTCGAGCGGATGAACTCCGACATGCTCGCCACCGGCGTCGAGCTGGGCGACCGCTTCCGGTTCGACCTGGTGCATGGGCACGACTGGCTGGTCGCGAACGCCTGCGACCACCTCGCGAAGCGCTTCGGGGCGCCGCTGGTGACGACCATCCACGCCACCGAGCACGGCCGCCACCAGGGCTGGGTCGACAAGCACCCCCAGACCTACATCCACGGGGTCGAGCGCTGGATCACCAACCGCTCCGAGCGGGTGATCGCCTGCTCGCACTACATGCGCGAGCAGATCGCCGACATCTTCGGCGTAGAGGAGGAGCGGGTCAGCGTCATCCCCAACGGCATCGACCCGGACGACCTGCAGCCGCAGGACCCGTCCGAGCTGCGCCGCCTGCGGGCCGAGTTCGCCGCCCCCGAGGAGAAGCTGGTCCTGCTGATCGGCCGGCTCGTCTATGAGAAGGGCTTCCAGCTGGCGCTGGAGGCGATGCCGCGGGTGATCGAGGAGGCGCCGGGGACGCGTTTCCTGGTCGCCGGCTCGGGGACCCACGAAGCCGAGCTGCACAAGCAGGCTGAGGAGCTCGGCCTGATGGACCACGGCACATTCCTGGGCTGGATCGGCGACGACGTCCTCCACTCCCTGTACCGGATCGCCGACCTCACGGTCGTCCCCTCCATATATGAGCCCTTCGGGCTGGTGGCCCTGGAGGCGATGGCCTCCGAATGCCCCTGCATCGTTGCCGACACCGGTGGGTTGCGAGAGGTCGTGCCCCACGAGGAGGTGGGGCTGCGCTTCCGCTCCCACGATCCCGAAGCGCTCGCCGAGGTCGCGATCCGCGTCCTGCGCGACGACGAGCTGGGCCACCGCCTCGTCACCGAAGCCTACGAGCACCTGCGCCAGTTCGACTGGGCGGACGTCGCCGAGCAGACGGCGGCCGTCTACGCCGACCTGGTCGGCGCCCGGCGCCCGGCCTGAGCGATCTCAGCTCGCCGGCGAGTCCCCGTCGGCGATCGAGAAGCTGCCGGGCGTGCTGTCGCCAGGCGTCCACTCCATTCCCTCGAGCAACTCGATAGGCGAGATCGAGAGGGCGCCGGCCAGCTTGACGAGCGTGTCGATGCGCGGCACCCGCGTGCCGCTCTCCAGGTCCCCGACGTCGGTCCGGTGCAGCGACGCCCGGGCGCCCAGCTCTTCCTGCGAGATGTCCGCACGTTCCCTGCAGCGGGATAGGTTCTTCGCGAAGCGGTGAGCTACATCCATGAGCGGATTGTTCTGTCTGCACAGGTGGCTCGTCCACAGCTAAAACACCACCCGGGTTTTACCGGGTGGTATTTATCCAGTAAGACAAAACATCACTTCGCGGACTGGCTGTCTCGAATGGGCCGCGTCGCTCGGGAGGAGCGCATGGCCACGTGCGGCGGTCTAGTCCAAGTCGACTGGGGCCCCGGGTCCAGCCTCAGGGTCGCCCTCCGTCTCCCCGGCCTCCAGCTCGAACTCGCCGGCCTCGAGCGTGCCTGGGCGCCAGCCGATTCCGTGGAGCAGCTCTTCAGGTGAGATCGACAGCCCTCCGGCGAGCTTGAGGAGGACGTCGATGTGGGGGAGGCATTCGCCTCGCTCCAGGGTGTCGATCTGGCGTCGGCTCAGCGAGGCACGAGCGCCAAGCTCCTCCTGGGAGAGATTCGCGCGTTCGCGACAACGCGCCAAGTTCTCTGCGAATCGCCCTGCGACGTCCATCCGTTGCCTCCTGGGGGAAAGCTCTCTATCGCCGTTGCTGGAACCCTCGCAGGGACGAGGTCCGGGGAAACATAAACGTTGCGTCGGATGTTAAGCCCTTCTTCCGTACCAGGAGAGAGACGGCCCCGGACGATCCGCACGGATGATCAAAACTTCTTGTGCATCCACGCCGAAAGCTGTATCAAGGGACTGCCAGGGATCTCCAACGGAAGGAACAAGATGATTCGCGGCATCAAGATCCTCATCAGCTCCCTGGCGGTCCTCGGCGTGAGCGCGGTCGCGGCTCCGGCAGCTCTGGCCGTGCCGGAATTCCACGCCGAAGTGGAACACACGATCCTCACAGGCGAAGCCATCGAAGACGAACTTGCGCTCGACGCCGGTGTCTTCCAGTGCGGGGTGACGCGGTTCGACGGCACACCAATGGTCCAGACAGCGACCACAATCTCGCTCACACCGACATTCGAAGCCTGCGTCATCGACGGGATGGAAGCGGTCTTCACACACAACGGCTGCAACTGGCAGATCCACGTCGGGCCGAACGAAGAACACCTGACAGGCAGCGTCGACTTCGTTTGCCCCGAAGGCCAAACGATGGCAATCCACAAGCCCGGCTGCACGATCACAGTCCTCCCGCAGGCCGGCCTGCAGACCGTCACATTCACAAACGAGAACGCCGGGGCGACAAGGAGCGTCATCCTCCACATGAACCTCACCGGCATCCACTACGTCGAACACGGGATGGGCTGCCCGTTCCAGACACAGACAACAAACAACGGCAACTTCAAAGCGACACTCACAGTCACAGGCGAGAACACAGCCGGCGCCCACCGCGGCTTCTGGGTCCAGTAGGGCTCTACTCGTCCCGCGACGGCCGCATCGTCGTCCAGGTGGCCGGATCCGGTTCGACCGGATCCGGCCACCGCAGCCGCTCCGGCGCCTCGCGCATGCGGACGATCCTCGCCGGCACGCCGGCGACGACCGCATTGGCGGGGACGTCCTTGGTGACGACCGAGTTGGTGCCGACGATCGAGTTGTCGCCGACCCGCACCCCGCGCAGGACGCAGGCCCCGTAGCCGATCCAGACGTTCGAGCCGACCTCGACGTCGCGCGTGTAGATGCCCTGCTCGCGAATCGGCCGCTCGACCTCGACGACGCCGTGGTCGAAGTCGATGAACATCGCCCGGTCGGCGATCACGCACTGCTCGCCGATCCGCACCCTGTTGTAGGCGGAGATCGTGCACTCCTGCCCGAGCACGGTCTTGCGGCCGATCTCGACGACGCCCTCGTGGCAGCGGATCTTGGTGCCGTGACCGAGCCAGACGAAGCGGCCGAGCTCGATCCGTCCCCGCCGGCCGACCTGAAGTTCGAGGCCGCTGCCGAGGAAGACCGGCCCGTCGGTGCGCCAGCGCCAGCCCGCCCGCGTCAGCAGGCGGCGGCGCAGGTAGCGGCCGAGCAGCAGCGCGTATTTGGGCGTCAGCATCCCGTTGCGGGCGCAGAAGCGGAGGAATCGCAGGCAGCGGAACACGGGCGGCGGGGACTCTAGACTGGCGGCGCCCATGCCCGACGCCGCCAAAGCAGCCTCGCTCGCCGACCGGCTCGTCGCCGGCGAGAAGCGGGCGCTGGCGCGGGCGATCACGCTGATCGAGTCCGACGATCCGGCCGGCTGGGAGCTGATCCGCGAGGTCTACCCACGCACCGGCAAGGCCCGCATCGTCGGCTTCACGGGACCGCCCGGGGTGGGGAAGAGCACGCTGATCGGAGCGCTGACCGCCGAGCTGCGCAAGGCCGAGCGCCAGGTCGCCGTGCTCTCGATCGACCCCTCCAGCCCCTTCACGCGCGGCGCCCTGCTCGGCGACCGCATCCGGCTCTCGGAGCACTTCCTCGACCCGGGCGTCTTCATCCGCTCGATGGCTTCCCGCGGCGCCCTCGGCGGCCTCTCCGAGGCGGCGCTCCAGGTGGCGCTGGCGATGGACGCCGCCGGCAAGGACGACGTGCTGATCGAGACGGTCGGCGTCGGCCAGGCCGAGATCGACATCGTCGACCATGCCGACACGATCGTGCTGGCGCTGATGCCCGGCTCGGGCGACTCGATCCAGGCGCTCAAGGCGGGCGTGATGGAGATCCCGGACATCATCGTCGTCAACAAGGCCGACCACCCGATGACCGACACGATGGTGCGAGAGGTGAACAGCGTGCTGGCGCTGTCGCACGAAAAAGGCAAGTGGCGGGTGCCGGTGCTGCGCACGGAGGCGGCAGCCGCTAAAGGCGTCGACGAGCTCGCGGCCAAGATCGACGAGCACCGTGCCTTCATCGAGGGCAGTGGCACCCTCGAGCAGCGCCGCGCCCGCAATCTGCGCAGCGAGGTGCTCGGGATCGCCGCCTCGCGGATGCGGCGCCGGCTCGAGGCGACCGCCGACGCCGATCCCGATACGACGGCCCTGCTCGAGCGCGTCGTCCGGCGCGAGCTCGACCCGGCCAGCGCCGCCAGCGAGCTGATGGAGAGGCAGGCGAGCGATGGCTAGCTGGCTGGGCTGGAAGCTCGACGACTTCGGCGGGACCACGGCCGGCAGCGTGCGCGGGCTCTTCGCCGACGCCGAGAGCGGCGAGCCGGCCTGGCTGATCGCAGAGCTCGCGCGTCGCCTGCCCCTGCTGAGACGGCGCGGCCGCCGGCTCGTCGCCGTCCCGCTGCGCGACTGTGCCGGCGGCGGCGGCCGGGTCTGGACCGCCCACGGGCGCGACGCGTTGCGCCGCGCCCCGACAGTCGACCCGACCCGGCCGCTCCTCCGAGAGCACGAGCTGGCCATCTGCGCCCATTACGGCATCGGCGAGCCGGTTGGGCGCGCCGCCGAAGTGGTCGGGCGCCCGCTGGACACGGTCACGGCCTGCCCGGCCGCCGCCTGAGCGCCGCCGCAGTTCCCGTCTCAAACCATGTAAGGTCCCGGCCCGATGCGGGCACGGTCTTTCATCGTCCTCGGGGGAGCGATCGCGATCGTGGCGATCCTCGCGAGCACCGCGGGCGCGCACACGCTGAAAGCGGCACGGGCGGCGAACGCGAACAGGTTCGTGGCGCGGGAAGTCTGCCGCGGCTTCGTCGACGACCCGAACCTCGGGACCTGCGTCGACTGGAGCTCAGGGCCGTGCCGTCGCGTCTCAGCGCACCGGATTCGGTGCCAGATGGTCCACGTCTTCCGCAGCGAGGAAGGGGCGGAACTCCGCTGCCGTCAGGCCCAGGAGTGGTTCGTCGACGAGGGGGAGGGCGAGCTCAAGGTTCGTCCGGTCTCCAAATCCGCCACCTGCCGCGAAACCAAGCCGCCGGATCCGGTCATTCCCTAGGAGCGCTCAGCAGCCGAGCTGCCGCGCGATCACCATCTGCTGAACCTCGTCGGTGCCCTCGCCGATCGTGAGGATCTTGGCGTCGCGGTAGAAGCGGCAGACGGGGTACTCCTCGATGTAGCCGTAGCCGCCGTGGATCTGGACCGCCTCCTCCGTGGCGCGCACCGCGAGCCGGCCGGTGATCAGCTTCGCCTGGGCGGCGGTCAGGGTGAACGACTGGCCCGCGTCCTTCTCGAGTGCCGCCCGCCAGGTCAAGAGCCGGGCCGCCTCGATCTGGGCCGAGAGGTCGGCGATCTTCGCCTGGATCGACTGGAACTTGGCGATCGCCTGGCCGAAGGCGCGGCGCTCCTTGGCGTAGGCGAGCGCCTCGTCGAGCGCGCCCTGCGCCAGCCCGACTCCCATCGCGGCGACCCCGATCCGGCCGCCGTCGAGGATGTGGAGGAAGTTCTTGAAGCCGTCGCCGCGGCGGCCGAGAAGGCTGGCCGCGGGCACCCGGCACGACTCGAAGCTGAGCGGCCGCGTGTCTGACGCGTTCCAGCCCATCTTGCGATAGGGCTCGCCGGCCTCGTAGCCGGGGGTCCCGGTCGGGACGACGATGTTCGAGATCTCCTTGCGGCCGTTCGCCTCGCCGGTCACGGCGGTGATCGAGACGCACCCGGAGATGTCGGTCCCCGCGTTGGTGATGAACTGCTTGGCGCCGTCGACGACCCACTCGTCCCCCTCGAGCCGCGCCGTGGTGCGGACGTTGCCGGCGTCGGAGCCCGCCTCGGGCTCGGTCAGCCCGAAGGAGGCGAGCCGCTCGCCGCTGCAGAGCCGCGGCAGCCACTCTGCCTTCTGCTCGTCGCTCCCCCAGAGATAGATCGGCATCGTGCCGAGCGAGGTGTGGGCGGCCATCGTGATGCAGACCGATGAGTCGATCCGAGCCAGCTCTTCGACGGCGAGCACGTAGGAGAGCGTGTCGGCGTCGCCCCCGCCGTACTCCTGCGGAAACGGGATCCCCATCAGCCCCAGCGAGCCCAGCTTCTCAACGATCTCGTAGGGGAAGCGCTTCTCGCGGTCGAGCTCCTCGGCGACCGGCGCGACCTCCTGCCGCGCGAAATCCCTCACGGTGTCCCTTAGAAGCTTCTGCTCAGCGGAGAGATCGAAGTTCATGCGCGTGAGCCTATGCGGTGAACGAGGGGAGACGGATGACCCCTCCACGAAAGCTCAAGGGACCACGTCTGAGCCCTCTGTGGCGGCCCAGCTGCGCAACGGTTTTCGGGGAGGGGCCATCCGTCTCCCCACCCCTACAGCTGCAAGGACTTCACCTGCAGCAGCTCCTCGATCGCATACCGCCCGTTCTCCCTTCCATGCCCCGATTGCTTGAAGCCGCCGAAGGGAGCGATCGGGTTGAAGTTGCCACCGTTGATCTCGATCTGGCCGGTGCGGATGCGCTTGGCGACGGCGATCGCCCGCTCCTGGTCGGCAGACCAGACGCCGCCCGCGAGGCCGTAGACGGTGTCGTTGGCGATCCGCACCGCGTCGTCCTCGTCGTCGTACGGCTGGATGACCAGGACGGGGCCGAAGATCTCCTCCTGGGCGACCGTCATCTCCGGCGTCACCTCCGAGAAGACGGTGGGGCGGACGAAATAGCCGCGGTCGAGCCCCTCCGGCGGCGCCGTGCCGCCGGTCAGCAGCTTGGCGCCCTCCTCCTCGCCTTTGCGGATGTAGTCGCGGACCCGCTCGCGCTGCACGTCGGAGACGAGCGGCCCCAGCCGGGTGGAGGGCTCGAACGGGTCGCCGGGCGCGAAGCCCTCCGCCGCATCGACCGCCAGCTCCTCGGCCTCGGCCAGCTTCTCGCGCGGTACCAGCATCCTGGTCAGGGCGCTGCAGGTCTGGCCCGAGTTGAGGAAGCACTTGGCGACGCCGTCGGGGACCGCCCTGGCGAGGTCGGCGTCGTCGAGGATGACGTTGGGCGACTTGCCGCCAAGCTCCATCGCGACCGGCTTCACCGTGGCGGCCGCGAGCTCGGAGACGCGGCGCCCGGCCCGCGTCGAGCCGGTGAAGGAGACCATGTCGACGCCGGGGTGGGCGGCGATCGCCTCGCCGACGACGGGCCCGGTACCGGTGACGAGGTTGAAGACGCCCGCCGGCAGCCCGGCCGCCTCGACCACCTCGGCGAGGATGAAGGCGTTGAGCGGCACCACCTCGCTTGGCTTCAGCACGACGGTGCAGCCAGCGGCGAGGGCGGGGGCGACCTTGGCGGCGATCTGGTTGAGCGGGTAGTTCCAGGGCGTGATCGCGCCGAGCACGCCAATCGGCTCGCGCAGCACCCGCGAGTTGCCGATCTCCTCCTCCCAGGCGACTTCCTCCATCAGCTTCGGCATCGCCGCGAACTGGGCGGTGGGGAGGCCGGCCTGGATGATCTTGCTCAGCTTCAGCGGCATGCCGAGCTCCTGGGCGATCGTGGCGGCGATCTCGTCGGAGCGCTCGCCCAGCCCGGCGGCGATCGCCTCCAGGTGGCCGGCGCGCTCCTCGCGCGGGGTCCGCGACCAGGCGTCGAAGGCCTCGCGCGCGGCGCGCACGGCGCGGTCGGCGTCGGCTGGCCCACACGCGGGGATCGAGCCGAGCGGCTCCTCGGTGGCCGGGTTGACGACCTCGATCCGCTCGGTCGACTCGGGCTCGACCCAGTCGCCGCCGACGAAGATCCTGTCTCGCACCTGAAGCTCTGCCGCCGTCGCCATCACGCCTCCTCGTTCACCGCTTCGGACATTGACCACACCATAGGGGGGTCAATGTCGGCTGCGCGTGGCGAGAGCGGCTAGCGCCTCGGCGCCCGGCCCCGGCAGCGCCCGCGCGTCGCGCGCATGCAGCATCGCGCCGCACTCCTCGCAGATGCCGCGGTCGCTGACCCGGCCGCCGCACTCCTTGTGGACGATCACCATCGGCGGGCCGTCCGGGTTGGGGGAGTGGCGGTCGCCCCAGGCGAGCAGGGCCACCAGGGCGGGCCAGAGGTCGAGGCCCTTCTCGGTCAGGAAGTACTCGTAGCGGGCCGGGCTCTCCTGGTAGGGACGTCGCTCGAGGATGTCCTCCTCGACCAGTCGCTGCAGGCGGGTGGAGAGCACGTTGCGGGCGATCCCGAGGCCCTTCTGCAGGTCGTCGAAGCGGCGCCTGCCGTTCATCACGTCGCGCACGATAAGCAGCGACCAGCGCTCGCCGATCACCTCGAGGGCCTTGGCGATCGAGCAGACCTGGCCGGGATAGTCGTGGCGCAGCACGAGTGAATCATCTCACATTGGGTTGCACTAAGCAACTCACTCGGCTAGGGTGGAGCCCAATGGAGTTGCTTGCTGCAACTCACCCGAGCGAGCCGATTGGAGGCGCAGCGATGAAGCTGATTCCCAGGCACAGGAGCCACCCCAGGACGAGGGTCCCGCGGATCGCGATCAGCCAGGCGGAGATCACCGCCGACCTGCACTACCCGGCCAGCCGCGCGGCCGAGGCGCGGCGGGCCCTCGAGCGCCGCGGGGCGCGCTGATGGGCACCGGCGCCGCCGATGCCGTTGAGGCGGCGGAAGCCTTCGCCGCCTCCAGCCCGGAGACGACTCGCAGCCGCATGCTGGTCTGGCAGGACCCCGTGACGACCGCGGCCGCCGGGGCGACGATGACCGGGATGGAGTACATGCGCGCGATCGTCGCCGGCGAGCTGCCGCCACCCCCGATCGCCGTGACGATGCGACTGCGGCCGATCGAGCTGGGGGACGGGCGCTGCGTCTTCGAGGGCGAGCCCGGGGAGGAGCACTACAACCCGATCGGCGTCGTCCACGGCGGCTACGCGGCGACGCTGCTCGACTCGGCGCTCGGCTGCGCGGTCCACACCACGCTGCCGGCCGGCGTCGGCTACACGTCGCTCGGCCTGGAGGCGAAGTACGTGCGACCGATCACCAGGGACACGGGGCGGGTGCTCTGCGAGGCCGACGTCGTCTACCGGGGCCGCCGCCAGGCGACCGCCGAGGCGAAGCTGACCGCCGCGAGCGACGGCAAGCTGCTCGCCCACGCGGTGGCGACGTGCATGATCCTCGGCGAAGCGCTATAGCGGATCAGCTATAAATACAAATCTGCTATATTCCAGGCATGAAAACGCCTGGGGAACTGCTTCGTGAGGCCCGTCGGCGGCACGGCGTCAGCCAGAAGCAGCTGGCGATGCGGGCGAGCACCACCCAGTCGGCGATCTCGCGCATCGAGGGCGACAAGGTCTCGCCCTCGATCGAGACGCTGCGCGAGCTGCTCTACCTGCTGGGCGAGGACCTGACGCTCGGGGCGGAGCGGCGGGACTCGGGTATCGATTGGACTCTGAATGCGGAGAACTTGCGCCTATCTCCTGCCGACCGAGTGCGCAAAGGCATCGCGTTTGCGGAATTCGTGCGCCGCAACAGGGGGAGCGCAATTGGAGCACCGGCGGTCTGATGGCGTCAACCGAGATCCCCGAGACGCCGCTGCAGGCGAATCCCCTCTTGCGCGCGCTGGCGAATCACGGAGTCGACTTCGTAGTCGTGGGCGGCATGGCTGGCCTGGCCCATGGGTCGGCGTATCCGACCTATGACCTGGACATCGTTTATGCGCGCGACCGCGAGAACATCGCTCGCCTGGTCAAGGCCCTTCGCGAGATTGGGGTGACGCTGCGTGGGGCGCCGGCCGACCTGCCTTTCCAGCTCGACCAGCGCACGATCGAACGGGGGTCGAACTTCACCTTCGACAGCCGGTACGGCAGCTTCGACATTCTGGGTCACGCGGACGGCATCGGCGACTACGGCGACCTGCGAGCAGAGGCGGTCGCGACGACCATGGAGGGTGTGGAGGTGCGGATCGCCTCGATCGACCACCTGATCGCGATGAAGCGCGCCGCGAACCGAACCAAGGACAAGCTGATGGTCGAGGAGTACATCGTCATCGCCGACGAGCAGCGAAAAGCCGCGGAGGCGGCGGGCGAAGGCTGAGGCAGAAGGTCAGCCGGCCAGCTCGCGCGCCAGCTCGACCAGCAGCCGCACGCCGTAGCCGCTGGCGTCGTTGCCGGTGTACTCGCGGCCGACGTCCCAGGCGGTGCCGGCGATGTCGACGTGAGCCCAGGGGGTCTCGCCGACGAACTCCCGCAGGAAGGCGGCCGCGGTGATCGTCCCCGCCTTGCGCTTGGAGCCGAGATTGGAGAGGTCGGCGACCGTTCCCTTCATCAGCTCGCTGTACTCGCCGTGGAGGGGCAGGCGCCAGACCAGCTCGCCGCTGGCGCGGCCGGCGCCCTCGACCCGCGCCGCGAGCGCGTCGTCGTTGGACATCAGCCCCGCGTAGGTGGACCCGAGCGCGACCACGACCGCGCCGGTCAGCGTCGCCAGGTCGACGATCCGCTCCGCGCCCAGCTCGATCGCGTAGGCGAGCGCGTCGGCGAGGATCAGCCGGCCCTCGGCGTCGGTGTTGTTGACCTCGACGGTCTTGCCGTTGTACTGGGTGATCACGTCACCAGGCTTGATCGCGCTGCCCGACGGCATGTTCTCGGTCGACGGGATCACCGCGACCAGGTCGAGCGCCAGGCCGAGCTCGGCGATCGCCGCGACGGCCTCGAGCACCGCCGCGGCGCCCGACATGTCCATCTTCATCTCGTGCATGGCCGCGGAGGGCTTCAGCGAGATGCCGCCGGTGTCGAAGGTGACGCCCTTGCCGACCAGGCCCAGCGTCGGTCCCGAGCCGCCGCCGTCGTAGCGCAGCACGATCAGCTTCGGCTCCTCCTCGCTGCCCTGGCTGACGGCGACGAGCCCGCCCATGTGCTTGGCTGCGATCTCGTCGCGCCCAAGCACTTCGACGCTCACCGCCTCGCTGGCGGCGGCAATCTCCGCGGCGCGCTCGGCCAGGTAGGAGGGGGTGGCGACGTTGGAGGGGAGGCTTTGCAGGTCGCGGGCGCGGTTCTGGGCCTCGGCGCAAACGCGCGCCGTCTCCGCCGCGCCGGCGAGGCCGTCCGCGCCGAGCAGGGTCAGCGACGCGATCCGGGTCGGGGGCGGATCGTCGGGATCGCTGGAGAGGAAGCGGTCGAAGCGGTAGTCGCCCAGCACCGTCCCCTCGACCAGCGCTGCGGTCGTCGCCTCCGCCTCCGCGCCGTCGCCGCCCTCGGCCGGCACGGCCCAGGCGACGCTCGTCGCCTCCAGACGCGCCGCCTCCTTGGCGGCCAGGGCGGCGGCGACCCGGGCCCGCTCGGGCTCCATCTCGTCGCGCTTGCCAAGCCCGACGACCAGCGCCCGCGCCGGCCGCTCAGGGTGGACGATCGAGAGCTTCTTGTAGCCGCCCTTGGCGTCGCCCGCGCCGGTGGCGCCACTCAGGGGCTCGGGCAGGCTCTCGTCCTCGAAGAGCCCGACGACGAGGAGGTCGGCCTCGGTCTCACCGATCTGGGCGTCTTTCACGACGACTTCCACGGCGGTCGAGTCTATGCGTTCCCTCACGCACCTCCCGCCGGCCTGGCGCTATCTTCCTGGCAGGGCCTTGCGGCCCGTCCGAGCCGAGATCCGGCACAAACCAAGACAGAAAGGCCGCCAGATGCCCAGCACCGTAGTCCTCGGAACCGCACGCACGCCCTTCGGCAAGATGGGCGGAACCCTCTCCTCGCTCGACGCCACCGACCTTGGCGGGCACGTGATCCAGGGGGCGCTCGAACGCTCCAACGTCGATCCCGCGCAGGTCGACCAGGTCGTCTTCGGTCAGGTCCTGCAGGCCGGCCAGGGACAGATCCCCTCGCGCCAGGCCCAGATCAAGGCCGGGATCCCCAAGGAGGTCCCCTCGGAGACGATCAACAAGGTCTGCGCCTCAGGCATGCGCTCGCTCGGCCTGGCCGACATGGCGATCCGCGCCGGCGACGCCGAGGTCGCCGTCACCGGCGGCATGGAGTCGATGAGCAACGCCCCCTACCTGCTGCCGGGCGCCCGCTTCGGCTTCCGCATGGGCGACGTCAGCGCGATCGACGCGATGACCCATGACGGGCTCACCAACCCCTTCACCGACAAGCAGATGATCAACGAGGCGAGCGAGGTCTCCAACGAGCTCGAGATCACCCGCGCCGACATGGACAAATTCGCCGAGCGCTCGCACCGCCTCGCCGCCGAGGCGACCGATGCCGGCCGTCTCGCCGAGGAGATCTGCGGGATCACGGTCAAGACGCGCAAGGGCGAGAACACGGTCGAGACCGACGAGGCGATCCGCGCCGACACGACGCTGGAGGTTCTGGCGAAGCTGCGGGCGATCGGCGGCGAGGACGCGACGCACACGGCCGGCAACGCGCCGGGCGTCAACGACGGCGCCGGCGCCGTCGTCGTCGCCTCCGAGGAGTGGGCGCAGCGCGAAGGCCGCACGCCGCTGGCGCGCGTCCTCGCCTACGGCACCGTCGCGGACGACTTCCCCTACCTGGCGAAGACGCCGGCCAACGCCGCCAAGCAGGCGCTGGAGAAGATCGGCAAGAGCCCCGCTGACGTCGACCTCTGGGAGATCAACGAGGCCTTCGCCTCCGTGGCCCTCAACTCGATGCGGATGCTCGGCGTCGAGGAGGAGAGGGTCAACGTCAACGGCGGCGCGATCGCGCTCGGGCACCCGATCGGGGCCTCGGGCTCGCGGATCGTCGGCGCCCTCGTCCACGAGCTGCGCCGTCGCGGCGGAGGCATCGGGTGCGCGGCGATCTGCTCGGGCGGAGGCCAGGGCGACGCGATCGTGCTCGAGGTCAGCGGCGGCTAGCGGCGGGCGACGTGCAGCGGGCGGCTGCGTTCTTCGACCTGGACAAGACCCTGATGGCGGGGTCGTCCGGGATGCAGTTCGCCCGCGTCGCGACCCGGCACGGCATCATCGGCCGCCGCCAGCTGGCGAGCTGGGCGGTCGAGCACCTGCGCTACCGACTGCGGGGCACGACCGACGCGCGCACCGAGGAGGTGTTGCGTGTCGCCCGCGACCTCATAACGGGCGTCCCGGTCCGCAGCCTCGAACGGCTCAATCCCGAGGTGATGGCCGCGATCCTGCCCCGCGTCTACCCGCAGATGCTCGAGGAGGTCTACGCGCACCAAGACGCCGGCCGCGCCACCTTCATCGTCAGCGCCGCCGGCAACGGCGTCGTCTCCTCGCTCTCCCAGGTGCTCGGCATGGACGGTGGCATCGGCACCAGCTACGAGGCGGCTGACGGAGTCTTCACGGGACGCTTCGACGGGCCCTTCGTCTACGGGCCGGGCAAGGTGACGGCGATGGAGGAGTTCGCCGCCGACCATGGCATCGACCTGTCCGGCTCCTACGCCTACTCCGACTCGCTCTCCGACCTGCCGATGCTGCGCGTCGTCGGCAACCCGGTCGTCGTCAACCCCGATCCGGAGCTCGCCAGGATCGCCCGCGAGGAAGGGTGGCAGGCGATGCGGTTCGAGCAGCTCGGCCGCCGCATCGTCGCCCTCGCCGTCACCGCGCTCGCCACCGTCGCCGGCTTCGGCGCCCGCCATGTCGCCGCCCGCCGCCGCGTGCCGCCGCCGCGCCGCTTCCCGGTTCGCCGACGCGCCGGTAGTTAGCGGTCCATATGCGCACTTAACCACCGGCACGTCTCCGAAGCACGCCTAGACTGTTCGGCATGGCCAGCCAGCCAGGCGCCAAGCCGGAGGAGGCGCGCCCCCAGCCCGAGGCGCTGGAGGGCGACGCCCGGAATGAGGCCGCCAAGGCCGAGCGCACGACCATGTCCGGCCACCCGATCGCGCCGCTCTACGGCCCCGAGCAGGCGCCGGCCGACCCCGAGGCGACGATCGGCCGGCCCGGCGAGTTCCCGTTCACGCGCGGGCCCTACGAGTCGATGTACCGGGGGCGGCTCTGGACGATGCGCCAGTTCGCCGGCTTCGGCACGGTCGAGGAGACCAACGAGCGCTTCCATTACCTGCTCGACCACGGCCAGACCGGTCTCTCGACCGCCTTCGACATGCCGACGCTGATGGGCTACGACTCCGACCACGTTCGCAGCCTCGGCGAGGTCGGCCGCGAGGGCGTCGCCGTCGACAGCCTCGACGACATGGAAGACCTCTTCGCGGGGATCCCGCTCGCCGGCGTCACCACCTCGATGACGATCAACGCCCCGGCCGCGATCCTGCTCGCCTTCTACGTGCTGGTCGGCGAGAAGCAGGGGGTGCCGCCGGCGAAGCTTGGCGGCACGATCCAGACCGACATCCTCAAGGAGTACATCGCCCAGAAGGAGTGGTGCTTCCCGATCGAGCCGGCGATGCGCCTCGTCACCGACATGGTCGAGTGGTGCTCGGAGCACATGCCGCGCTGGCACCCGGTCTCGATCTCGGGGTACCACATCCGCGAGGCGGGCTCGACCGCGCAGCAGGAGCTTGCCTTCACGCTCAAGGACGGCTTCACCTACGTCGAGCGGGCGCTCGAGCGCGGCCTCGACGTCGACGACTTCGCGCCGCGACTCTCCTTCTTCTTCAACGCCCACATCGACTTCTTCGAGGAGATCGCCAAGTACCGGGCCGCCCGCCGGATCTGGGCGCGCGAGATGCGCGACACCTACGGCGCCAAGCGCGATGAGTCGATGCGCTTGCGCTTCCACGCCCAGACCGCCGGCGTCTCGCTGACCGCCCAGCAGCCGCTCAACAACGTGGTGCGGACCTCCCTGGAGGCGCTGGCCGCCGTCCTCGGCGGCACCCAGTCGCTGCACACCAACTCCTTCGATGAGGCGCTGGCGCTGCCGACCGAGGAGGCGGTGCGGGTGGCGCTGCGCACCCAGCAGATCGTCGCCTTCGAGTCCGGTGCGCCCAATACCCCCGACCCTCTCGGCGGCTCCTGGTTCGTCGAGAAGCTGACCGACGAGATGGAGGCCGCCGCCTACGACTACTTCGCGCGAATCGACGAGCTGGGCGGGATGGTCGAGGCGATCCGCCGCAACTTCCCGCAGCGCGAGATCGCCGACGCCGCCTTCCGCTACCAGCGTGAGGTCGACGAGCGCAAGCGCATCGTCGTCGGCGTCAACGACTTCACCCAGGAGGGCGAGGCGCCGACGCCGATCCTGCGGATCGACCCGGCGTTGGAGCGCAAGCAGGTCGACCGCCTGGGGGCGACTCGCGATCGTCGCGACGCTGCCGCGGTCGAGGCGGCGCTCGCCGAGCTGAAGCACGCCGCGGCGGGCGACGCCAACCTGATGCCGCCGATCCTCGGGGCCGCCCGCGCCCGCGCCACCGAGGGCGAGATGGTCGCCGCCCTTCAAGAGGTCTTCGGCACCTACACCGAGTCGCCGGTGTTCTAGGGTTCCGCCGCGATGGAGGCCGCAACCGCCCGCAAGATCCGCGTCGTCGTCGCCAAGCCCGGCCTGGACGGGCACGACCGCGGCGCCAAGATCATCGCCCGCGCCCTGCGCGACGCCGGCATGGAGGTGATCTACACCGGCCTGCACCAGACCCCGGAGCAGATCGCCGAGACGGTGATCCAGGAGGACGCCGACGCGGTCGGCCTCTCGATCCTCTCCGGCGCCCACATGACGCTCGTCCCCAAGGTCGTCGAGCTGCTGCGCGCCCAAGGCGTAGACGACGTGCTGGTCACGGTGGGGGGGACGATCCCCGCCGAGGACATCCCCGAGCTGAAGAACCTCGGGGTCTCCGCCGTCTTCACGCCTGGCGCCCCGACCGACGAGATCGTCGACTTCATCCGCGCGGGCGCCGCGGAGCGCCACGCCCAGGGCGCCTGACCGCTCTAGCAAGCGGTTTCATGTGATATCGATCACCGACGAACGCAACACGTCCGTGTGTAATCGATAGACTGATTGACTGGTCAGTCAACCAGCGTAAACCGGCTTGAGCAACCAGCCAAGGAGGCTTTCAACTTGAAGATCTGCGTCCTGGTCAAGGAGGTACCGGACGCCGCCGTCCAGAAGCGCATCGACCCAAGCACGATGCGACTGGACCGCGGTGGCGAGAAAAACCTCAACCCCTTCGACACCCACGCCATCGAGGCCGCCATGCAGATCAAGGAGGGCGGCGCGATCCCGGTCGAGGAGGTCGTCGCGGTGACGATGGGCCCCGACTCGGCGGTCCGCGCGCTGCACAAGGCGGTGGCGCTCGGCGCCGACCGCTCCGTGCACCTCTCCGACGCCTCGTTGGAGGGCTCCGACGTCTGCGCCACCGGCTACGCGCTGGCAAAGGTGCTCGAGTCCGAGAGCCCCGACCTGGTCCTGCTCGGCCAGCAGTCGGACGACGGCGAGTGCTACACGATCGGCGCCGTCGTCGCCGACCACCTGCAGATGCCGTCGCTGACCCAGGTGATCCAGATCGACGTCGCCGACGGCAAGCTGCGCTGCGAGCGCCAGGCCGAGTACGGCTACGACACGGTCGAGGTGGAGCTGCCCGCCGTGATCAGCGTCGGCGACGCGATCAACGAGCCGCGCTACCCGAGCCTGAAAGCGATCATGGGGGCGAAGAAAAAACCCCTCGACGGCAAGGCGACCGCCGACGTCGGCATCGACAGCGGCATGGTCGGCGAAGCCGGATCCAAGACGAGCGTCCTCGCGCTCAACCCGCCGCCCGCCAAGGAGGCCGGGGAGATCATCGAGGACGAGGACACCAACGAGACGGTCGAGAAGATCGTCGCCTGGCTCGACGAGAGGAAGCTGATCTAGATGGCAGGGATCCTGACCTACGCCCTCCACGACGACGAGGGCAACTTCAACAAGAACTCGCTCGGGGCTATCTCCGAGGCCTCGAGGCTGGCCGGCGAGATCGGCGGCGAGGCCGCCGCGCTGGTGGTCGGCGACGTCGCCGACGACGCCTGCGCCGGGCTCGGCAACTACGGCGCCGCCAAGGTCTACCGGGCCAAGAGCGTGCCCGAGGGGCTGGCGCAGCCGATCGTCGACGCGATGGCCAAGGTCATCCAGGAGCAGGGCTTCAGCTACGCCCTCTTCGGCGGCGGGCTGCTCGGCTTCGAGATCGGCGCCGGCCTGACCGCGCGCCTCGGCGCCGGCGTCACGATGGAGGTCACCCAGGTCAAGGTGCAGGACGGCAAGTTGGTCGTCGAGCGCCCGATCCTGCAGGACTCCCAGGTCGCCGACGTCGGCTACGTCAGCGAGCCGGGCATCATCATCGGCCGCCTCAACGCCTTCGACGCCAAGGAGACGGGCGGCAGCGCCGAGGTCGTAGACGTCGAGGTCGAGCTCTCGGCCTGGTCGAGCAAGGCCAAGCTGGTGCAGCGCGGCGAGCAGCGCGGCGCCGACGTCAACATCGAGGACGCCGAGATCCTGGTCGGCGGCGGTCGCGGCCTCGGGGCCAAGGAGGGCTTCGAGCTCTGCGAGCAGCTCGCCGGCTCGATGGGCGGCGCCGTCGCCGCGACCCGCGCGGTCGTCGACGCCGGCTGGTACCCCTACGCGGCCCAGATCGGCCAGACCGGCAAGACGGTCGCGCCGAAGCTCTACCTGGCCGCCGGCATCTCCGGGGCGATCCAGCACAAGGTCGGGATGCAGAACTCGGAGAACATCCTGGCGATCAACAAGGACCAGAACGCGCCGATCTTCGAGTTCTCGGATCTCGGCGTGGTGGGCGATCTTCACAAGATCCTGCCCAAGCTGACCGAGGCGATCAAAGCGAAGAAGGGGAGCTAGCCCGATGGCAGTCAAGCCCAGCGAGTTTCCGCCGCCGTTCGACTCCGCCGAGGCGATCGGCCCGCCCACCGACCCGGTCGACGACCGGATCGAGGTCGGGATCGCGATCGTCGGCGGCGGGCCCGCTGGGCTTGCCTGCGCCAACAAGCTGATGCAGCTGCTCGAGGACGAGCCGGAGCTGACCGAGAAGCTCGGCGAAGTCCCGGTTGCCGTCATCGAGAAGGGCAAAGTTCCCGGCGCCCACCTGCTCTCCGGCGCCAACGTCGACCCGTCGGCGCTGACCCGGCTCTTCCCGGACATGGACCCGGCCGACTGGCCGCCGGTCTACCAGGAGGTCACCAAGGACGCGACCTACTTCCTCACCTCCAGCAAAGCCTTCCCGCTGAAGCCACCGCCGCCCAACTTCCGCAAAGAGGGGACCTACACGCTCTCGGTCTCCAAGCTGGGCCGCTTCCTCGCCGACAAAGCCGAAGAGGCAGGCGTCTACATCCTCTCCGAGACCGCCGCGACCAAGCTGCTGGTCGAGGACCGCATCGTCAAGGGCGTCCGCTCCGGCGACCGCGGCCGCGGCAAAGAGGGCGAAGAGCTCGGCAACTTCGAGCCGGGCTCCGACGTCGTCGCCAAGGCGACGGTGCTCGCCGAGGGCACGCTCGGTCACCTCACCTACGCCGCCTACGACTACTTCGACATGCACGGCTCCGACCCGCAGGCGTGGGAGCTCGGGGTGAAGGAGATCTGGGAGGTGCCGAAGCCGCTCGACCGGGTCATCCACACGCTCGGCTGGCCGCTGCGCTGGAGCCCCCGCTACAAGGAGGCCGGCGGCAGCTTCATCTACCCGATGGGCGAGGACAAGGTCTGTTTCGGGCTCGTGGTCGGGCTCGACTACACCGACGCGACCTTCTCGGTCCACGACGAGCTGCAGAAATTCAAGAAGCACCCGTTCATCGCCAAGATCATCGAGGGCGGCAAGCGGGTCGGCTGGGGCGCCAAGACGATCCCCTCGGGCGGCTACTGGGCGTTGCCGAAGCGCTTCTCGGTCCCCGGCATGCTGGTCGCCGGCGACGCCGCCGGGATGGTCAACATCGCCGAACTCGCCGGCGTCCACTACGCGATGCACGCCGGCATGTACGCGGCGGAATCGATCGTCGAGTCGCTCAAGGCCGACATCGACTCGGTCAACTTCGAGAGCTACGACGAGAAGATCCGCGGCTCGGTGATCGAGAAGGACCTCTACCGCTCGCGCAACATGAAGCAGCCGCTGACCCGCGGCCTGATCTTCGGCGGCATGATGGGCTCGGCGATGGTCGCGACCAAAGGCGCCTTCCCGGGCGGCCACTGGAAGGTCGAGGACAACGCCGAGGTGCCGGTCGAGATCGGCAAGGCGGCCGACAAGTACGAGCAGCCCGACAACGAGATCACCTTCAGCAAGCTCGACTCGGTCTTCCTCTCGGGCAACGCGACCCGCGACGACGCGCCCAACCACGTCCGCATCCAGACCAGGGTGCCGCGCGAGGTGGCCCAGAGCTGGGTCTCGATGTGCCCGGCGCAGGTCTACGAGATCCCCGACGAGCAGCTGGAGAACGGCGCCGCCGAGGTCGACGTCCACGTCACCGCCTCCAACTGCGTCCAGTGCGGCGCGATCACCGCCAAGGGCGGCCGCCTGACGCTGCCAGAGGGCGGCGACGGCCCGCTGTACCAAGAGACCTGAGCTAGCCGTCACATAATTGGCGCGTTCAGCGCACCACAGGTGCGCTGCGCGAGGCTACGGTCGGGTGGTGCTCGTCGCCGCTTCGACCGTAAGTCAGCTCGCCGAAGGGCTCGGTCTTACTGCCGCTGCCATGGGCATTGCCGGCTTCCTGATGCATGCGCCTCGGGCGCTGAAAGGGCGCGACGAGAGGTCGCTGCGCGAAGCGACTGCCGTAGGGGGCTTGATGGGGCTTCGCGATCGCGACGATTGTCATCGTTTTGTCTGTTATGAGGGTAATCTGAACCGATGACCAGGACCACCGCTCTCATTCTCGTCAACGTCGCGATGATCGCGTTGTTCGTCGCGGCGGCTGTGGGGCTTGACCTGATCGGCGCCAGGGACGAAATCCTCGTGCCGGTGTTCATCGTGATCCTTGGCGGTGGAGCGCTCGTGGCCTCGGAAGTCGTTGGGCATTACGCCAACTCGGACGAGCGCAGGCAACAGTAGCCGCATAACCCGCCCGCCTCCGGGTAGCGATCCCTCCGTCAGGCAAACCAAACCTACGGAGGGACGAGATGGCTGAGCTGACGGTGCTCGAGGAGAAGCTTTCGGAGGTGCTGGGGCTGGCGCAGGCCGCGCAGGACGCGACGCAGAAAGTGGAGGGCCTGGTCGACGACGAGCAGATCGCCGCTGAGCTGCAGCGGATGCGCGAGGAGGCGGCGGAGACCGAGCGCCGTGCCACCGAGGTGGCGGAGGAGCGAAACGGCAAGAAGACCGCGATCCTCGACAAGGCCGCCGAGACCAAGAGCGAGGCCAAAGAGATGATGTCGACCTACCTCGGCGAAGACGCCGACGGGCTCGACGGCTTCGAGTTCCTGACGATGGCGGAGGCCGGCGAGCTGGGACACCTGGCGGTGCTGGGCAAGCTGGCCGAGTCGGCGGGCGAGCCCGAGGTGCAGGAGCTGGTCAGCTGGGGAATGCCGATCCAGGAACGGCACTTCAGCCAAACCAAAGAGTGCTCGTTGCAGCTGGCGGCCGAAGAGGATCCGAACGAGGCCGCCTGAGGCGATCTGGCCGGTCGCTACGCGGCGCGTCGCTCCTGCGCGGTGTCGTAAACGGCCCGGTCGGTGATCCGAGCGGGGCCCGTCAGCCATGGCGCCACGTCAAGCGTGCTGCGCCGTGGCGCCGGCGGGGCGAGGGTCCACTCGTCGCAGCCGGCGAAGGCTTCGTCGAGGCGTCGGGCCTTCGTGCTCCGCGGGCGGTGCTGGTCGAAGATCTCCTTGGGCATGGCTCTCCGTCCTTGGGTGGGGGGCGTCCCGCGCTTCTGTGGCGGGCGTCACAAAGCATGGCCGCCGGATCAGACGGGAAAGCTGCACGTTGCGAAAAGAAGCCGGACTTTGCGCGATGCCGACCACGCTCGCCGCCTACACCGGCCGCGACCTCGGCGAGGAGGGGGGCGAACAAAAGCTTCGACAACGGCCGTCATGTCCACCAGTGGGAGTGCCACTGTGATGGCAAACCAGCAGTGGCAGAGCTACCTGGTCCCCATGCAGACGGGCTTAACGATTGCTTAACGCAGGCGGGCCCCTTACGGGACTCACATGTTTATTATGGTTCACATCAGCAGGGGCAAGGCGTTTTGGCGGGGTTGGCACAACCTTTGGCGCGGACGCGAAGGGTTGGCATGGCACGGTGTGCCATGACGCGTGGACTAGGAGGTAGAGATGGGTACGACCGCAGGGGTAGCGAAGGGAGGACCACGCGCGAAGCTAGGTCTAGCGATGATGGTGCTCCTTCCTACGCTCATGACTTTGGCTCCGGGCGCCTCCGCGGCTGTCAAGCCCTTTGAAGTAGAGGCCTATCGGGAAGCGCTGGATGTTCCTGGTGCGGTGGCAGAGGCCTATCTCGAGGTTCAAGCCAAGGGAGGCAAGGCCGATATCGCCGGCGGCCTGGAGGAGGAGCTGGGTGAGAGCTTTGCCGGCATCTGGTTTGACCCCGAATCGGGCGAATACGTCGTGCCGGTGGCCTCCGGGTCCGCTGGCGCCGCCATCGGCAAAGAGATGAGATCGGCGGGACTTGGCGACGACTATCGCAGCCGCGTCGTCGAGCGCTCGTGGGAGGAGCTTGAAGCTGCTCAAAACCAGCTCGATCAGAAACTGGGCGAGTTCTTCGAAGCTGAGCTGGTTTACACCTCGCTCGACCCTCGCACCAATACCGCCGTTCTGCACGTCGCGGCCGACGCGAGTAGAAAGGATCTTGGGGCGTTCAGGCAGATCGCAAGAGGCATCGGTGACGAGGTTGAGCTCAGGACTGAGGCAGAGGATCGCTTCCAAAGCGACCTGGACGCGTGTAGCAAACAGCCGGGCGCCATGAACTGCAGTACTCCCTTCCGCGGCGGCGTCGAAATCGCGTACACCCAGCATCCGAACCTCGAAGCAGGAACCTGCACCGCCGGATTTCGAGCGCTTGGAGCAAACGGGAAAAGGTACGTCATCACGGCGGGCCACTGCGCAGTCAAAAACCAATCCAATCCAAACTTCAATGATTTGTACACGCAGTGGAAGGCTTGGGACGAGCGACAACTGCCTCAATGGAATGAATGGGGCGAAGCCTACCCACTCGGCCAGGTGGAGCAGATCGCCTTTCCGGCTCACGATTGGATGAAAATCAATGCGACCGGCACCGTCTGGGATACCTGGAGCTCCGGATGGCCGGCGATGGTGGTCTACTGGCCCAGCGAAAGGTACCAGCGGCCCGCCATCGACGAGGAATATGAGATCAACTGGGAAGCCCAGAGCATCGTGGGCCAGGGCGTGTGCCACTCCGGGATCGCCTCCGGCACGACCTGTGGTCAGGTGGTGGCGACGGACGTTACCTATGATTTCCTAGGAGATGGGCAACTGGGGTACGACCTTGTCAAAGTCAAAGGCGGTTGCTTTTCGAGGGGCGATAGTGGCGGCCCCTACTTTGCCTCAAACATCGCATATGGCATACATATCGGTGCCGCCGATGGCTTCAACGACTGCGAAACCCACGGCTTCTATCACGAGATCACCGAAGCGGCGGCGGCGCTAGGAGTCACCGTAGCGCCGAAACCCCGCGTAACCATCCAGACCATCCCCTTCAACGGCAACCCCGGCTGGGTCACGCTGAAAGGCGAAGTCACGGCGCCGGGCACCACGATCTCCAGCAAGACCGTCAACGTCAAGCTGTTCAAG
>Ga0157298_10000007_pt1 | contig 144331 bp, 141 predicted proteins | sample NitcycUS043104R2_FD_108394 | JGI IMG/M metagenome (GOLD analysis project Ga0157298, IMG submission 108394) | Soil microbial communities from Arlington Agricultural Research Station in Wisconsin, USA - Nitrogen cycling UWRJ-S043-104R-2 | ecosystem: Environmental > Terrestrial > Soil >...
ACCGAGATGCTCTTCGCGCTCGGTCTCGGGGACAGCGTCGTCGCCGTCACCCACGAGTGCGATTTCCCGCCGCGGGCACGCTCGCTCCCACATCTGACGCGGACCGTCCTGCGGGCGGGGCTCGGCCCGGGTGAGATCGACTCGGCCGTCAAGGCGACGGTCGGCGAGGGGCGCGCGCTTTACGAGCTCGACGAGGAGCGGCTCGCGCGAGTCGCCCCCGACCTGATCGTCACCCAGGCGGTCTGCGACGTCTGCGCCGTCTCCTACGAGGACGTGGTCGAGGTGGCGGCCCGGCTGCCGAGCGAGCCGCGCGTCCTGCAGCAGGACCCGAGCACGCTGGGCGAGATGCTCGAGGACGTGATCCGGCTCGGCGAGGCGACCCGGATGGAGGCCGAGGCGCACGAGCTTCGCGGCGAGCTGGAGGGCCGCCTCGCCGCCGTCCGCGCCACCGTCTCGGGCGCCCCCCGCCCGCGGGTGATCGCGCTCGAGTGGCTCGACCCTCCCTACGTGGGCGGCCACTGGGTGCCGGAGATGATCTCGATCGCCGGCGGCGAGGACGTCGCCGGGCCGCCCGGCCTGAAGTCGCCCGAGGTCGAGTGGGGCGCCCTCTCCGGGCTCAACCCCGACGCGGTGATCGCGATGCCCTGCGGCCTCTACGCGGAGGAAGCGCAGATCGAAGCGCTCGAGCACTGGGACCGGATCGCCTCGCTCGGCGCCCGCGGCGTCTATGCCGTGGACGCCGCCTCGACCTTCTCGCGCCCCGGTCCCCGCCTCGTCGACGGGGTCGAGCTGCTCGGCCACATCCTCCATCCCGACCTCGTCGACCAGCCGGGCAACATCGGCTTCGCCGACGTGCGGGCGCCGATCAGGCCCTAGGGTCGCAGCCGCTAGGCGACGGCGAGCGCGCCGGCGACCGAGCCGAGCGCGACAAGGGCCATCGCGGCGATCTCGACCGGCAGCCGGTTGCGGCCGAGCATGCCGCGCTCGCCGGCGACGACGACCAGCGAGCAGAGGGCGCCGGCGGCGAGGCCGCCGAGGTGGCCGCCGAGGCTGATCCTGGGAGCGACGACGCTGATCGCCAGGTTGAGCAGGAGGATCAGGGCGATGTTGGAGGCGAGGGCGTCGATGCCGCGCTCCCGCGCGATCACGAACGTCGCGGCGAAGATTCCGAAGACCCCTCCCGAGGCTCCCACCGTCAGGGTGTCGGGGCTCAGCAGGAGCGCCCCGAAGGCTCCCCCGAGCACCGAGGCGAGGTACACGGCGACGAAGCGAGGCGTCCCGATCCCCGGCTCGAGCACGCGCCCGAGGAAATAGAGAGCGAACATGTTGAAGCCGATGTGGATCAGGCCGGAGTGCAGAAAGCCGTAGGTCAGGACCCGGTACCACTCGCCATCGGCGACGAACGGGCCGAAGAGGCCGAAGTCGACGACGACGGTGCTGCGGGAGGGGTCCAGGCCTCCGGCGCCGCTCACGATCTCCACCAGGTAGGCCGCCACGTTGAGCGCGATCAGCACGTAGGTGGCGGGCGCGTCGGAGCGGCCGGCGCCGGCGGCGCCGCGCGTCACCCGCGTCTTCTGGCGCGCGCACTCCGGGCAGCGCATCCCGACCGGGGTCGGCGTCATGCACTCCGGGCAGATCGGGCGGCCGCAGTTGGAGCAGGACACGCCCGTCTCCCGCTCAGGGTGGCGGTAGCAAGTTTGCATCGAGTACGAAGCGGGCAGCCTACAGTCGCTCAACCCTGTTCCTTTCAGAGAGGAGAGGTCCTTGAACCGAGACGAGAGATTGGAAGGCGCGACCCCGGCCCGGCTCTACGCCACGCTGGTCGGCGGGACCCTGGTCGTCGTCGGGATCATCGGTTTCTTCTACAGCGCCTCGTTCGGGAGCCCTGGCACCGTCGACAGCGTGTTCGGCATCTTCGGCGTCAACGGCTGGCACAACGTCGTCCACATCCTGACCGGTGCGCTCGGCCTGCTCGTGGCAGGCTACGCGGCACGCGAGTACGCCCTCGGGTTGGGAGTGGTCTACACGCTGATCGCCATCTGGGGCTTCATCATCGGCGACAACGAGTCGATCCTCGGCTTCATCCCCGTCAACACCGAGGACAACTTCCTGCACCTGCTGCTGGGCCTGCTGGGACTGGCGGCTGGAGCCGCGACCCCGGCCGACGCGCGGCGACGCAGCGATCGCCCCGAGACGGCGACCCGGACTACCTGAGGCGACGACTCAGGGCGCGGAGGCGGCCGTCGGCCTGCTGGCGGCCCCGCCGCCGCATCTCCATCACGACGAGGGCGCCCGCGGCGACGCCGCCGGTGCCGATCGCGACGACCGGCCGCACCCAGTTGCGCGGGTCGCGCAGCGCCCGCAGCTCGCTCTCCGAAAGCTCCTCGGCCCAGTCGGACAGCTCCTCGGCAGCGGCCTGAGTCACGGCGGCGAGGGTTTCCTCGAAGCGGCCGGAGAGCCGGTCCGGCGGCTCGATCGGCCGCAGCGCGTCGCCCAGCAGCCGCTCGACGTCCCAGCTCCCGCCGGACAGGGCACCCGCCTCACTCATCGGCGCCCATCTCCTCCTGCAGCTGCTTGATCGCGCGATGGATCAGCACCTTGGTGGCGCCGTCGCTGCGCCCCAGCGCCCGCGCGATCTCGCGGTTGTCCATGCCGAGCGCGAAGCGCATGATCAGCGCGTCGCGCCGGTCGTCGGGCAGGTGGTCGAGGTGGGCGATCACCTGGCGCAGCTCCTCGCGGCCCTCGGCGACCGCCTCCGTGCCGTGCTGGGCGGCGATCGGGTCGGCGCTCTCCAGCGTCGTCTGCGGCCGGCGCGAGCGGTCGCGGTAGAAGTTGAGCGCCAGGTTGTGGGCGATGCGGATGAGCCAGGGCCGCAGCGGCCGGCCGTCGGACTCGCGGCGCGCCCGGTCGAAGTGGCGGTATGCCTGCAGGAAGGCCTGCTCGGTCAGGTCCTCGGCGTCGTGCTGGTTGCCGACCCGGTAGTAGGCATAGGAGTAGACGTCGCGCAGGTGGTCGCGGTAAAGCTGCTCGAAGGCCCGGTCGAGCTCCGCCTTCGCCGCCGGGTCGAGGCTGGCCGGCTCGACGTTCTCTGGGGCGCTCACCCCGCAAGCCTAGAGGGCGCGTGGCGCCTTTTTTCGGGTATGCCGAAAGAAAGCGCCCCATCACGCCGCCCGCATCGTGCGCTCGACGCTGCGCAGCCGCGCCACCCAGGCGTCGGGATCGATCTCGCCGCGAATCAGCGCCGCTAGGCCGGTGAGCGCCTCGGCGGGCAGCCCGGAGGTGGCGACCGCCTCGGCCAGCAGCGGCACCGCGTCGAGGCCCTCGGAGGCCTGGCCGATCAGCCCGGGAATCTCCTCTGCGGGCGTGCCGTTGCCGAGCAGCTCGCCGGCGCGCCGGTTGCGCCCCGACGGCGCCAGCATCGTCGCGGTCAGGTCGCCGACCCCGGCCAGTCCCGAGAAGGTCTCCAGCTCCGCGCCGCGCGCGATCGCGTAATCGATGCACTCGCGCCAGACCTGGGCGGCGGCGATGCCGGCGGCGTTGAGCCCGTAGGGCTCGGTCGCCGCCGCCGCAAGCGCCGCGGCGTTCTTGGCGGCGCCGGCCATCTCGACCCCGGGCACGTCGCCGGAGCGCTCGCAGACGAGGCCGGCGCGGTCGAAGACCTCGCCGAGCTGGTCGCGCAGGTCCTCGTCGCCTGAGCCGAGCACCAGCGCGGCCGAGCCCGAGACCGCCTCGCGCGCGTGCGCCGGGCCGCCGAGACAGGCGATCGCGCGGGCGCGGATCCGTTCGCCGACGTACTCGGCGGGGAGCTGGCCGAGCGGCCGGATCAGGCCCTTGGTGAGCAGCAGGACCGAGGAGCGGTCGCTGACCCGGTCGGCGATCGAGCCGACCGCCTGCGGCAGCGAGCCGGACGGGATCGCGAGCACGACGAGGTCGAGCCCGGCCAGCTCGATCTCCGAGGCGGGCCGCACGCGCAGCGATTCGGGCAGCTCGACGCCCTCCAGGTAGCGCCGGTTCTCCCCGACCTCCGACATCTCGGCGGCCTGCGCCGCGGTGCGGGTGCCGAGCTGCACCTCGAGACCGCCCCGGGCCAGCAGCACGGCGACGGCCGTCCCCCAGCTGCCGGCGCCGATCACGGCGGCGCGGCGCATCGGCGGTAGGCCGCCCATCGCTTCCCACTGCAGGAGCACGTTGGGCCAGATGCGGGACGTGACCGTTTCGGCCAGCGGCGGCGAGGGCTGCTCGACGCGCGGGAAGGTCAGCGCCTTGCCGAGCCGGACGCGCACCTTGCGCGGCCGGATGCGCCAGCCGCGCCGCACGTGCTCTGAGCCGACGATCGCGGCGGGCACGACGGGGGCGCCGGTCTGCAACGCCAGGTGGCCGACGCCGCGCCGCGGCTGCGCGAGCGTGCCGCGGCGGATGCGAGTGCCCTCGGGGAAGATGCAGACGGTGCCCCCGCGCTCGACCACCTGGCGGGCGGTCTCGATCGCCTCCTCGTCGGACTCGCCGCGCCGGATCGGGAAGGCGCCGAGCCGGGAAAGAATCCAGCCCTGCCAGCGCTTCTCGAACAGCTCGACCTTGGCGACGTAGTTCATCGGCCGCCGCCAGGGCAGGGCGCCGCCGATCGCGAAGGGGTCGAGGAAGCTGCGGTGGTTGGAGGCGACGATCAGGCCGCCCCTGACGCGGCTGTAGTCGCGGCCGGTGTGCCGGTAGCGGAAGTAAGCGTAGAAGAAGGGCGTCATCGCCAGCCGCGCCAGCAGGTAGAGCAGCCAGTTGACGCCGTGCCGGCGCGTGTAGGCGTGGTAGCGCAGAAGGCGCTCTTCGGTCACAGAAGAGCGCTACACGGCGACGGGACGACGGTTACCAGGCCGCTTCGACCAGCTCGATCAGCTCGCCGCGGCGAGGCGGCTCCGGGCCGAAGGCGAGCTCGGGGCGGGCGAGCATGGCGTCGATCGCCTCGTCGAGCTTCGATTTGTCCGCGCCCACATGGCCCAGGCCGTCTGGGCTCCCGCCCAGGTCGCGTATCCGCGACTCGATTCCCTTCGGCTCGACGCCGATCGCCCCTGCCAGGGCGTCGATCTGCTCCGTGGCCCGCGGCGCCATGAAGGCAATCGTGTGGGGCAGCATCGCCGCGTTGGTCTCGGCGTGCGGGCTGCCGCAGACGCGGACGAGCGTCTGGCAGATGACGTGGTGCAGGGCGAAGCCGCCCGAGTCGATCGCGTAGCCGCAGAGGACCGAGCCCTGGGCGAGGGCGGCCCGGTCGCGCGTCGCCCGCTCCTGGTCGAGGGCCGTGGCGATCAGCTCGGCGCCACGCAGGGCGCTGATCCGGGAGACGGGGTTGGCGAACGGCGTGTAGAGGGAGTCGGCGCCGTGCGCCAGGGCGTTCATCGCGCTCGCCCGCAGCGGTCGCTCGTCCTGGCCGGTCATCGGGCCGGGGTCGGCGAGGGCCAGGACCGGCCGCACCATGCCGCCGACGCGGTGCTCGGCACCGGCCGGCAGCCGGTGGATGGCGGTCATCTCCGCGCCGGAGAGGGTCGTCGGGATGGCGGCCACGTCGGCGCCGGTCACCGAGGCGATCGCCTTGGCGGTGTCGATGACGCGCCCGCCCCCGAGGACGACGAGGCGCTCGCCGGTCACCGCGGGCAGCAGCCCGGCGGCGAGCTCGGGCACCTGTCCGGACGCGACCCGGTGGACCCGCTCCGCCGCCTGGCCCAGGGGGCCGGCCTTCCCGTCGCTCAGCGCCCGTTCGGTGCTGAGCAGCTCGAACGAGGCGAAGCCGTGCTCGTCCAGCAGAGCCGGCGCGTCCTCGACGGCGCCAGGGCGGAAGACGACGACGCGGCCGGCGTCGCGCCAGACGAAGCTTTCGCTCACCCCGTGCGGGCGGTGCGCGGGTTGACGACCGGCCGCAGGTTCGGCTCGACCTCAGCGCGCATGTGCTCGAAGGCCGGCGGCAGCGAGAGCTTCTCGCCGAGCGACTCGAGCGGCTCGTCGACGGTGAAGCCGGGGCCGAGCGTCGCGATCTCGAAGAGGACCCCGCTCGGCTCGCGGAAGTAGATCGAGCGGAAGTAGAAGCGGTCGATCAGCGGGGTGGGCTGGGCGCCGCCGGCGACGGCGCGCTCGCGCCAGTCCTCGAGCTGGTCGAGCTGAGAGGCCCAGGCGACGTGGTGGACGCTGCCGGCGCCCTGGAGGGAGCGCTGCGGCGGCGGCTCGTCGTAGACGTAGAGCCCGCCGCGCTGCTCGCCGCGAGCCTCCCAGCCCGTGTCGACCGGCTCGAACTCGAGCGCCTCGAGCAGGGGCCGGCTTGCCTCCGGCTCGGCGCTGTAGGCGCAGACCGCGTGGAAGCCCTGCAGGGCGAGCTCGCCCGGCACCTCCGGGTGGTCGGCGATCAGCGGCGCGTCCTCGACCTTGGCGACGAGCAGCTCGTGCTCGAGCCCCTCGGGGTCGGAGAAGCGCAGCGCGTCGCCGGCGCGTTGCGGCTCGACGCCGTTGGCGCTGAGCCGCTCGTCCCAGAAGTCGATCGACTGCGGCGAGGCGACGCGCCAGACGATCCGGTGCACGTCGCCCGCGCCCGGCCGTCCGTCCGGCACGCCGGGGAACTCGAAGAAGGTGAGGTCGGAGCCGGCGCTTCCCTTCTCGTCCGCGAAGAAGAGGTGATAGACGGTCGGGTTGTCCTGGTTGACCGTTTTCTTGACCAGCCGCAGGCCGAGCACGCCCGCGTAGAAGTCGACGTTCTTCTGCGCGTCGGCGGTGATCGCGGTGATGTGGTGGATGCCCTCTAGCTTCACAAGTGCCACGTATAGCATCCTGCGTCGATGAGCCGCGCACGACGACGCACGGTCAAGGCCCTCGTGGTGCTCGGCTCGGTCTTCGCCTTCCTCAGCGTCTTCGCGATCTGGACCGAGCGCCAGGCGCTCAACACCGACGACTGGGTGCAGACCAGCGACCGGCTGATCGAGAACCCGACGATTCGCATGGCGGTTGGCGACTACCTGGTCGACCAGCTCTACACGAACGTCGACGTCGAGCAGGCGGTGGAAGACAAGCTGCCAGGCGACACCAAGGAGCTGGCGGGGCCGATCTCGGGCGGGCTGCGCCAGTTCGCCGGCGATGGGGCGGACCAGGTGCTGCAGACGACCACCGCGCAGGACCTCTGGCAGGACGCGAACCGCACCGCACACGAGCAGCTGCTCGCGGTGCTCGAAGACGACAAAGAAGCGGTCTCGACCGAAGAAGGCGACGTGACGCTGCAGCTCGGCAGCCTCGTCACCAACCTCGCCGAGGAGGTGGGGATTGGCGAAGACCTGGCCGAGAAAGTCCCGCCCGATGCCGGCGAGGTGACGATCCTGCGCTCCGACGACCTGCGCACGGCACAGGACATCGTTATCGCGATCAAGGGGCTGGCGATCGTCCTGACGCTGCTGACCTTCCTCTGCTTCGGAGTGGCGATCTACCTCTCGCGCGACGGGCGCTGGGTGACGGTCCTCTTCTGCGGCCTGGGGCTGATCGCGGCCGGCTTCGCGGTGATCGTGGCGCGCGAGGTGGCGGGTGGGATCGTCGTCGGGCAGCTGGTGGCCGACCAGAGCATCGAGCCGGCAGCCGAAGCGGCATGGTCGATCGCCACCTCGCTGATGATCAGCATCGCGAGGACGGTGATCGTCGTCGGCGCCCTGCTGGTGCTGGCGGGCTGGCTGGCCTCGCCGACTGCCGCGGCCCGCTCGGCGCGCCGGGCGATGACGCCGGCACTGCGCGACTACCCGGCCTACGTCTACTCGGCGCTGGCGGTCCTGGTCGGCTTCTACTTCCTCACCGCACCGGTCCAGAACCTGCGCTCGTTCGTCACCACCCTGCTGGTCGCCGGCATGGCGGCCTTCGGGATCCGGGAGCTGCGCAAGCAGGGCTGCGAGGAGAACCCCGAGGTCAGCTTCGACGACGTCTTCGGGCGCACCCGCGACCGCATGGTCGGCGCGGTGAGGAGCGCCAACATCGGCGAGAGGGTCGGCGAGACCGCGTCGAAGCTGCGCCTGCCTGAGGTGCGGATGCCGGGCGGAGAGCGTGGGGACGGTGGCGCCAATGGCGGCGAGCGCCCAGCCGCGGACGCCGGCGCGGGCCCCAGCGACGGCGCGGCCGATCCCGAGGAGGTGCGCCTGAGACGCCTGGAGCGCCTCGGCGAGCTGCGCTCAAAGGGCATCCTCACCGAGGCCGAGTTCGCGGCGGAGAAGGCGCGTGTGCTGGGCGCCAACCCGCCTGGCTCCTGAGAGCCCGCCTCCGGAATCGAACCGGAAACCTCCTGGTTACAAATCAGGTGCTCTGCCGATTGAGCTAGGCGGGCGCAAAGCCGAATATAGACGGCGGGAGCGACAACGGTAGGACAATCGCTGTCGACTTCAGCCGACCCGCCCCGAGGCAAGGCGGCCCTGACCGAAGCCGCCCGAGGAGGGCGGTACAGCATCGCGGCTGTCCTCGGTCATGTTTTAGGATGCCGCGGGAGAACAGTCAATCGCAGCTGAGGATTTGCATGACCTGGACGCTGCACCCCGGCGAGAAAGTACGACGAGTGATGCTTCATGCTGAGCTGGGCGGCAGTGGTCAGGGCGGCATTGGGCCATCTCGAAAAAGCCCAAACGTCTTTATCTTCTCTGACCCACCTGCGGGTGAGAGACATGGCTATTACGACGGTTGGCTGGGTGGGCTATTTCACTACACCGGAGAGGGCCAGCGCGGTGACCAAGAGATGAAAGGCGGAAACAGCGCCATCCTTAATCACCGTTTCGAAAAGCGAGCGCTCCGGCTTTTCGATGGCGCTCGTGGCACCGTCACCTACGTTGATGAGTTCGAAATCGACGAGTTCGAACCGTTCTACCGAGCAGATGCCCACGAGACGGACAACGGACCCCAGCGAGAGGTCATCGTATTCCGGCTTCGGCCCAAGACGATCGAGCCAGCGGAAGACAACCCTAAATTAGCGCAGATATTTTCGGCACCACGGTCAATAGAAGTCCCGATCGAGGAACAACACACGGAGCGCGCATTCGTCTCGCCAAACCGAGAGCCGTATGAAGCCGAGCGTAAAGAGCACACGCTAGTCCTTGACCTTGCGAATCACCTCCGCCGGCTAGGCCACGAAGTTAGCCGCAATCAGCTTCGTCCACCGGGAGAGGGACGCCCCATCTTGACCGATCTATATGACGCCACCACCGGAACGCTGGTCGAGGCGAAGGCAACCGTTCACCGAGACGCCATTCGAATGGCTCTCGGTCAGCTGCTTGACTACAAGCGATTTATTGATGGAGGCGAACCCGAACACCTTGCCGTTCTAGTCCCGCGCCAGCCCCGTACTGACCTTTGCGAACTCCTCTCTTCCAACGGGATTGACGTGATTTATCGCACCCCTACTGGTTTTAAGGACTCGACCGGTGGGTCACTTGTCGATCCTGCTTATTAGGCCGGCACCTCCCGCGAAGCCAGGTGGGTCGCGACCTTGCGCTTGACGCGCTGGAGGGCGTTGTCGACGGTCTTGGTGTCGCACTCGAGGCGCTCGGCGGTGGCCTCGTAGGAGTGGCCGTCGAGGTAGAGGGAGAGGACGCGACTCTCCAGGTCGGAGAGGACGCCGGAGGTGCCTGAGAGGCAGGAGACGAGGCTCTCGAGCTCTTCGGTGGCGATCACCTGGTTGACCGGGTCCGCGACGGAGGGGCCGGGCAGGATCTCGTCGAGGGTGGTGTCCGAGTCGCCGGCGGCCGCGGGGGTCTGGCTGAAGGAGACGTACTGGTTGAGCGGCGTGTGCTTGTTGCGGGTCGCCGTCTTGACCGCGGTGATGATCTGGCGGGTGATGCAGAGCTCGGCGAAGCTGCGGAAGCTCGACTCGCGGTCGCTGCGGTAATCGCGGACCGCCTTGTACAGGCCAAGGAGCCCTTCCTGGATCAGGTCGTCGCTCTCGCCCCCGAGCAGGAAGTACGAGGAGGCCTTGAGGCGGACGAAGCCGCGGTAGCGACGCACGATCGCGTCATAGGCGTCGGTCCGCCCCTCCTTGGCCAGGGCGACCAGATAGTGATCATCAAGCTCAGGTTGAGACTTAGGTTCGATGCGAGTGGAGCCGTTGAGGCGTCCCGTCGGCAGACGAAATTCCTGCGTAGGCGATGAAAGAGCCACAGATCCTTCTCCTTGGAGTGAAGGGTCGTGGCGCCGCTTACCTCCCCCGAGGCGCCCCTATTCGGTGGATGCGCCTCAGACTAAAGCTGAGGTTCACCCTTTATGGGCGGGCAGTCTTACCGTCGCGCAGAGTTCTGTCAACCCGGAACGTGTGTTCGTGCCAGCGCCGTTGCGGCTGCTAGGGCGCCTGGAGGCGCTGGCGAGAGGCCTCGAACAGCAGAGCCGCCGCCGCGCTGGAGACGTTGAGCGACTCGACCGCGCCCGCACGCGGCAGGGCGACGAGACCGTCGCAGCTCGACGCCACCCGTGGCCGCACGCCCTTCCCCTCCGCCCCCAGGACGAGGATCGTAGGCCCGGTCAGATCGACGTCCCAGGGCGCCTGCTCCGCGGCCGCGTCGGCGCCCCAGATCCAGAAGCCCGCGGTCTTCGCCTCGTCCAGCCAGTCCGCCAGATTGCGGACCCGCGCGACCTCGAGGTGCTCGACGGCGCCCGCCGACGCCTTGCAGGCGACCGCGGTCACCTCAGCCGCCCGGCGCTCGGGGATCACGACTCCCGCCGCGCCGGCGAACTCGGCCGAGCGGCAGACCGCGCCGAGGTTGCGCGGGTCCTGAACCTGGTCGAGTGCGACGATCAGCGCGTCCTCCCTCCGCAGCAGCCCGCCCGGATCGCCGTACGGGTACGGATCGACCTCGGCGACGAAGCCCTGGTGGTCGGGCGAGCCGCAGAGCCGCTCGAGCTCCTCGCCCGACGTCCCCGGCGCGCGCCAGACCCGGTGGACCCGCCGTCTCCCCCGCTCGGCCTCCTCGACCGGCCGGCGGCCGTAGATGATCTGGCTCGCCACCCGTTCAGGCCTTCGGCACGAGCTTGGCGCCGTCCGCCCCGTCCCGCACTTCCCAGCCGAGCCGCGCCAGGCGATCCCGGATCTCATCGGCACGGCCAAAGTCCTTAGCCGCCCGCGCCTCCTGCCGCTCGGCCAGCAGCGCCTCCGCCTCGGCGTCCGCTCCACCCTCGGCCTCGGCGAGCGACTCCAACCCCACAAGCCCCAGCATCTCGCGCACGGCCTCGGGCGCGCCGGGCACATCACCCCGGTTCGCTTCCCCCACCAGCTCGAAAGCCTCAGCCATCGCCCGTGGCGTGTTGAAGTCATCGGCAAGCGCATCTTTGAACGCAGCCAAACGCCGCGACGACGGGTGGTCGGGGGACGCCCCGGCAGAGCCTCCCCGCTGTTGCTCTGACGGGACCTCCCCCGGCTCGCCGCCCGCGGCTTGATGCTCTCTGAAGAAGTTCCGCAACCGCTCACACCGCGCCACGGCCTGCTCCATCTGCTCGGTCCCGAACGCCAGCGGCTGCCGGTAGTGCCCCGAGATCAGGTAGTCGACCACCGCCTCGCGCCCGTAGCGGTCGAGCGCCTCCGAGAGCTGGAAGATGTTGCCCTCCGACTTCGACATCTTCTCGCTGCCGGTCTCGATCATCCCGTTGTGCATCCAGAGGCGGGCGAAGGGCCGCCCCGCCGCCTCGGACTGGGCGATCTCGTTCTCGTGGTGGGGGAAGACGAGGTCGGAGCCGCCGCCGTGGATCGCGAACGACGGTCCCAGCTCGGCCTCCGCCATCGCCGAGCACTCGATGTGCCAGCCCGGGCGCCCCTCGCCCCAGGGCGAGTCCCACCAGGTGTCCTCGCCCTCCTTGCGCGCCTTCCAGAGCGCGAAGTCGAGCGCGTCCTCCTTGAGGGAGGCCGATCCGGCCTCCTCGCCCTGATCCATGTCCTCGGCGCGGCGGTTGGAGAGCTTGCCGTAGCCGTCGAAGCCGCGCACCCGGAAGTAGACGTCGCCGCCGGACTCGTAGGCGTGGCCGGACTCGACCAGCTCGGCGATCAGCGCGACGATCGGCCCGATCGTCTCGGTGGCCAGCGGCTCGGCGTCGGGCCGGCCGAGCCCGAGCCGGTCGGTGTCCTCGAAGTAAGCCCGCGTCATCTCCTCCCCGAACCCAGCCGAGTCCCGCCCCGCCGCCCGCGCGACGTCGTAGATCTTGTCGTTGACGTCGGTGACGTTGACGACGAGCTTGACCCCGTACCCCTCCGAGCGCAGGAAGCGAGCCAGCAGCGAGAACACAACGAACGGCCGCGCATTCCCAATATGAATCCGGCTGTAGACAGTCGGCCCACAGGCATATATCCCCACCTCCTCGCCAAGAGGCAGGGCGCGCAGCTCCCCGCTAAGGGTGTCTCGTATCCGAACCTCCCGCATCGCCCGCGGATGGTAGGCCCGGAAGGCGTCTCGCCGGTGCCTCCCCCCGGCACCGCGGAGTGATCCCTGCCCCGAAGGGGCAGCAAATCAGTCCCGCCAAAGGCGGGACTTAGGCACCGCCGAGACGCCTTCCGGGTCTACCGCTCCAGGCGAGCTAGAAGGTCCGGTACCCAGCGCCCGAGCCCGACGGCTCACGTCGCGCCCAAGCCGGCGCCGTCTCCTCGGCGACCGCCAGCACCTCGCGCCGCGCCTTCTTGGCGCTCGCCTTGATCTCGTCCTCGGCCGAGCGGCGCAGGCGCTCCTCGCGCTGCTCGGCCTGCTTGCGGATCCGCTCGGACTCCGCCTGAAGCTGTTCCTCGGCCCGCACCCTCGCCTGCTCTTCGGCCTCGCCTTCGACCTTCTCGACCAGCCGGCGGACCCGCTCCTCGGCCTCGCGGCGCACGTCCGCGGTGCCACGCATGACGCGCTGCTCGATCTCGGCCTCGAGCCGAACGGCGAGCTCGTGCGACTCGGCTGCCCGCGCCTCCGCCTCGGCGGCGCGTTGCTCGGCCGCGGCGACGCGACGGTCGGCGTCCGACTGCGCCTCCCTGATCGCCTCACCGGCCCGCTTCGAAGCTTCCCCTTCGACCCGCCGAGTCGCCTGCGCGATCGCCTCGTCGGCCGCCGCCCTGCTGGCCGACAGCTTCGCGGTCAGCGCCTCGCGCTCGGCCTCGGCGGCCTGGCGGGCCTGCTCGAAGGACCGCTCGGCGCGGTCGCGTGCCGCCTCGGCGCGCGACACCCGGGCCTCCGCCTCGCGGCGCTTCTGGCGCTCGGCGACGATCTGCTCGCGTCCCTCGGCCGCGATCCGCGCCAGGGTTGCCTTGGCGCGCTCCTTCACCTCGGCCCGAGCACGCTCTTCGGCGCCAGCGGCCTCTGCGCTCGCCCGCTCGATCTCACTCCTGGCCTCTGCGCTCGCCCGCTCGGCGCGCTCCTCGGCCTCGGCGAGCCTCGCCTCGACCGCCGCGACCCGCTCCTCGCTGGTGCGCACCCAGGCCAGCGCCTGCTCGGCGACGCCGTGGATCTCCTCGCGCGCCTCGGCGACGGCGGTCAGCTGGACAGCGGGCTCACCCATCTTCGGCGCAACCTACTACGGGGTGCGGAGGCCTCAGCGGACCGCTCGCCGCAAAGAGCGGGATAAGCAGAGAGGTGCGCTCGCCGACTACCTAGGCGGAGCGCTCGGCCTCGCGCGATTGCAGCTCGCGCTTGAGGACCTTGCCGGTCGCGTTGCGCGGCAGCTCGTCCATGAACTCGATCTCACGCGGCGTCTTGTAGGCGGCGAGGTTCGCCTTGACGTGAGCCTTGAGCTCGTCCACGTCGACCGCGGCGCCCTCCTCGCGCACGACGAACGCCTTCAGCCGCTGGCCGAACTCGGAGTCCTCGACGCCGATCACCGCAACCTCGACCACCGCCTCGTGGTCGGCAAGCAGGTCCTCGACCTCGCGCGGAAAGACGTTCTCGCCGCCGGAGACGATCATCTCGTCGTCGCGACCGTCGATGAAGAGCCTCCCGGCCGCGTCGATGTGACCGACGTCGCCGCTGGAGAGCAGGCCGTCGATCGCCTCCTTGTTGCCGCCGCCCGTGTAGCCCTCGAACGACATCTCGTTGCCGACGAAGATGCGCCCGACCTCGCCCGAGGGCACCTCGTGCCCCTCCTCGTCGTAGAGGCGCACCACGGTGCCGTGCGGCGGCCGGCCGGCCGTCCCCGGCGCCGCGCGCAGGTCCCCGGGGGTGGCGACGGTCGCGTAGGCGACCTCGGTCGAGCCGTAGAGGTTGTAGACGGTGTCGCCGAAGCGGTCCATCCACTCGATCGCCAGCTCGCCGGGCAGCGCCGAGCCCGACAGCGAGGTGATCCGCAGCGAGGAGAGGTCGTAGGAGCGCAGCGTCTCGTCGGGCAGCTGCAGGATCCGTTGGATCATCACCGGGACCGCGGCGAGTACCTGGGCTTGGTGCTCCCGCACCGCCCGCAGCGTCTCCTCGGGGTCGAAGCGCCGCCGCAGCACCAGCGTCGAGGCGGTCGGCAGGCTCATGATGAAGTGGAAGAAGCCCCAGGAGTGGAAGAGCGGCGCCGCGACCATCATCTTCTCGCGAGCGCGGAACGGGATCTTGTCGATCAGCGCCGCGATCGCCAGCAGCCCGTCGGGGCTGGAGCGCTGCGCCCCCTTCGGCGTGCCGGTCGTGCCCGAGGTGAGGATCACGAAGCGCGGCTTGTCGGGCGGCGGCTTCAGGTTGGAGTCCTCGTTGGCGGCGATCAGCGAGTCCAGCGTCGGGGCGTCGGTCTCCCCGTCGGCCCAGCCGACGACCCGGATCACGCTCGCGTCGACCCCCTCGAGCAGGTCGGCGAACTCCTCGTCGTAGACGAGCGCCTTGGGCGCCTCGCGCCGGGTCACCTCGGCGAGCTGCGGCCCGGCGAACATCGTGTTGAGGTAGAGGGCGCTGGCCCCCAGCTTGGCGGTCGCGAGCGTCGCCTCGATGAAGCCGCGGTGGTTGCGGCACATGATCCCGACGCCGTCGCCGTGGCCTACGCCCATCCGCTCGAAGGCGTGGGCAAGCGCGTTGGAGCGGCGGTGCAGCTCTTCGAAGGTGAGAGAGCCGCGTTCGTCGATCAGCGCCGGCTCGTGCGGGTGTTTGATCGCCGCGGTCGTGATGCCGAGGGCCGGCGAGGCGCCCCAGCGCAGGAAGGCGGCGATGACCTTCGCGGTCTTGTCCGGGCGCTGCGGCGCGAGGATGCCGGACTCGCGCAGCACCCTGAGCTCGAACGCTTTGTCGGCCAGCGCGCGCCGCGCCTCTGAAGCCATGGAGTTGAGCTTGCCCATCGGGAAGCGAAGCCTATTCGCTCTCGACCGAAGCGACGGCGATGCAGGCGACTCCCTCGCCGCGCCCGATCCACCCCATCCCCTCGTTGGTCGTCGCCTTGACGCTGACCCGGGCCGAGGTGGCTTCGGCGAGGATGCGCTCCATCTCGGCGCGGTGCGGGGCGAGCCGGGGCGCCTCGCAGACGAGGGTGGCGTCGACGTTGACGATGCGACCGCCGATCGTCCCGACCACGGTGCGGAGCAGGTCGATCGAGTCGGCGTCGCGCCAGGTCTCGTCGTCGTCGGGGAAGAGCGTGCCGATGTCGCCGCCGCCGGCGGCGCCGAGCAGGGCGTCGATCACCGCGTGGGTGAGGACGTCGGCGTCGGAGTGGCCGGCGAGGCCACGCTCGTGCTCGATCCGCACGCCGCCGAGGATCAGCGGGCGGCCCTCCTCGAAGCGATGGCTGTCGTAGCCGATCCCGACCGGGCTCATGGCGCCGGATTCTCGCTGAGCGGGCGGCCGAGCGGCTCCTGTCGCCGCTGGCGGCCCTCGAAGACGCAGATCTCGGCAACCCCGAGCTGGTCGAAGAGCTCCAGGGCGCGCTCGTACTCGAAGCCGACCTGCTCTGGGAGGTGGGCGTCGGAGGAGAGCGCGAATGCGGCGCCCGCCTCGACGCAGAGCTCGGCGAAACCGCGCGCGGGGTAGAGCTCGCCCGCCGGCTTGCGCAGCCCCGCGGTCGAGACCTCGACCGCGATCCCGCTCTCGGCGATCGCCTCGACCGCCGGCTCGTAGAAGCGGCGGAGGTCGCCCTCCGGCCTCGGCCGCCCCCGCCCCCAGACCTTGACCAGGTCGGGGTGGGCGAGGATGTCGAAGAGGCCGCTGCGGGCGCACTCGGCGAGGGCGGCGAAGTAGCGGCTCCAGACCTCGTCCGGGCCGGCGCGCTTCTCCCAGACGTCCCAGTCGGGGTGGTCGACGGCGTCGTCACCGACGAAGTGAACCGAGCCGACCACGTAGTCGAAGTCGCGCGCCTCCAGCAGCGCCGCCGTCCGGTCCTCGGCGCCGGGCACGAAGTCGCACTCGACGCCGACCCTGAGCCCGGCGCCGCGCAGGAACTCGCAGTAGGCGTCGAGGTCGTCCCGCGCCTGCTCCTCCCAGAAGGGATGGCGCCAGAGGTCGAGCGCCTGCCGGAAGCGGTAGACGTGCTCGGAGACGCCCAGCTCCTCGATCCCCGCCGCGGCGGCCGCCTCGCGGTAGCGGTCGACGTTCTCGGCCGTGAAGTAGCGCTCGGGCGGAGTGCCGGGCTCGTCGGGCCGCAGGTGCAGGTGGTAGTCCGTCAGCACCGGGCGCACGTTATCCGCCGACGGGCCGACGCCGTCCCGTATATGGACGTTTCAGGCCCATCGGCGGGCGGGGTAGTCTCGCCGCCATGGTCCACCTGCGGATCGTCCTCCCCGCCCATCGCTCTCAGCAGGTGCTCGACGTGCTGGAGGCGACGCCGTCCACCTGCAACCTCGTCCTCCTCGCCGGCGCCGCGCGCAAGCCACCCGGCGACGTGATCCTCTGCGACGTCGCCCGCGAGGACGCCAGCGTCGTCGTCCACGACCTGAAAGAGCTCGACGTGCCGCGCGACGGCTCGATCTCGCTGGAGCAGATCGACTCGCAGCTCTCCGACGCGGCCGAACGGGCCGAGCGAGCGGCGCCGGGCGCACCGTCGGACGCGGTGGTCTGGGAGGAGGTCGAGGCGCGCACCTCCGAGAGCATCGAGCTGAGCGGCAACTTCCTCCTCTTCATGGTGCTCGCGTCGCTCCTCGCCTCAGTCGGCATCTACACCGGCTCGGCGATCCTGATCATCGGCGCGATGGTGGTCGGGCCGGAGTTCGGGCCGCTGGCCGGCTTCTGCGTCGCCGCCGTCGAGCGGCGGCGGGACGTCGCCCTGCGCTCGCTCGCCGCGCTCGCGATCGGCTTCCCGGTCGCGATCACGGCCGCGTTCCTCTTCACCCTCGGCTGCGAGGCGACGGGCCTGATCGACGGCGACTTCAGCAACGAGCAGCGGCCGCTGACGCAGTTCATCTCCGACCCCACGACCTTCTCCTTCATCGTCGCCGTCTTCGCGGGAGTGGCGGGCGTGCTCTCGCTGACCTCGACCAAGTCGGGGGCCCTGGTCGGCGTCCTGATCTCGGTCACGACGATCCTGGCGGCGGCCAACGTCGGCATCGCCGCGGCGCTCGGGCACTGGTCGGAATGGCGCGGCGCGATGGCGCAGCTGGCGCTGAACGTGACGGCGATCGTCCTCGCCGGGGTGGCGACGCTCTACATCCAGCGCACGCTCTACAACCGCCGCCGCCGCAACCACGTCACCGAACGCGGTCGGCCAGCAGCAGCGCAGCGACCCTGAGGTCGAGCGGCGTCGTCACCTTGAGGTTCTCGCCCGTGCTGGGATGCAGCAGGACCCTCCCCCCGGCCGCCTCGATCAGCATCGCCTCGTCGGTCGGCTCGGGGGCGTCGGCAGGGTAGGCGTCGAGCGCGGCGCGCAGCGCGGCGGTGCGGAACACCTGGGGCGTTTGCGCGGCCCAGAGCGCGGCGCGGTCCACGGTCTCCCCGATCGCGACCGGACGTTTTTGGGGGCTATAACCCCCAAAACCCTCCGCTCGCTCGCTGCGCTTCACGGTGTCGACGACCGGCGTTGCCGCGATCGCTCCGTCGGCCTCCTCGTCGCCCACCAGGGCGCCCACCACGCCCTCGACCAGCTCAGGCGTCAGCAGCGGCCGCGCCGCGTCGTGGATCGCGACCAGCTCGGTGTCGACGGCCTCGAGGGCGTTGCGGACCGACGCGGACCGCGTCGCGCCGCCCTCGACGGCGGCCAGATCGACCCCCGGCTCCGAGCCCAGGGCCCGCACGTGGTCCACCCACCCCGGCGGGCAGGCGACGACGATCGAGCGGACGCTCTCGGCCAGACGGAAGGCCTCGAGCGACCACTCGACCATCGGGCGCCCGGCGACGGGCACGAACGCCTTCGGACCGCCGGCCCCGAGCCTCTCCCCGGAGCCGGCAGCCGCGACGACGGCGGTGACGGACGCTGCGCTAGGCGGCGACGGTTGCGGCGAAGCGCTCCTCCAGCAGCCCGTCCAGGTACTCCTCCGCGCCGTCCTCGTCTTTGTCGAGCGCGTACATGAACTCCGACGCGAGGATCTTCTTGGCGCGCGTGTACATCTGCTTCTCGCCGGTCGAGAGGCCCTTTTCCATCTCGCGGATCGCCAGGTTGCGGACCACCTCGGCGAGCTCGAAGACATCGCCGGTCTTGATCTTCTCGCGGTTGTACTTGAAGCGCCGGTTCCAGTTCTTCGGCATCTCCGAGACATCGTCGGTGAGGACCTGTGTGACCTTCTTGATTTCCTCCTCGTCGATGACGCGGCGCAGCCCTGCCTTGCCGGCGTTCTCGCACGGGACCATGACGGTGAGTTCGTTGTGAAGGATCTTGATGGTGAGGTACTCCCGCTCCTCGCCCATCAGCTCACGCGCCTCTTTCTTCATCACGAGACCGGCGCCGTGGTGGGGGTAGACCACCTTGTCCCCCTCCTCGAAGTCGCAGACGTACTCGACGTCCTCGTCTTCGATGACGGTCTCGATTGCCTCCTCTAGCTCGGGAATCTCTAGCTCCTTTCGGTTCGCGACAGCGGGATCGCCGTCTTGGGTCAGCTCTGCAAATAGCGGTCGACCAAGTCGACCTCTTGGAGCCTCCGCAGTCCCTCGCGGATGTCCTTGGCCCGGGTCGGGCCAACCCCGTCGACGGCCTCGAGGTCGTCGTCGGAGGCGGTCAGGACCTGCTCCAGGCCGCCCAGCTCCTGGATGATCTTCTGGACGACAAGCTTGGGGATGCGCGGCACGTGGCCGAGGATGCGGTAGCCGCGCGGCGCGGCCGGGAAGTCGAGCGTGTTCAGCTTGCGGTCGTAGCCGAGCAGCTCGGCCAGCCGGCCGAAGTCGAGCACGTCTTCGTGCGGCATGCGCGAGAGCGACTGCAGGACGGTGGCGAGGTTCTCCTCGGAGTCCTCGACCGAGTAGTCGCGGATCAGCGCCGTTTTGTCGGCGGCGATGCCGACCATCGTCTCCTCCAGCTGCATCTCGATCAGGCGGCCCTCGGTGCCGAGCTCGACGATGTAGCGCTCGACCTCGACCGCCATCCGGGTGACCAGCTCGGCCCGCTGCAGCACGGTGAGCGCGTCGTAGAGGACGGCGCGGCCCTCGAACTCGAGCGCGGTGAGCCGGGTCGAGACCTGTTCGAGCCGCTGCCGGTACTTCTCCAGAGTCGCCAGGCCCTGGTTGGCCTTGGCGAGCACGGCCGGGATCTCCTGCAGGATGTACTTGGTCCCCTCGACGTAGAGCGAGACGACGTCGCGGCGCTGGGAGATCGCGATCACCAGCGCCTCGGTCTGTTTGGAGACGCGCTCGGCGGTGCGGTGCCGGGTGCCGGTCTCGGCCGAGAGGATCGTCGGGTCGGGCATCAGCTGCACGTTGGCCCAGACGATCTTGGTCGCCTCGGGGTTGAGGACGATGGCGCCGTCCATCTTCGCCACCTGGTAGAGCATCGCCGGCGTGTAGTCGATGTCGAGCTGGATCCCGCCGGAGAGCAGGTGCGAGATATCGGTCGGGTCGCCGACCACGATCAGGCCGCCGGTGCGGGCGTGGACGATGTTGTCGATCCCCTCGCGCAGCGCGCCGCCAGGCGCGACCACGTCGAGAGCCCTCAGCAGCCGGGGGTCCTGACGTTCGGCTAGCTCGTGAAGCTCATCCCCGGGCAGCGACGACATCGCCACCTAGGATGGCAAATTCCGCTCTAGAATGCGGTCTGGGGGAACTCCTAGTGGACAGGTCGGGATGGACGTTGTCAAGCGGATCGCTCACGCGAACGCCGCCGACGGGCCGATTTCCTCTGAATATCAGCGGAAATCGGCCCGTCGGCGCTCAGGTGGCGACGAGGTCGCGGTCCGGGTCGATTCCCCACCGTTTGCCCACTGCGGCCAGCTCCTCGTCGAGCGGCCAGCGGTCCGGGCGCTCCTCCCCCTCGTGGTCTGGGCTGGCTCCCTTCAGGGCCATGCGGCCGCTGTTGTCGCCGACGGCCCGGATCTCGGCAACCTCCTCGTCGCTGAGCCGCTGCTCGGCCGGCAGCGCCGCCAGCTCGGCGCGCTTCTCCTCGATCGGCCGGGCGCCCTCGCCAGTCTCCTGGATCAGGGTCGGCACGACGGTCTCGACCGCGGGGTGGGCGAGGTTCCACTGGCAGGCGAGCTGCATCGTCGTCAGGCCGGCCCGCTCGGCGATCGGCTCGATCCGCGCCAGCTTCTCCAGCCCCGCCTCGATCCACCCCTCCGGGCGGAAGGCGCGGTGGTCGCCGCGCGCCAGCTCCATGCCGGGGCGCAGGTCGCCCCAGAAGAGGCCGCCGTAATCGACGACCCGGGTGATCACGTTGACCCCCCGCCGAGCGGCGGCATCGAGGCAGAGCTCACCGGGCCAGGGCTCGAACGGGTTGAGGATGATCATCGCCCAGTCGATGCGCTCGCCGAAGCGCTCGAAGCAGGCGATCAGGTCGAGCGTGAAGCCGTTGGCGGGGCCGGGCGCGACGCCGATCGCGCCGGCGAGGCCGGCGTCGCGCAGTGCCGCCATCCCGTCCCAGACCGCCTCGCTGGAGTAGCCGGTGCGGTCGGGGTTGTGGAGCAGCAGCAGGTCGAAGCGATCGGCGCCGAGCCGCTCGAGGCTGCGCTCGGCCGCCATTCGCAGGTAGTCGCCGTACTCGCCCGGCCCGCGCAACCGGGGGTCCGTGAACCGCGGGAACCCCCGCGGCCCATCCCGCTCCCCCTCGTAGAAATCGTGTCCGACCGCGCCGACCAGGCAGTACTCCTCGCGCGGAACGCCGCTCAGCGCCCGGCCGAGCACGATGTCGGCCTCCCCCTGGCCATAGGTATCGGCAGTGAGGACGGTGTCGATCCCCTCACCCGGCCGCAGCAGCCCTTCGAGCCGCTCCTCCCCGATCGCTTCCCCGAAGCGAAGGAACCTCCCCCCGCTCCACGTCCCTATTGCTTTACGCCCCGGTTCGCGCATCAGTCGTTAACCATACGAATCCTCGCGCGGGTGGCGCCGTAGGGGGAACCGCCCCTGAGGAAGCTTTAGCTACCGGAAGGGGCGGTGGGTCCCCTGCGGCGACAGGACCCGCGCGCCGGGGCACGTCAGGTCAGGCGCAGGTCAGGCGTCCGGCCCGGGCGTCGGGTCCGGCTCGCCGTTCCCGTCCGGCGCGTCGTCGCCGTCGCCCTGCTCGACCTCACCGCGCTTGGCGCCCACCCCGACCTTCTCGGGCTCGCGCTTCTTCGGCTTCTTCGGCGCGACGATCCGCAGCTTCAGCGGCCGGTCGTCCTCGTCGCCCGAGGCGTCGCGCTCGACCATCACGGTGGAGCCGGGAGTCATCTCGCCCTGGCGCAGCACCTCGTCGGCGAGCGGGTCCTCGATGTAGCGCTGGATAGCGCGGCGCAGCGGCCGGGCGCCCATCGACGGGTCCCAGCCTTTGTCGACCAGGAGGTCCTTCGACTCGTCGGTCAGCTCCAGCTGCAGCTCGTGCTCGGCGACCTGGACGCGGACCCGGTTGATCATCAGGTCGACGATCTCCTTGACCTCGTCCTTGGCGAGCTTGTGGAAGACGATCACCTCGTCGATCCGGTTGAGGAACTCCGGGCGGAAGACTTTTTTGAGGTCGCTCATGATCCGGTTCTTCATGTCGCCGTAGGACATGCCGGTCTCGTCGGCGACGGTGAAGCCGATCGAGGTGTTCTTGGCGATCTCCGAGGCGCCGATGTTCGAGGTCATGATCACGATCGAGTTGCGGAAGTCGACCGTGCGCCCCTGCGAGTCGGTTAGGCGGCCGTCCTCGAGGATCTGCAGGAGGATGTTGAAGACGTCCGGGTGGGCCTTCTCGATCTCGTCGAGCAGCAGCACGCTGTAGGGCTTGCGCCGCACGGCCTCGGTCAGCTGGCCGCCCTCGTCGTAGCCGATGTAGCCCGGCGGCGAGCCGACCAGGCGGCTGACCGCGTGCTTCTCCATGTACTCGGACATGTCGATCCGCACCAGCGCCTCCTCGTCGCCGAAGAGGAACTCGGCGAGGGTGCGCGCCAGCTCGGTCTTGCCGACCCCGGACGGGCCCAGGAAGATGAACGAGCCAGCCGGCCGCTTGGGGTCCTTGATCCCGGCGCGCGAGCGGCGGATCGCCTTGGAGACGGCGGTGATCGCGACCTCCTGGCCGATCACGCGCTTGTGGAGCTCCTCCTCCATCCGGATCAGTTTCTTGGTCTCGGCCTCGGTCAGTTTGAAGACCGGGATGCCGGTCCACATCGAGACGATGTCGGCGATCTCCTCTTCGCCCACGTCGGGGCGGTCGGCGCCGTCGCCCTCGGACCACTCGTCTTCGAGCTGGCGCTTGCGCGTCGTCAGCTGGCGCTCGTTGTCGCGCAGGTTCGCCGCTTTCTCGAACTCCTGCGCCTCGATCGCGGCCTCCTTTTCGCGCCGCACCTTTTCCACTTCCTCCTCGAGGTCGCGGTAAACCGGCGGCGCGCTCATCGACTTGATGCGCATCCGCGAGGCGGCCTCGTCGATCAGGTCGATCGCCTTGTCGGGCAGGAAGCGGTCGGAGATGTAGCGGTCGGCCAGCTCGGCGGCTGCCTCCAGCGCGTCGCCGGTGATGTTGACGCGGTGGTGCTGCTCGTAGCGCTCGCGCAGCCCTTCGAGGATCTTGACCGTGTCCTCGACCGAGGGCTGGTCGACTTTGATCTGGGCGAAGCGGCGCTCCAGCGCCGAGTCGCGCTCCAGGTATTTGCGGTACTCGTCGAGCGTGGTGGCGCCGATCGTCTGCAGCTCACCGCGGGCGAGCGCCGGCTTCAGGATCGAGGCGGCGTCGATCGCGCCCTCGGCGGCGCCGGCGCCGACCAGGTTGTGGAGCTCGTCGATGAAGAGGATGATGTCGCCGCGCTGGGTGATCTCTTTCATCACCTTCTTGAGGCGCTCCTCGAACTCGCCGCGGTACTTCGAGCCGGCAACCAGAGCGGCCAGGTCAAGCGTGTAGATCTGCTTGTTCTTGAGCAGTTCCGGCACCTCGCCTTTGTTGATGCGAGCGGCGAGGCCCTCGACCACGGCGGTCTTGCCGACCCCCGGCTCGCCGAGCAGCACCGGATTGTTCTTGGTGCGCCGCGAGAGGATCTGCATGATCCGCTCGATCTCGGTTTCGCGCCCGATGACGGGGTCGAGCTTGCCGTCCTCGGCCAGCTTGGTCAGGTTGCGGCCGAACTGATCAAGCAGTTTCGAGGACTTCTTGCCGCCCTCGCCCTGCCCGCCCGAGCCGCCGCCCTGACGGCGGCCGCCTGGCCCCGACAGCATGCGGATCACCTCGTTGCGGATCTTGTCCGAGTCGGCGTCGAAGTCGAGCAGGATGCGGGCGGCGACGCCCTCGTTCACCCGCACCAGGCCGAGCAGGATGTGCTCGGTGCCGATGTAGTTGTGGCCGAGCGATAGCGCCTCGCGCAGCGCCAGCTCGAGCACCTTCTTGGCGCGCGGCGTGAACGGGATCTGGCCGGAGGTGACCTCCTCGCCGGAGCCGACGATCCGCACCACCTGCGAGCGGACGCGCTCGGTGGTGATGTCGAGAGACTCGAGGACGCGGGCGGCGAGCCCCTCCTCCTCGCGCAGCAGCCCCAACAGGATGTGCTCGGTGCCGATGTAGTTGTGCTTGAGCGTCCGGGCCTCTTCCTGGGCCAGGACGACTACCTGTCGGGCGCGCTCAGTGAATCTCTCGAACAAAAGGCTTCCTCTTCCTCAACCTCTCAAATAGTCAAACCGGGTGGTGGTCGGAAGTACCGGGGACGCCCGTCGCCTTGCGGGAGGCGCCCATGTCTGTTTCACAGGATACCGGGCGGCTCACCTCGGCCTTGGGCCCCGGATTGCCGCTCGTAGCGGGCTTCTGAGCGGCGATTCAGGAGCGCATCGCCGGGAATAGGACGACTTCGCGCAGGCTGCGGGCGCCGCAGACGATCATCGCCAGCCGGTCGATCCCGAGCCCGACGCCCCCCGTGGGCGGCATGCCGTGCTCGAGCGCCTCGACGAACAGCTCGTCGTAGGGCTGCGCCTCCTCGTCGCCCCGCGCCAGCTCCTCTGCCTGCTGCTCGAAGCGGCGACGCTGCTCGTCGGGGTCGTTCAGCTCGGTGAAGGAGTTGGCGATCTCCATGCCGCCGATGAACGCCTCCCAGCGCTCGACCACGCCCTCTTCGGAGCGGTGGCGCTTCGCGAACGGCGACAGCTCGACCGGGTAGTCGAGCAGGAAGGTCGGCTGGACCAGCTCCGGCTCGACCGACTTCGAGACCAGGCCGTCGACCAGCTTGCCCCATCCCTCCGCCGGGTCCGGCTCGACACCCATCGCCTCGGCCAGCGCCTCGCGGGTCGGGTGCTCGGCGACGTCGATGCCGGTGCGCTCGCGGACCGCCTCCCGCAGCGTCACTCGCCGCCACGGCGGCGCCAGGTCGATCTCGACCCCGTCGCGCTCGATCTTCGTCGTCCCCAGCACCCGGTCGGCGACCTCGGCGACCAGCAGCTCCAGATCGCGCGCCGTCTTCTCGTAGTCGGCATAGGCCTCGTACCACTCGAGCATCGTGAACTCGGGGTTGTGCTTGTGCGAGACGCCCTCGTTGCGGAAGTCCTTGCCGAGCTCGTAGACCCGGTCGATCCCGCCGACCACCAGGCGCTTCAGGTAGAGCTCGGTCGCGATCCGCAGGTAGAAGTCGCGGTCGAGCGCGTTGTGGTGGGTGACGAAGGGGCGCGCCAGGGCGCCGCCGTAGAGCGGCTGCAGGACGGGCGTCTCGACCTCGACGAAGCCGTGGTCGTCGAGCCAGCGCCGCACCTCCGAGACCGTGCGAGCGCGGAGGCCGAAGCGGCGGCGGCTCTCCTCGTTGGCGAGCAGGTCGAGCTCGCGCTGGCGGTGGCGGACCTCGACGTCCTCGAGGCCGTGGAACTTGTCGGGCGGCGGGCGCAGGCTCTTGGCCAAGAGCCGCCAGTGGTCGATCGCCAGCGACAGCTCGCCACCCCGGCGCGTCGCCAGCGCCGTCCCCTCGACCCCGACGAGGTCGCCGAGGTCGAGGTCCACGAGCAGCTCGAAGGCCTCCGCTCCGAGCAAATCCGAGCGGGCGTGGAGCTGGATCTGGCCGCTGCCGTCGCGAAGGTCGAGGAAGGCGGCCTTGCCGTGGCCGCGCCGGGCGACGATCCGCCCCGCGACCCGGTGCCGCGAATCGGTCTCCATCCCGGCTTCGAGGCCCCGGTGGGCCGCCAGCACCTCGGCGATCTCCTCGCGTTCGGCGAACTCGTGCGGGAAGGGGTCGATGCCCGCCTTGCGCAGGCGCTCGAGCTTCTCGCGCCGGTCGCGCAGTACGTCGGAGAGCTCCTGCGGCTGCTCGGGCTCGCTCATCGCGGCGCGAGCCTATCGGCACTCGCGACTGACGCAGGCGAAAGGGCGGTGGGCGATCTGTCCCTCGCGGGAATTGATGTCGCTGCCTGCGGCCACTTTCCCGCGACGGACAGATCGCCACCGCTCCCCACGCGCATCCGGAGCTCGCTCGAGCTGGCGAGCGACGGGGGGTCCAGCCAACGACGCGGCTCGAGCTGGCGTCGAGGAGCCCAGTCGCCCGCTGGGCGAATGTGGCCGCAGGCCGCGACATGCAATCTGCCCCCTGCGCGGCGTAGCCGCGCACCATCTCCGTCGCTGCCGCAGGCAGCGACATCGATTCGCCCAGGGGGCGACTGGGCTCCTCCCGCGCCCGCCCTTAACCGCGCGCCCTAGGCCGACTCGATCTTGGTGATTTTCAGTTTCTTCTTCGGGCCGCGCGGCACCTCGACGGTGACCACGTCGTTGCGCTTGTGGCCGATCAGGGCTTTGCCGATCGGCGACTCGTTGGAGAGCTTGTGCTCGAGCGGGTTCGCCTCGGTCGAGCCGACGATCTGGAATTTCTGCGAGTCGCCGGTCTTCTGGTCTTTGACGTGGACGACGGAGCCGAAGGTGACCTCGTCGGTGCCGACTTCCTTCTCGTCGATCACCGTGGCACGGCGCAGCCGCTCTTCGAGCTGGGCGATCCGCTGCTCCAGCAGCGCCTGCTCGTTCTTGGCGTCGTCGTACTCGGCGTTCTCGGAGATGTCGCCGAACTCGCGCGCCTCCTTGATCCGCTCAGCGACCTCGCGCCGTTTCGTGGTCGAGAGGAACTCGATTTCCTCTTTGAGCTTCTCGAGCCCTTCCGGGGTGATTACGGCTTGCCGAGTCACGTCGCTGCCCTCGCTTCGGTTGCTGGGAAAGGGGTTGCCCCCAGATCGAAAAAACGCCCGGACACGACGGGCAACTGCCACGCGTGCCAGGGCCGGAAGGCGCGGGATTATAGCGAGGGGCCGACGCCCGCACTCAGGGGAATTCGAGCCCGGATCAGCTCCCTGGCGCGGGGCAGGTCTGCGCTGCGCTGGAGCTCCTCGGCGACCTCCCTGGGCGCGCCCAGCGCCTCGACGTACCAGGGGTAGAACTTGCGCAGGTAGCGGCTCGCCCGCTCGCGGCCGAGGTGCTCCTCGGCGCGGTCGATCGTCCAGAGCAGCTCGGCGGCGACCTCCTCGCGGGAGGGCGGCTCGACCCGGCGGCCGGTCAGCTCCTCGAAGACCCACGGGTTGCCGAGCGAGCCGCGGGCGATCATCACCGCGTCGGCGCCCGACTCCTCGTAGGCGCGGCGGGCCGCGGCGGCGCTGCTGAGCCCGCCGGAGACGATCACCGGCACGTCGATCCGCTCGACCAGGTCGCGGGTCAGCGCGTAGTCGGGCTGGCCCTTGTGACCGACGGCGGCGGCGCGCGGGTGAAAGCCGATCGCCGCGACCCCCGCCTCCTCGACCAGGCGGATCGCCAGCTCGTAGCCGGAGTGGTCGCCCGCCCGCAGGCCGGAGCGGATCTTGACCGTGACCGGCCGGCCGCCCGCCCCCTCGATCGCGCCGCGGGCAAGGGCGAGCGCCAGCTCGGGCTCGGCCAGCAGCTCGGCGCCGGCACCGGTCCTGCGGACCTTGCGCACCGGGCAGCCCATGTTGATGTCGATCAGGTCGGCGCCCGCCTCGACCGCGATCGAGGCGCCGGAGCGCATCACGTCGGGGTCGTGGCCGAAGAGCTGCACCGAGACCGGGTGCTCGTCGGGGTGGATCCGCATCAACTCGCGCAGGGTGCGCTCGTTGCGGTGGTGCAGGCCGAAGCTGGAGATCATCTCCGAGACGGCGAGCCCAGCCCCGTGGCGCTTGGCCTGCAACCGGACGAACCAGTTGCCGATCCCGGCCAGCGGCGCGAGCAGCACCCGGTTGACGATCTCGACGTCGCCGATCCGGAAGGGGTCAGTCAGCTGGGGGCGTGGCGGTGCGCTCATCGGAGTTGCGCTCGTGGATCAGTCGCAGCCCCTTGAGGGTAAGCATGTCGTCGACTTCCTCGATCGTCTCGGTGTAGGGGACGACGACGGAGGCGAGGCCGCCGGTGGCGAGCAGGCGCGCCTCCCCCAGCTCCTCCTCGATGCGGCGCACGATGCCGTCGATCATGCCGGCGAAGCCGAAGACGAAGCCCGACTGGATGGCGGCGCGACTGGACCGGCCGATCGCCGCTTCGGGGGCTTCGAGGTCGATGCGCGTTATCCGCGCCGCGCGGTCGATCAGGGCCGAGAGCGAGATCTCCAGGCCCGGGCCGATCGCGCCGCCCAGGTATTCGCCCTCGGCGGAGACCACGTCGACGTTGATGCCGGTGCCGAAGTCGACGACGATGCAGGCCTCGCCGAAGCGGTCGTAGGCGGCGATCGAGTTGACGAGGCGGTCGGCGCCGACCTCGAGCGGGTTGTCGATCCTGATCGGCATCCCGGTCTTGACGCCCGGGCCGATGGCCAGGCAGTCGGTCTTCAGGTAGCGGGCCGCCAGCTGCTCGAACTGCGAGCCGAGCGGCGGCACGACCGAGGAGACGCAGACCGAGTCGATCTCGTGGAAGTCCATCCCGCAGAGGTCGAAGAGCCCGGCGATCCGCTCGGCCAGCTCGTCGCCGGTCGCCCCGGAGCGGGTCTGGAAGCGCCAGTGCTGGACCAGCTCCTCGCCGTCGAAGACGCCGAGGTGGGTCTGCGTGTTGCCGACGTCCGCCGCGAGGAGCACGGCGCGGATTATCGCGGGCGGCGACTGGCCAGGCAGCCAAACGGGTGCGATTGTGCGTAGGATCGCCCTGTGAAGGCGCGCGTCTACACGATCCCGGGCTCGCATCCGGGCACCGCCGTGCAGCTGATGCTCGACCACAAGGGCATCCCCTTCAAGCGCACCGATCTCTTCCCCGTCGTCTCGCGACTGGTCGTGAAGGCGCTCGGCTTTCCGGGCGTCACCGTGCCGGCCGCCAAGATCGACGGCCGGCGGGTGCAGGGGTCGCGGGAGATCGCCCGCGAGCTGGAGCGGGTCCGGCCGGAGCCGCCCCTCTACCCGGCCGACCCCGAGCTGCGCGCCAAGGTCGAGGAGGCCGAGCGCTTCGGCGACGAGGAGCTGCAGCACCCGATCCGTCAGATCATCTGGTGGGCCTTCCAGCGCGATTCCTCGCCGCTACGCAGCTACTCGGAGGGCGCGCGGCTCGGCATCCCGATCGGGATCGCGGTGCGCACCGCCGCCCCGATCATCGCGCTCGAGAAGCGGATCAACGAGGCCACCGACGAGAACGTGCGCGCCGACCTCGCCAAGCTGGGCGGGCTGCTGCAGCGCGTAGACGACCTGATCGCCGAAGGCGTCCTCGACGGCGAGGAGCTCAACGCGGCCGACTTCCAGATCGGCCCGAGCCTCCGCCTCGCGATGACGATGCGGGACCTGCGGCCGCTGATCGAGAGCCGGCCGGCCGGCCGGCTCGCCGTGCGGGTGCAGCCACAGATCGCCGGCGACTTCCCCCCCGTCCTGCCGCCCGCCTGGCTGCAACCGCTGCGCAGCGAGCCGGCTGCGGCTTAGCGAGCGACTGGACTCGAACCGTCTACGAGTCGCCCGACTGCGACTCGCCGGGCTGCCAGAGGACTTCCTCGCCGTCGCTTGCCGCGCGGGCGAGGATGAAGAGCAGGTCGGAGAGCCGGTTGAGGTAGCCGACCACCTCCGTGTTGACGTCGTCGACCGCGAGGACGCGGCGCTCGGCGCGGCGGCAGACGGTGCGGCAGCCGTGCAGCAGGGCGGCGGCCGGCTTGCCGCCGGGCAGGACGAAGGAGGTGAGCGGCGGCAACTCCTCGTTGACCTCGTCGCAGCGCTCCTCCAGCCACCTGGTCTGCTCGGCGCTGACCGTCAGCTTCCCCTCACGGCTCCCGGGCGGCAGGCAGAGGTCGGCGCCGAGGTCGAAGAGGTCGTTCTGGACGCGGCGCAGCCATCCCTGGAAGCGCTCGGGCATCTCGGTCGCCAGGGCGAGCGCCATCCCGATCTGGGCATTGAGCTCGTCGACGGTGCCGTAGGCCTCGATCCGCGGATCGGTCTTCGGCACGCGGCTCATGTCGCCGAGGTGCGTCTCGCCGCCGTCGCCGAGGCGCGTGTAGATGCGGGTGAGGTTGATCCGTCCCACGTCTCTCAGCCTGCCAGATCGAGTCCCTCGCGGCGCTCGACCCGCTGCCCGGGGCCGAGTCGTTCGAGCGCGGCGGCGAGGCGGGTTCCGTCGGGCAGCGCCAGGTCGGGGTCGAGCTCGAGCAGCGGCGCCAGCACGAAGCGGCGCGACGTCACCTCGGGATGCGGCAGGGCGAGGCGCTCGCCCTCCAGCTCGAGGTCGCCGAGCAGCAGCAGGTCGATGTCGAGCGGGCGCGGGCTGTGGCGCGAGGCCTCCATCATCCGGCCCTGCTCCACCTCGATTGCCTTGCAGACTTCGAGCAGCGGCTGCGGCTCGAGGTCGGTGCGGACGCGGATCGCGGCGTTGAGGAAGTCGGGCTGGTCGAGGACCTCGCCCACCGGCTCGGTCTCGTAGGCGGAGGAGACCGCCTCGACCTCGACGCCGTGCTCCGGCAGCGCCGCGATCGCCGCCCGCAGGTGCCCCTCGCGGTCGCCGAGGTTGGAGCCGAGCCCTAGGTAGCCGATCCTCACTCGTCCCCGTTCTCTTCCTCGGCGAGGCGCTCCTGGGTCACCTCGACGGCGACCTCCTGGATCGCCAGCGGCAGCGGCGGCTCCGGCTTCGCCGCCCGCACCCGCACCGACTCGCAGCCGTAGCGCTCCATCAGCCGCTCGCCGACGACCTGGGCGAGCCGCTCGAGCGTGCGGTAGCTGCGCTCGGTCGCGGCGAGGGCGACGAGGTCGGCGACCTCGCCGTAGTCGATCGTGTCCTCGACGCGGTCGGTGAGCACCGCGTCGCAGTCGGGGACGTCGAAGGAGAGGTCGAACTCGAGCCGCTGCCCCACCTCCTGCTCGGCGTCGCTGACGCCGTGGTGGGTGTAGATGGACAGCGCCCGCAGGTCGATCTCGACCCGCGATTCGATTCCGTTCCCGTTCGGCTCGTCCATGGCGTTGGTGTTCCCGCTTCGCGCAGGAACCTATCCGAGGATCGCCGCCGCCACGGCCAGCGCCTGGCGGCAGGCGGCGACGTCGTGCACCCGCAGCACCTCGGCGCCGCGCTCGGCGGCGAGCACCGAGGAGGCGATCGTGCCGCCGAGCCGGTCGCCGACCTCGGAGCCGTCGATCTTGCCGATGAAGCTCTTGCGCGACGTGCCGACGACCAGCGGCCGGCCGAGCTCGCGCAGCTCGCCGAGTCGCCGCAGCAGCTCCAGGTTGTGCTCGAGCGTCTTGCCGAAGCCGATTCCCGGATCGAGCCAGATCCGCTCCTCGGCGACGCCGGCGGCGACGGCCGCCTCGGTCCGCTCGGCGAGGAACGCCTTGACCTCCTCGACCACGTCGTCGTAGACGGGCTCGACCTGCATGGTCCGCGGGTCGCCCCGCATGTGCATGAGCACGAGCCCGGCGCCCCGCGCGGCCACCAGCTCCGCGATCTCGGGATCGCCCCGCAGCGCCGTTACGTCGTTGACGATCGCCGCCCCAGCATCGAGCGCCGCCTCAGCAACCGCCAGCTTCGAGGTGTCGATCGAAATCTCCGCCCCACTCTTGCCCAACTCCTGCACTACCGGCTCCGTCCGCGCCACCTCCTCCTCGGGACTCACCGCGTCGGCCCCGGGCCGAGTCGATTCGCCGCCGACGTCCAGGATGTCGGCTCCGTCACGCGCCAGCTCCTTCCCATGAGCTATTGCCGCCTCCGCATCGAGAAACAGCCCGCCGTCGGAAAACGAATCCGGCGTGACGTTCACCACGCCCATCAGCTTGGGAGTCACGCTGGGAGTATCGCTCCAACGCTTCTGCCGGCGGGTGGCGCCGTAGGGGGGACCGCCCCTGAGGACGCTTTAGCGACCGGAAGGGGCGGTGGGTCCCCTGCGGCGACAGGACCCGCCGGCCCGAACGCCTGGTCCCTAAGCCGGTTCGCTGCCAGCGAACCCGGGCCGAGGCCGAGGCGACGGCCGCGGCGCCTTCCCGCGCTCGGGCCGAGCCGGCTCTGCCGGCGGCTCCAGCGGCTCGGACTCCTCGTCGTCGGCAAAGACGTCCTCCTCGCGCTTGCCGTCGAGCAGCGCCACGAACTGCTCGGCGTCGATCGTCTCGCGCTCGAGCAGGATGTGGGAGATGCGGTCGAGCTCCTCGCGCTTTTCGTTGAGGATGTCCTTCGCGGTCTGGTGGGCAGACTCGACGATGCGGCGAATCTCGTCGTCGATCTCGCGCGCGATCTCGTCGGAGTAGTCGGGCTCGGCGGAGAACTCGCGGCCGAGGAACGGCTGCCCCCGGTCGTGCCCGAAGACGCGGGGCCCGAGACGCTCGGACATGCCGAACCGCATCACCATCTGCTTCGCGGTCTCCGTCACCTTTTCGAGGTCGTTGGAGGCGCCGGTGGTGATCTCGCCGAAGACGATCTCCTCAGCGGCACGGCCGCCCAGGGTCATCGCCATCGTGTCGGTCAGCTCGGCGCGGCTGGTCAGGAACTTGTCCTCGGTCGGCAGGCTGATCGTGTAGCCGAGCGCCTGGCCGCGGCTGATGATCGAGATCTTGTGGACCGGGTCGCAGTTGGGCAGCAGGTGGCCGACGATCGCGTGGCCGAGCTCGTGGAAAGCCGTGATCAGCCGCTCTTTCTCGCTCATGACCCGGGTCTTCTTCTCGGGCCCGGCGATCACGCGCATGATCCCCTCCTCGAGCTCGTGCATCGAGATCTCGCGTTTGCCCTGGCGGGCGGTCAGCAGCGCCGCCTCGTTGATCAGGTTGGCGAGGTCGGCGCCGGTGAAGCCGGGCGTCTGGCCGGCCAGGGCGTCGAGGTCGATCTGCTTGCCGAGCGGCTTGCCGCGCGTGTGGACTTCGAGGATCTTCTTGCGGCCCTTGCGATCGGGGCGGTCGACGACGACCTGGCGGTCGAAGCGACCGGGCCGCAGCAGCGCCGGGTCGAGGATGTCGGGCCGGTTGGTGGCGGCGATCAGGATGATGTTGTCTTTCATCTCGAAGCCATCCATCTCGACGAGCAGCTGGTTGAGCGTCTGCTCGCGCTCGTCGTGGCCGCCGCCCATGCCGGCGCCGCGGTGGCGGCCGACGGCGTCGATCTCGTCCATGAAGATGATGCAGGGCGAGTTCTGCTTGGCCTGCTCGAAGAGGTCGCGGACGCGGCTGGCGCCAACGCCGACGAACATCTCGACGAAGTCCGAGCCTGAGATCGAGAAGAACGGCACGCCCGCCTCGCCGGCGACGGCGCGGGCGAGCAGCGTCTTGCCGGTTCCGGGCGGCCCGTAGAGGAGGACGCCCTTCGGGATGCGCGCGCCGAGCGCCTGGAATTTCTTCGGGTTCTCGAGGAACTCCTTGATCTCGTGCAGCTCCTGCACGGCCTCGTCGACGCCCGCGACGTCGCGGAAGGTGATTTTCGGCGCGTCGACCGACATCCGCTTCGCTTTCGATTTGCCGAAGTTCATGACGCGGCTTCCGCCCCCCTGCATCTGGTTCATCAGGAAGATCCAGAAGCCGAAGAAGAGGACGAAGGGCAGGATGTAGGTGAGCAGCGAGAGCAGGCTGGAGCCGCCGGTTCCCTTGACGTCGATCTTGACTTCGTTGCGCTCGAGCTGGGTGATCAGGCTCTGCTCGGTGTTGGGCGGGTAGCCGGTCGAGTAGCTGTCGCCGTCCTCGCCGTTCTTGCCCACCTCGGTCACGTCGAGGGTGTTGTCCTTCGTGTTGACCGTGACCTTTTCGATTTCGCCTTTGGCGATCAGGCCGGTCTTGGGGGCGATCAATTCGTTGTAGGACGGCGGCTCGGTGTCCGAGCCAGGGCTGATCACCCGCGAGGCGACGAAGGCAAGGATCACCACCAGCAGGATCGGGAAGGCCGCGCTCTTGAAGAAACGCCTCACGAGAAAAATCAGCGTACCAGGGGGATTTCGGCGCCTGGCCTGTTTATCCGCGACGCCGGGGGTCGTGCGCGGGCGGGTCGCTACTCGTCGAGCGCGGCGACGTAGTCGAGGTTGCGGTGGCGCTGGGCGTGGTCGAGCCCGTACCCGATCGCGAAGCGGTTGGGGATGCGGAAGCCGACGTAGCGGGGCTCCAGGTCGACGCGCAGGCGCTCGGGCTTGGTCAGCAGCGCGCACACCTCCAGCGAGGCCGGCTGCCGCGCCCGCAGGTTGCGCATCAGATACTGAAGGGTGAGGCCGGAGTCGATGATGTCCTCGACGATCAGCACGTCGCGCCCCTCGATCGGCGCGTCGAGGTCCTTGAGGATGCGGACGACGCCGGACGAGTCGGTCTGCGAGCCGTAGCTGGAGACCGCCATGAAGTCAATCTCGCAGGGCACGGTCAGGTGCCGCATCAGGTCGGCGAGAAAGATCACCGCGCCCTTAAGGACGCCGACCATGAAGAGGTCCCGGCCCTCGTAGTCGGCGCTGATCTCCCTGCCGAGCTCGGCGACGCGCCGCCGCAGCTCCTCGCCGGAGACGAGCGTCTCGCCGATCGGGGACTCGGTCACGCGCGGCAGTCTAGGGAGACCCGCCGGACCTGGAGTGCCCATATGGGCGCCGCAGGTCCGGCGGGTCCGTCAGCGCTCGGCCCGCAGCACGCCCCGCTCGGCGATCGCGCGGACGCCGCCGCCGAGGTCGAGCATCGCGGTGCCCGTGCGCCGCAGCGCCGCCACCTCGTCGGCGTGGTTGGCCGCGCCGGCGACAGGGCGGCCGGCGGCGCGGTCGGCCAGCCGCTGCACGACGAGGCGACGGAGTGACGACGGCAGCGCGGCGAGCCGGTCGAGCTCGATCGTCCCGCGCGGCGAGCCGTCGGCGCCGTCCAGCTCGGCGGCGACGAGCTCGTCCAGCACCTCGGCCTCGTCGCGCAGCAGCTCGGCGAGGCGCAGGACGTTGCGGGTCGCCGCCGGGTGCACCTCGGCGATCGCCTTGGCCAGCCCGTGCCGCACCCGGTTGCGAGCGTAGGACGACTCCGCGTTGGTCGGGTCGTCGCGCCAGGGCAGGCCGCGCTCCTCGCAGTAGGCGGTGGTCTGCTCACGGGTCACCGAGAGCAGGGGGCGCACCAGCTTGCCGTCGCGCGGCTTCATGCCGAGCAGGGCGCGCCGGCTCGGCGATGAGGCGATCCGGTAGAGGATCGTCTCGACCTGGTCGTCGGCCGTATGCCCCGCGGCGATCAGCGCCTCGTCCTCCTCGGCGAGGCGGGCCGCCGCCGCGTAGCGCGTGTCCCGCGCCCAGGCCTGGAGGTTGCCGGGCCCCTCGGGCCGCCGCGGCCGCTCGACCTCGATCCGCACCCCCAGCCGCTCGCACAGCGACCGGCAGTGCGCCTCGTCCTGCTCGGAGTCGTCGCGCAGCCCGTAGTCGACGTGGAGGGCGGTCACCCGGTCCGCCCCCAGCAGCCGCGCCGCGACGTCGAGCAGGCAGACGGAGTCGCGACCGCCGGAGAGCATCGCGACGACCCGCGCGCCGTCGGGCAGCAGCCCGCCGGCCCGGACCGCCTCCAGCATCGCCTCGCTCTCCATATATATGGAGTGTTACGCGGCGCGGACCACGTAGAGCGGCGTCGCCACCGGGAACCCCTTCAGGTTGACTTCGCCGATCGCCTCGCAGCTGAGGGGGCGGCCGCCGAGAGCGTCCGCGACGCTCTCGGTGACGAGCACCTCGCCGGCATGGGCGCGGCCGACGACCCGGTGGACGAGGTTGACATGGGTGCCGAAGTAGTCGCCGTCGCGGTAGACCGCGTGGGCGTGGTGGATCGCGACGCGGGGGCGGGGGCGCTCCGGGAAGCGGTCGAGCAGGCCGACCGCCCACTCGGTCAGCGCGCCCGGCTCATGCGAGACGACCATCACCTCGTCGCCGATCGTCTTCACCAGCGTCGCCTCGTTCGGCATCGTCGCTTCCACCGTCTCGACGAAGTTCTCGACCACGTCGAGCGCCTCGAGGTCGCCCTCCTCCTCGGTGTAGCGGGTGAAGCCGGTGAGGTCGATGAAGCAGAGGGCCACCGGCACCCGGCCCAGCTCGACCCCGGCGTCTTCGAGGTCGGCCTCCATGTGACCGACGACGTCCTGCTCGAGGAAGAAGCGCAGGTAGCGGGTGTGCAGGTACTCGGTCAGCGGCGCGGCCAGGGGCAGCATGTCCGCCGCCAGCTCCCCCATCTCCTCGGCGATCTCCAGCTCGGGCAGGGCGTCGCGGATCATCGGTTCGTGCACGTAGAGGTGAAACAGCCGCACCTCTGCGTCGGCGATCCGCCGCATCGACTGCACGTAGACGCGGACCAGCTGCAGGAAGGCGACGAGCGGGAAGCCGGCGGCGAGCACCCGGGCGCAGTGGCGCAGCGCGGTGACGTCGTCGGGGCTGAGCAGCCGCTCGCGCTCCAGCGGCGTGCCGAGGATGACCAGGATCCGCTCGATCAACTGGGGCTCGAGCCCGGTCTCCCCGGCGACCTCCTCGACGGTGCGCCGCTCGGCGACCGGTGGGAACAGCTCCTCGACGAGGCCGAAGGCAAGCCGGCCCTCGCCGCCCGCCCTCTTCAGCTCCTCCAGCGAGTGCCCCCGTTCGCGCATCCGCGCGACCACCCGAGCCTGGGCCGCGGCCGCCGGCGTCCAGCGCCCCTTCCGAACCGGGACAACCTTCGCCTCGGCCCACCGCTTCAGCGTCGCCACCGGCACCCCGGAGCGCCGCGACGCCTCAGCCAGCGAGATGCGCTGTTCCGCAGCCATCGACCGCTGAGGCTAATCGGGCGGGTGGCGTGACGAAGGGGTCCTCGCCCGCAGCTTGCGAGGACGAGGAGCCCCTTCGTCGCGACAGGGCCCGCCCGCGGGAGGCTTTCGGCCAGCCGTCGGCTACGCCGGAATCTCCTCCTCGGAGTGCGCCTGCAGCACCTCCTCCCCGTCCTCGCCGGTCCGAATGCGGATCGCCTTCTCGACCGGCAGGACGAAGATCTTGCCGTCGCCGACCTCGCCCGTCCGGGCGTGCTTGAGGATCGTCTCGACGACGAGCGACTCGTCCTTGTCCTCGACCACCACCTCCAGCTTCAGCTTCGGCCGGACGTTGACGGTGAGGGTCGAGCCGCGGTAGCGCTCGACGATCCCCTTCTGGCGCCCCGAGCCCTTGGCCTCGACGATCGACAGGGACGGGAAGCCCTTGTCGAGCAGCTCGGCGCGAATCGGCTCGAACGCCTCGTGTCTGACGAACGCCTCGATCTTCTTCATGCGCTCACACCTCCATCCGCGACTCGGGAGCCGCGGTCATCTGGGCGGGCGAGGCCGCCGGGATAGGAGTCCCCGTGCCGGTGCCGATGTGCCCCGGCAGTCCGGTGGAGTACTCCGGCTGCGGGATGAACTGCTCGGGATACCCGTACATGCCGTGCTCGGAGATGTCCAGGCCGGCTTCCTCTTCCTCGGGGGTCACTCGCAGCCCGATCGTCTTCTTGATCAGGAAGAAGACACCGTAGGAGACCACGAACACGCAGGCGAACGCGACGCCGACGCCGAGCACCTGCGCCCAGAGCTGACTGAACGAGCCGCTGTACCAGAGCCCTGGATCGCCGACTTCGTTGAGGCTGGCGAGGCGCGGAGAGGTGAAGATCCCACAGGAGAGGGTTCCCCAGATCCCCGCCAGGCCGTGTGCGGAGAGGGCGCCGACCGGGTCGTCGATCAGCTTCTCGATAGCCAGCACCCCGAGCACCACGATGACGCCGGCAACCGCGCCGATGATCGGCGCCGCCCAGAACTCGACGTAGCCAGAGGGAGCGGTGATCCCGACCAGTCCGGCGATCGCGCCGTTGCCGGCCATGCCGATGTCGAAGGTGCGCGTCTTCATGTACATGACCGAGACCGCGGCCACGACGCCCGCGGCGGCGGCGAGGTTGGTGACGACCGCGACCTCGGCGAAGCGGCCGCCGATCGCGCCCAGGGTCGAGCCGGGGTTGAAGCCGAACCAGCCGAGCCAGAGGATCAGGACGCCGAGGCCGACCATCGGCATCGAGTGGCCGGGGATCGCCCGCGGCTTGCCGTCGGCGTCGTATTTGCCGAGCCGCGGTCCGAGCAGCAACAGCGCGGCGAGGGCGCCGGTCGCGCCGATCAGGTGGACCACCGTCGAGCCGGCGAAGTCCTGCATGCCGACGTTGACCTGAAGCCAGCCGCCGCCGAAGATCCAGTGGCTCAGCACGGGATAGAGGACCGAGCTGAAGACGATCGCGTAGATCACGTAGGCGCTGAACTTGATCCGCTCCAGGGTCGCGCCCCAGACGATCGCCAGCGAGACCGCGCAGAAGGCGAACTGGAAGAACATGAAGGCGGCGGGGCTGATCGAATACGTTTCGACGAAGGGGATGCTCTTGCCGGCTTCTTCGATGGAAGAGCCGACGTCGAGGAAGAACCCATGCGTGCCCGCGATCTCCCCGAGCCCGCCGAACGCCAGCGCGAAGCCGACCGCCCAGTAGCAGAGCGAGGCGATCGAGAAGTTGACGAGGATCTTCGCCACGCCCGCCCCTGCGTTCTTCGCCCTGGAGAACCCCACCTCCAGGAGCAGGAAGCCCGCCTGCATGAACATCACCAGGACAGCGGCGACGATCACCCACATCGCGTTGATGCTCGCCTCCGGCGTGTCTAGGATCGGCGTCTCGGCGCCGAACGCCGCGCCTGGCAGCACCAGCGCGGCAAACGCCGCCAAGAGGGCGGCGAGCCCCAGTCTCTTTCTCATTTGAACGTTTCCTCCTTGCCCACCGGAGGCACGCCCCGGCAGTCGCGTTTGGGTTGCGCCCAACGTAGGGGCGGCGGGAGGGGTTTTCCTTGGACCGCTGGAGCAAATCCGGGCGGCGGGGTTCTCCCGAGTGGCAGACCCCCTCTAAGGTGGCCGCGCCATGCCAGCCTTCCTGCAGCCGAAAGCGCCGTTCGCCGCCGACGCGATCGTCGTCGGCGATCCCGGCCGGGCGCTCCTGCTCGCCCAGGAGCTGCTCGAGCAGCCGAAGATGTGCAACCACGCGCGCGGGCTGTGGGGCTACTCCGGGACGACCGCGGACGGGCCCGAGCTGACGATCCAGTCCACCGGCGTCGGCGCCCCGAGCGCCGCCGCGGTACTGGCGGACCTCGCCGAGCTGGGTGTGCGGCGGGCCGTCAGGGTGGGCACGGCGACCGGCCTGGACGGGGGGAGCCGGCCGGGAGACCTGGTGCTGGTGGCCGAGGCCGAGGCGACCGAGGGGAGCGCGTCCGCGTTCGGCCTGCGCGGCGGCGAGGCGGTCACGGCCGATGCGGAGCTGTTGGAGCGCCTCGCCGCGGAGCTGGCCGACGAAGCGAGGATCGGCCGGGTCGTCAGCGTCGACACGGTCCCCGGTCCCGCGACCGTCGCGGCCGGAGCGGTCGGAGCCGACATGCAGACCGTTGCCGTCCTGGCGCGGGGCCGGGCCCTCGGAATGGCGACGGCGGCCCTCCTCGTCGTGTCCGAGACCGCGGACGCGGAGCCGCTCGACGCCGGGCTTCTGGAAGAGGCAGCGAAGCGAGCGGGAGTGGCCGCCGCCGCCGCACTCTCACCCTAAGGTCGAGGGTTAGGGAAAGCCTAGGTCAGGCCGCGTCGGCCTTGCCGCCGCGCTTCGAGCCCCCGATCGCTCGCCGCAGGCCGCCGATCTCCTCGGCGACCCGGTCAACCTGGTCCTCGATGCCCTCGAGCCGCTGGGAGATCGACCGGAGGCGGCGCTCCAGGCGTTCGACGTCGCTCGCCGAGGGCAGGTTGAGGGCGGCGAGCAGGGCCTGCTGGGCCTCCGCCGCCTTCTCGCGCGCGCCCAGCGCCGCGGCGAGCGCGCCCTCGAGGGTCGGGCTCTCCAGCATCGCCTGCGCGAGCTCGGCGATGAGGTGCTCGCTGCGCCCCCGCAGGCTCTCCTGGTCGTCGTGCTCGGCGCTGTGCTCGGCACTCATCGCAGCCACCTTAGTCGAGCCCATCCGCATCGGTTGCGATCCTGCGTGTTTCCAGCATGGAGTGGCCATGGTTAAGCCAGTGTTGAGCGCCGTGCAGGCGCATTGCGGACCTCCGCGAAACTCAGTAGCGTGGTCCGCCTGCACATCTGGGGAGACGATCGCCGGGAGTCGCGCGACAAGCGGCGGGGTACGCGCAGCAGGATGAGAGACAAGCTCGCACTGACTATCGCCCTGATCGGGTTCGCGGTCACCACCGCCCTCGGGGTGGGAATCGCCGGCGCCAGCGAGAGCGCCGGCCTTGGCGAGAGTCAGGCGACCGACGCGTTCTCGGCACCGCCGCTCGCTCCCTCCGCGCCGGCCACCGCCTGCGCGAACGAAGCCGACGACGACGGCGACGGGCTCGTCGACATCGCCGACGCCGACTGCGAATCGCCCACCGACCCCGAAGAGGCGCCCGCCGCGGCTCCTCCGGCGGAAGAGGGCACTTCGACCGAGGAAGCTCCCGGGACCGCGCCGGCCGATGGGGTGCGCGCAGGGGCGACCCTGGACGCCGGCGATGCGAGCGCCGGCTCGAACGGCGTCACCCGCAACGAAGGCATCGGCGGCTCCTCCGCCGGCTCGCCTGTCGCGGCGGGCGGCATCGTCGCGCCCCCCGCCACCGCCGGCGACCAGCCCGCCAACCATGGCGACGGCGGGCTGCGATTCAGCGACGGCGGCACGCCGACCGGCGCGAGCTCGAGCGCGACGATCGCGCCCTTCGGCCCGGCGCCGATCGGCGTCCCCAACATCGTCATCGACTCCTTCGAGATCCCTCCCTTCCTCCTGCCGATCTACCAGGCATGCGGCACCGAGTACGGGGTGCCGTGGCAGGTGCTCGCCTCGATCAACAAGATCGAGACCGCCTTTGGGACCAACCTCAACGTCTCCAGCGCGGGCGCGATCGGCTGGATGCAGTTCATCCCCTCCAGCTGGGAGATGTACGGGGTCGATGCCAACGGCGACGGCCGCAAGGACCCCTACAACCCGATCGACGCGATCTGCGCCGCCGGCAACTACCTGAAGGCAGCCGGCGCCCATGAGGACCTCTACGGCGCGATCTTCGCCTACAACCACGCCGACTGGTACGTGCAGGAGGTGCTGCTCTACGCGCGCGCCTACGGCAAGCTGCCAGCCGACCTGGTCGGCTCGCTGACCGGCCTCACCGAGGGCGCCCACTTCCCGGTCGCCGCCGACGCCCGCTACGCCGACGACATCTCGGCCCGCGAGGCGCTGAAGGACGCGACCCCAGGGGAGCGCGAGGCCTACGGCAACGCGGCCGAGGTGATCTCCTCCTCGCCGACGCGGCGCGGCATCAACATCTTCGCCCGCGCCGGCGCGCCGGTGGTCGCGGTCAACGACGGCATCGTGATCAAGATGGGGCACTCGCCCCGGCTCGGCCGCTTCGTCGTCCTGCGCGACGCCTACGGCAACCGCTACACCTACGCCAGGCTCGGTCGCCTCGTCACCAAGCGCCGCCTGATCGTGATGCCGACCGGACGCGAGAAGCGGGTGCCGGTCGACAGCCAGGACATCAGGCCGCGCCTCCACGCGCTGCCCGGCCGCGTCGACGGGCGGCAACACCTCAGCGCCACCGAGCGCGTCGACACCGCCACCGCGCTCGGCGCCGACGGCGCGATCCGGGTCGGCTCGAAGGTGATCGCCGGCACCGTGCTGGCGCGGATCGGCCGCAACGAGGAAGGGGTCGACCCCCACATCAACTTCTCGATCCGGCCGGCCGGCAGGGGCGCGCCGCGGATCGACCCGAAGCCGATCCTCGACGGCTGGAAGCTGCTCGAGGCGACGGCGATCTACCGCGCCAAGGGCAGGAGCCCGTTCGCGATCGAGCTCGGCAGCGCCGGGGTCCTGCTGCTCTCCAAGGAGGCGCTGCAGCGCCGGGTCTTGGCGGACAAGGCGATCGAGCTGTCGGACTGCGACAGGGTGGACGTCCGCACCGGTCAGATCGACCGCCGCGTGCTCGCGGCCCTCGCCTACCTCTCCGAGCAGGGCTTCCGCCTCACGATCACCTCGATGCTCTGCGGTCGCCACGGCAGCATCACGACCAGCGGCAACATCTCCAACCACTCCTTCGGCGGCGCCGTCGACATCGCGGCGATCAACGGCGTCCCGGTGCTCGGCAACCAGGGGCCGGGGACGCTTACCCACGAGCTGCTCGAGGCGGTGCTTCGCCTGCAGGGGACGATGGTCCCCGACGAGCTGATCTCGCTGGAGAACCTCGGCGGGCCCAGCTTCGCGATGAGCGACCACGCCGACCACGTCCACATCGGCTACCGGCCCACCTACGGCACCCGCCTCGAGGGCGAATTCGTCCAGCTGCTGAAACCGGATCAGTGGCTGCGGCTCACCGACCGCCTCGGTGAGATCGACAATCCCGACGTGCCGAGCAAGCCGTCGAAGTACGCGCTGCCCTGACCCAGCACTTCGGATTCGCGCAGTTCGAGTTCGCCGGCGCGCTCGGCGTCGCCGATGGTCGCTACCTGGCCCGGGAGCCGGGCGAGGCCGGGCGCCAGCGGGTCCTCGCGATCGAGACGCTCGGCGCGCCGCCACCGCCGGGCCGGCGGCGGCGCCGGCCGCGTGAGGCCGAGCCGGATGCCTCGCCCCACGTCCTGCCCCTGACCCGCGCTACGGCGATCCGCGCCTACGAGCCGTTCGACGACGCGGCTGGAGCGAGCGCCTGGCTCGACGGCGCGGTCGCGACGGAGGAGGGCGTCGACGCGCTCGTCGCCGAGGGGGTCTTCCTGCTGAACGAGGCGCTCCACGCCCAGGCCGCCGCCGCGGCCGACCCCTACGTCGCCGAGCTGACCGCCGAGCGGGCGGCCCTGGTGCGGATCGGCTACGGCAGCGGCGACGAGGTCGCTGCCGGCCGGTTCACGCTCGCCCGCGAGGTGGACGTGCGAGGCGGGCGGCGGGGCCGGGCGCGACGCGACGACGAGCTGCGACCGCAGGAGCGCGTCGCGGCGGTGCTGGGGCGGCGTGAGCGGATAGACGCCTGTGAGCCGCTGCTGCTGCGCGCCCGCGCCGATCTCAACGGCGGCCGGCTGCGCGAGGCCGCCCTCCAGCTCCGCGTCGCCCTGGAGGCGATGGTCGCCGAGCTGGCGGGCGCCCTCGTCGATCCCGGCCACGACGAGGACATGACGACGCTCGAGGCGCGGCGCCACGAGGCGGGCGAGGCGGCGAACGTCGCGCTGCGCGGGGAGCTGGATCCCGAGCGCGAGCGCCAGGTCCGCGAGCTGGTCGAGGTCTGCGAGCGGGTGCTGCGGCGTCGGCGCGTGCTGCGAGGGTGAGGGCCGTCCCGGTAGGGACTCCACTTAACTTTTTCCGAAGACCGTAAGTGGCTGTCCGCGAGCCGCGTCGCGGAAAAAGTACAAGACGTTCCGCCCCTACCGGGACGGCCCTACAACACGAGGTGACGGGCAACGACCTCATCGAGAAGAGATTCAGCTATGTGGTGGGCCTCCTCGAGGGCTATGCCCTCAAGGGAGGGGATACCGATCACGGTGAGGCCGGCGGCGCGGGCGGCGGCTACGCCGGTCGGTGAGTCCTCCAGCGCGACGACCGCCGGCCCGGGGTCCACGCCCAGCCGCCGGCATGCCTCCAGGTAGGGGTCGGGGGCGGGCTTGGGCGCCGCCACCTCGTGGGCGCTCAGCACGACGTCGAAGACCTCGTGGAAGCCGGCGATCTCCAGCGAGCGGCGCACGAAGCGCAGCGGCGAGTTGGAGACGAGCCCGATCGGCGTCCCGCGCTGCTTCAGCCTCTCGAGCAGCTCCCGGGCGCCGACCATCGCCTCCACCCCGTGCTCCAGCTCGGCGACGACGAGCTCGTTCAGCTCCTCGATCAGCGCCGCGCCCCGCCCCGGCTCGCCGAGCCGTCGCTCGAGGACCCCCGCGGCGATCTCGGCCGAGGTGCCGACCAGCTCGCGCTTGTGGGCAGGGGTGAAGTCGAGCCCCCGCCGCTCGAAGAGGTCCTGCTCGGCGCGGGTCCAGACCGACTCGGTGTCGAGCAGGAGGCCGTCGTTGTCGAAGACGACGGCGGCAGGCGCCTCCAGTGCCGCCTCGGTCCCGGTCGCCATCGTCAGCGGAGCGCCGCCACGAGGGCGCCGAGCTCCTCGTCGACCTCGCCGTCGAGCTTGACGGCCGCGTCGCCGTCGTAGGGAGTCAGCCCCTTGGTGACGATCGCCAGCCGCCCGCCCCGGTCCAGCGTCAGCGCCGGCAGCCCGGCGACCGGGTGGACCACCAGCGAGGAGCCGACGCAGAGCATCAGGTCGGCTCCTTCCGCCAGCTCCTGGGCGCGCCGCATCGCCTCCTCCGGCAGCAGCTCGCCGAAGAGGACGACATCGGGTTTGACCGCGCCGCCGCAGTCGCCGCAGCGGGCGATGCCGTCCCCGCCGAAGAGCGCGTCTACCTCCTCCACGCCGTGCACGGCTCCGCAGGCGCGGCAGGTCGAGGTGGCGATCGAGCCGTGCACCTCGACCACCTCGCGCGAGCCCGCGGCGCGGTGGAGGCGGTCGATGTTCTGGGTGATGACGCCCTCCAGGAGGCCGAGCCGCTCCAGCTCGGCGAGGGCCTCGTGCGCCGCGTTCGGCTCTTTGTCGCCAAGGGCCTGGAAGCGGGGGCGGTAGTAGGACCAGAAGCGGGCCGGGTCGCGCTCGAAGACGTCGATGTGGGCGACCTCCATCGGGTCGACGTTCGCCCACATCCCCGTCTCCGGCGTGCGGAAGTCCGGAATGCCCGAGGGCACCGACACCCCCGCCCCGGTCAGCGCGACGGTGCGGCGCGACTCGCGAACCAGCTCCGCAAGCCGCTCCACCCCGGCCGACGGGACGATTTCCGCTGACATAGAGCGGTTTTCGGCCCGTCGGCGGGATGCTGTCGCGGGCGTGGCTACCTGCCGCTCCACTTCGGGGTGCGCTTGCCGAGGAAGGCGGAGATGCCCTCCTTGGCGTCCTCGCTGCCGAAGGCGGTCGCGAAGCCCTGCTTCTCGGCCTCGATGCCCTCGTCGAGGTCGCCCTTGCCGGAGACCTGCTTGATCTGGCCGCGGGCGACCGGCGCCTGGCCGGCCAGCTTGCGACCCCAGGCGAGCGCCGTCTCGAACAGCTCGTGGTCGGGGACGACCCGGTTGACGAGGCCGAACTCGAGCGCCTCGTCGGCAAGGATCGCGTCGCCGACCAGGTTCATCTCCAGCGCCTTGTTCTCGCCGACCAGGCGGGGCAGGCGCTGGGTGCCGCCGAAGCCGGGGATGATCCCCAGCTTGATCTCCGGCTGGCCGAAGACGGCCGCCTCGGCGCCGATCCGCACGTCGCAGGCCATCGCCAGCTCGCAGCCGCCGCCGAAAGCGATCGAGTTGACCGCCGCCACCGTCGCCGTGCTGTCCTGGCCGAAGGCGCGCAGCAGCGCGTGCGCGGTGTGGATCAGCTCCTCGCCGCTCCCCTCGTCCATCTGGGTGAACGCCTTGATGTCGGCGCCGGCCGAGAAGACGACCGGGACCGAGGAGGCGACGACCATCGCGCCGATGCCGTCGTCCGCCTTGACCCTCTCCCAGACCGTCTTCAGGTCGCGAATCACATCGGGGGAGATCGCGTTCATCGGCAGGTTGGCGAGCCAGGCGATCGCGACCTCGCCGCGCGTCTCCAGCTTCACCTTCTCGGCCTGCTCGCCCTCGTCGGGCTGCGGGTAAGGGTAGAACCCCTGGCCCGCCTTGAGCCCGTGGCGCCCCTGGGCGACGAGGCGCTTCAGCGTCACCGGCGGCGCGAAGCGCTCGCCGTGCTTCTCCTCGAGCTGCTCGATCCGCTCCAGCACCGAATCGAGCCCCTCCAGGTCGGCTTTCCAGAAGGGCGGGAAGAGGCCCCGGCGGGGGTCGAGGCCGGCGCCGGCCATCATCCCCAGGTCGATGTCGCGGACCGAGCAGACGCCCTCCTCGACCAGCAGGCAAGCCTCGATCAGGGCGCGGCCGGTGAACATCGCGACCAGCTCCTCGGCATCCGGCTCGGCGTCGCCGGGAATCGTCTGCTCGCCGTCCTTGAAGAACCCCTCGCCGCCGCTCTTGGCGCCGAGCTTGCCTTCGGAGACGAGCTGCTGAAGGCCCTTGTGGACGTAGAAGCCCTCGCCGTAGGACTCGCTCAGGTGCTCGGCGACGTGCAGCACGGTGTCGAGCCCGAGCAGGTCGGTGAGGAAGAAGGGCCCCATCGGCGCGACCTTGGCCGCCGCGATCGCCTCGTCGATCTTCGCCAGGGAGAGGCCCTGGTCTTCCTGGGCGCGCCAGATCTCGCCGATCGTCGCCATCAGGATTCGGTTGACGACGAAGCCCGGCACCTCGCCGCAGACGATCGGCTGCTTGCGGATCGCCTGGGCGAAGTTGTAGGCGGCCGTGGCGGTCTCGCGCGAGGTGTCCTCGCCGGCGACGACCTCGACCAGCGGCATCACCGAGGCGGGGTAGAAGAAGTGGAAGCCGACGACCTTGTCGGGCCGCAGCGTCGCTTCGCCGATCTCGGCGATCGAGAGCGAGGAGGTGTTGGAGGAGAGGATCGCGTGGCCCGGCGTGGCGGCGTCGAGCTCGCGGAAGACCGCCTGCTTGATCTCCATCCGCTCAGGCACCGCCTCCACCACGAAGTCGACGTCGCCGAACTGCTCGTAGCTGGTCGTCCCGGCGATCCGGCCCATGACCTCGGCGAGGCGGGCGTCGGCCTGCTCCTGGGTCAGCTTCTCCTTCTTGACGAGGCGGCCGAGCTGGCCCTCGGTGACGGCGCGGGCTTTCTCGACGGCGGCATCGACGAACTTCTGGTCGATGTCCTTGACGACGACGGGGATGTCGGCGGCGGCGATCGCCTGCGCGATCTCGCCGCCCATGGTGCCGCCGCCGACGACGGCGGCCTTCGAAACGAACATTGGCTAGGGGTTCCTCTCCGGATCGGGGACCGCCGAAGGCTATAGCGGTCTCCGTCGGGCACGCCTTAATGCACGTCTAACATTTCTCTCGACTGGTCGCGCGCCCCAGTGGGTACCCGCACTCACAGGTAGGGCACCCGCAAATGGGAAGGAAGCCGTGCCGACTCGTCGATCCATACAGCGCCCCCGGTCCAGAGCGACGTGGCTCCTGGCGAGCGCCCTGTCGATCGGCTGGCTCCTCACCGCCACCCCCGCCGTCGCCGCGCTCCTCCCCGACAACCCGGCCGACGCGGCGCCGAAAGCGACCGAACTGCCGCGCCTGCCATCGGATCCGCCGGCGACCCCCCCGGACCTCCCGCCGCCTCCGGACCTGCCGGAGCCGCCGCCCCCTCCAGAGCCGTCGCCGCCCCCAGCCCCCCCTTCGAGGCCGACCCTCCCCCCATCCCCGCCCGACACTCCGGCCGCGGGGGCGACCGAGAAGGTCCCCGCGGGCGGAGCGCGGGCTCCTGGCGGCGGGTCGGGAGCGCGGGCTCCCGGCGGCGGGTCGGGCGGCGGCACGGCACCGGCCGGGCTGCCGCACCTGCCTGTCGAGGCGCCCCGCACCAGCGACGGCACCGCCGACGGCGCCCGGTCCGCCAGCGGATCGCAGCGGCTCCCAGCGGACCGCGGCCGCCTCGTCACTCCCACCGGCGCGAACGCCACGTCGACTCGCGCTCCCGGCGGTGGCTCCCCGGGCCCGAACGCCCTGCCCCCAGGCGCCTCAGGCCGGGAGCTCGGGCGAGGCACGGTCGAGGAGGCCGAACCGGCCCCCCTGCAACGCCTCCTTGCCCGCGTCTGGCCCGCCTTCGCCGTGGCTCCCGCCGCCAGCATCGCCGCCCTGCTGGAAGGACGGCTGGGAGCGGCTATCGCGCGCCTGCCCGTCGCCTCGGAGATGCTGCGCCGGATCGCTCCGCGGCTCACCCTCGCAAGCACCACCGGCGCCGGGGCCGGCACGCGCCCCGCGGGCCACGCCTCGTCCAGCCCCACCACCGACTCCCTGACGGGCTGGCTCACCGCGGCGGACCGCCTTCCCCTCCTCGTCGCGGTGGCGCTGTGCGGGGCTCTGGTGATCCTCCTCGTCGGCGCCGTCAGGCGGGATCTGCGCGAGATGTCCCGGTACAGCTGGCGCCACTGAGCAAGGCCTAAACCGGGACGCCCCGGCTGCCGATAACCCCCTTCTATGCGCAGGGGCATGGCGATCTTCTCGGCGGCGTGCGCGCTGGCCGCAGCTTCGTCGGCGCCGACGGCGGCGAGCGCCGCCGTGCCCGAGGCACGCCTGCTTCCCGGCGGCCGCGCCGTCGCGCCACCCTCCGCCCCGCCCGCGGTCGAGGAGATGATCCGCGCCGCCAACCACATCCGCAACCGGCCCTACCGCTGGGGCGGCGGCCACCGCGACTGGAGCTCGCGCGGCTACGACTGCTCGGGCTCGGTCAGCTACGTCCTGCACGCCGCCGGGCTGCTCGACTCCCCGCTCGACTCGACCGGCTTCATGCGCTGGGGCGGTGGCGGCGCGGGCAGCTGGGTGCGGATCTACGCCAACCGCGAGCACGTCTTCATGGTGATCGCCGGCCTGCGCTGGGACACCTCGATGACCGACGACGGCGACGCCCACGGCCCCGGCTGGAGCGAGGAGATGCGCTCGCCCGGCGGCTTCCGCGTCCGGCACCCGCTCGGTTTGCTCCGCATCCCCTAGCCAGGCCGGGTCCCACGCCTGGACAAGGCCGCCGCCGCATCCTTGTACGGCGGTACAAGGCATCTTCGGCGCTCTGCCATTAGGCTCTTTTTTTGGCTCTGTAAAAGAGCTGACCGGAACCGAACGCGCCGCAGGAAACCAGGCGCCGTCAGAGTGGGGAGACCGAAGAAGCGATGACCCGTATTCGCCAGCAGAACGTGACCGCCGCGCAGTGGAGCTCCAACGGGGAGGCCCTCGGGGCGCTAGACCTGACCCAGCCCGAGAACAACCCCTTCGGCGCCAACGTCTTCTCGGTCGCCGAGCAGCGCGACCGCCTGCCGGGCGACGTCTTCGAGAAGCTGCAGAAGACGCTGGAGGACGGCGAGGCGCTCGACCCGAGCCTGGCCGACGCGGTCGCCGAGGCGATGAAGGAATGGGCCCTGGAGAAGGGCGCGACCCACTTCACCCACATGTTCCAGCCGCTGACCGGCTCGACCGCCGAGAAGCACGACTCCTTCTTCGAGCCCGCCGGCGAGGGCGAGGCGCTCGCCGGCTTCTCAGGCAAGGAGCTGATCCAGGGCGAGCCCGACGCCTCCTCCTTCCCCACCGGTGGCGTCCGCGCCACCTTCGAGGCGCGCGGCTACACGGCTTGGGACCCGACCTCCCCCGCCTTCATCCTCGAGAACCCGAACGGCGCCCTGCTCTGCATCCCCACCGCCTTCGCCTCCTGGACCGGCGAGGCGCTCGACGCCAAGATCCCGCTGCTGCGCTCGATGGACGCCCTCTCACGCTCGGCGATCAAGGCGCTGCGACTGCTCGGCGACACCGAGAGCCAGCGGGTCTTCACCACGGTCGGCCCCGAGCAGGAGTACTTCCTGATCGACGAGCAGTACTACTTCGAGCGGCCCGACCTGATCTCGACCGGCCGCACCCTGTTCGGCGCCAAGCCGCCGAAAGGCCACGAGCTCGACGACCACTACTTCGGCTCCATCCCGGAGCGGATCCTCGCCTGCATGCTGGAGGCGGAGCTGGAGATGCGCAAGCTCGGCATCCCGGTCAAGACCCGCCACAACGAGGTCGCGCCGGCCCAGTACGAGATCGCGCCGATCTACGAGAACTCGAACGTCGGCTCCGACCACCAGCAGCTGACCATGCAGGTGCTGGAAAGCGTCGCCCGCCGCTACGGCCTCGTCTGCCTGCTGCACGAGAAGCCGTTCGCCGGCGTCAACGGCTCGGGCAAGCACAACAACTGGTCGATGGGGACCGACACCGGCACCAACCTGCTCGACCCGGGCGACACTCCCGCCGACAACCAGCACTTCCTCTTCTTCTGCGCCGCGGTGATCCAGGCCGTCAACAAGCACCAGGGACTGCTGCGCGCCTCGGTCGCCAACATCGGCCAGGACCACCGGCTCGGCGCCAATGAGGCGCCGCCGGCGATCATCTCGATCTTCCTCGGGGCCGAGCTCTCGAAGGCCTTCGAGGCGATCTCGACCGGGGAGGGCGACCCCAACACCCCGGCCTCGTTCCTGGAGCTGGGCGCGACGGTCCTGCCGGCCCTGCCGATGCACGGCGGCGACCGCAACCGCACCTCCCCGTTCGCATTCACCGGCAACAAATTCGAGTTCCGGGCGCTCGGCTCGAGCATGTCGCTCGCCTTCCCGAACACCGTCCTCAACACGATCGTCGCCGAGGCGATCGACGAGCTGGCCGACGAGCTGGAGGCGAGGACGAGCGGCGGCATCGACACCGCCCAGGCGGTGATCGAGGTCGTCAAGGAGTCCTACCTCGCCAACAAGGGGGTCATCTTCGACGGCGACAACTACTCGGACGAGTGGCACGCCGAGGCGGAGCAGCGCGGGCTGAAGAACCTGAAGACGACGCCCGACGCCCTGCCGGAAGTGCTCTCCGACCAGTCCGTCGCCGCCTTCGAGCGCTACGACGTGCTCTCGCGGCGGGAGCTGGAGTCGCGCTACGAGGTCTGGGTCGAGCAGTACTTCATCCGCGCCAACATCGAGGCGGAGACCGCCTTCTCGATCGCCAAGACGATGATCCTGCCGGCCGCCCTGCGCTACCTGGCGCTGATCGGCGAGTCGGGCGTCTCCTCGGTCGAGAACCAGGTCCGCGGCCTGGTCGACGACCTGGTCGCCGCGCTCGGCGAGCTGGAGGCCGCCAACGCCGACCCCGGCCTGGAGGGCATGGAGCTGGCGGTGCACGCCCGCGACAAGCAGCTCGGCGCGATGGCGAGGGTCCGCGAGGCCGCCGACAAGCTGGAGAAGGTCGTCCCGGACGACATGTGGCCGCTCCCCAAGTACGAGGAGATGCTCTTCATCAAGTAGGGCTCCCTTCCGGTGCGCCTTTTGCTGCCCCTGTTGGCAAAAGGCGCACCGGAACGATTCGGGTCAGCCGCGCGCGCGGACTCGCATCTTCAGGCCGCCCTTCGGGGAGAGCGTCGGCATCTGGCGCACGGTGACCGTGCGGCCGGGTAGGGCGTCGAGGCGGACGCGCTGGAGGAGCATCGTCGCGACCAGCTTCACCTCGGTCTGGCCGAAGCGCTTGCCGATGCAGATGCGCTGGCCGCCGCCGAACGGCACGTAGGCGCCTCGCGGCAGCGCCGCCTTGCGCTCGCGGGTGAAACGCTCGGGGATGAAGGCCTCGGGGTCGGGGAAGACCTCGGGCAGGCGGTGGCTCGCCCAGGAGCAGTAGTTGACGTAGGCGCCCTTCGGCACGGCGTAGCCGCCGAACTCGAAATCGCGCACGGCGCGGCGAGGGCCGATCCAGGCCGGCGGGTAGAGCCGCAGCACCTCGTCGAGCACCATGTCGAGGTAGGGCATCTCGCGTTCGAGCTGCTCGACCGTCGGCGGCTCGCCAGCCAGCACCCGGTCGGACTCCTCGCGCAGACGGTCCGCGACGTCAGGGTGCCGGGCCAGCTCGTGCATCATGAAGGTCAGGGTCGAGGTCGAGGTGTCGTGGCCGGCGAACATCAGGGTCATCACCTGGTCGCGCACCTCCCTGTCGGTGAAGGCCTCGCCGGCCTCGCCGCGGACGGAGAGCAGCAGGCTGAGGATGTCGTTGCCGTCGGTGTCGTCCTCGGCGCGACGGCGGGCGATCTCTCCGTAGACGATCTCGTCGAGCACCTGGCGCGAGCGGAGCATCCTGCGCCACGGCGAGCCGGGGCCGCGCAGGAACCGCAGCGCGTAATCGATCCCGTAGAACTCGAGCGCCCTCTCGAAGTGCTCGGCTGCCGCCGCGCCCTTGCCCGCCTCGTCCGGATCAAGCCCGAGCAGCGCCCGCATCGCGATCCGCATCGCCAGGTCGCGCATCCACTCGTAGACGTCGACGACCTCCCCGCGCGGCAGCTCGGCGACCGCCGACTGCGCCTCGACGGTCATCGCCTCCACCATCGCCTCCAGCTGTGCGCGGTGGAAGGCGGGCAGCATGATCGCCCGGGCGCGGTCGTGGTAGTCGCCGTCGATCGTCAGCAGGCCGTCGCCGAGCAGGGGAAAGAGGTCGCCGAAGCTGCCCTCGCGCCAGTGGAAGTTCTCGGGGTGGGTGACGGTGATGAAGTGGTTCGCCTCCGGCCCGAGCATGAAGACAGCCCGGGAATGGAGGATCCGCATCGTGAAGATCGGGCCGTGCTCTTCGTAGGCCGAGAGAAGCAGCGGCAGCGGGTCGTGGGCGATCCGGTGGGTCCGCTTCAGGCTGAAGTCGGTAGCCCCAGGCGGATACCTGCCACGGGTGCGCCACTCCGACGCCGCATCGTCGACGAGCCGCCGCATCGGGTTATCGGAGAACGGCCGCGGCTTTGGGGGGGCGCTCGGCGTCTCTACGGCCATCGGCTCATCCTAGTTGGCTAGCCGGCCAAATCGCCTTTGGCGCCTTTGTCGCCTATAGGGAGACAAAGGAGCCAGCAGGTCATCGCGTCGCCGCGAGTTGCCCGCAGGCCGCCTCGATGTCGCGGCCGCGGGTGAGGCGGACAGTGACGGGCACCCGGTGCTCGGCGAGGATCGCGCGGAAGCGCTCGATCCGCTCCGGCGAGGAGCCGTCGTAGGCCCCGGTGGGGTTGTAGGGGATCAGGTTGACCTTGTAGCCGCGCGGGTCGAGCAGCGCGGCGAGCTCGCGGGCGTGCTCGGGCTGGTCGTTGACGCCGTCGAGCATCACGTACTCGACGAAGACCCTGCGGCGGCGGCGCTCCCGGTAGCGCTCGCAGGCTGCCAGCACCGCGTCCAGCGGGTAGCGGTTGTTGACGGGCATCAGCCGCGAGCGCAGCTCGTCGTTGGGCGCGTGCAGCGAGAGCGCCAGGGCGACCGGCATCTCGCATTCGGCGAGGCGGTCGATCCCCGGCACCCAGCCGACCGTCGAGATCGCCGTGCGGCGGTGGGTGACGCCGAGGTCTGGCAGCCGCTCGCAGGCGGCCAGCACCTCGTCGATGTTCATCGTCGGCTCCCCCATCCCCATGAAGACGACGTGGTCGATCGGTTCGACGCGGCGGAAGTGAAGGGCCTGGTCGAGGATCTCGTCGGCGCTGAGGTTGCGGCCGAACTTCATCTGCCCGGTCGCGCAGAAGGTGCAGGTGAGCGGGCAGCCGGACTGGGAAGAGAGGCAGACCGAGCGCCGCCCGTCGCGGTAGCGCATCAGCACGGCCTCGAGCGGCCGCCCGTCGGCGGTCTCGAAGAGTGCCTTGACGGTGCCGTCGTCGGACTTCGCCTCAGCCTTCACGGACAGCGTCGAGAGCGGCAGCTCGGCGGCGAGGCGCTCGCGCAGCGCCGCCGGCAGGTTGGTCATCTCCTCGTAACCGCCGGCGCCGCGCGCCACCCACTCCCAGACCTGGGCCGCACGGTAGGCGGGCTCGCCGACGGCGGCGAGGATCTGATCGAGGCGGGCGCGGTCCACCTTCCGAGCGTAGCGGGGACCCGCCGTACCTTCGGTGCCCATATGGGCACCGAAGGTACGGCGGGTCTGTCAGGGCGCGGGCGGCTGCTGCTCGGGGGCGCCGGGCGGCTCCCCCTCCGCTTCGCGGTCGGCCAGCGACGGCGGCATCCGATCGGCGGCCGGTGGCAGCTCCTGCCCCGGCAGTGCCTCCGCCTCCTCGCGCCAGACGTCGTTGAGGCCGACCTGCATGTAGGCCCAGAGGCCCGGCGGGAGCAGGAAGTAGAGGAGCAGCGCGATCCAGCCGTTGAGCGGCTCCTGGCCGGCGATGCGGGAGGCGCCCTGCATGCGCTTCGCGCCGCGCCAGTAGCTGACCAGCGGCGGGATTAGGAGCAGGAAGCCCGGGAAGAGCGCCAGCAGCGAGGCGGTCGGGTTCTGGCCGAGGTCGTAGCCCTTGGCGCGACCGTAGTCGCGCAGCTCGCGGTTGACCCGGTACCACCAGACGAGGTGGTAGACGCCGAACGTGACGAACGGCAGCAGGGCCACCGCCCACGGGTTGCGAACCTTCACCTCGTCCTGCGTGCCACGGATGCTCATCTCGTAGGCCATGCGACCCTCCGTTCTGGCTGACGGTCCGTGTCCGACCCTAGCCCACGACCGGGCCAGCGTCCAACACCCGCGCCGCCCGATCGAGGCGGGCTAAGCTCGTCACCTCAAGCGCTTCGACCCCGAAGGAGGACGAGATGGCCGCGGAGAGCAAGGCGACGACGGTGTGGGAGGGAGATCTCGCCGACGGGCGCGGGACGACCAACGCGGCGAGCGGCGCCCTCCCCGAGCTCGAGGTGACCTGGCCGGCACGAACCGAGCGAACGCCCGGCACGACCAGCCCCGAGGAGCTGCTTGCCAGCGCTCACAGCTCGTGCTTCTGCATGGCGCTCTCGCACGAGCTGGCGCAGGCGGGCAACGCACCCGAGCGACTGGAGGCGACGGCGACCGTCGCCTTCGTCCCCGGCGAGGGCGTCAAGTCGTCGCGGATCGCGGTTCGCGGGCGGGTGCCCGGCATCGATCGGGCGGGCTTCGAGGAGGCCGCCCGCGGCGCAAGCGTCAACTGCCCGATCTCGCAAGCGCTGAAGGGCAACGTCGAGATCTCAGTCGAGGCGACGCTCGAATGAGCGGCGACGACGGCACCGAGGCCCTGCGGGCGGCGATCGACCGCTACAACGACGCCTGGAACGCCCACGACGTAGACGCGATCGTCGCCATGCACGCGCCCGACATGGTCTTCGCCAACCACACCGCCGGCGAGTCGGCGAGCGGCGAGGAGGTCCGCGCCCACATCGCCGCGATCTTCGAGGCCTGGCCCGACATCCGCTTCGAGGCTCGTCGCCTCTATGTGCGCGAGGGGCTCGTCGTCCAGGAGTGGACGGCGACGGCGACCCACGTCAACACGATGCGCCGCGGCGACCTCGAGGCGGCGCCGACCGGCTCCACGGTCAGCTGGGACGGGATCGACTCGATCCCCTTCGAGGGCGGCCTCGTCAAGCGCAAGGACGTCTACTCGGACTCGGTCTCGATCCTGCGTCAGGTCGGGCTGCTCGGCTGAGGCGAGGCCGGGGGTCGCCGTTCGTAGCCCGGGCAGTCGACGACCGGCAGGCGCGGGTAGCGCGGGAAGCGATCGTCCGTTCGCGAGCGCTGGCAGAGCGAGAAGGTCGACCCGCGCGTGTTGGGGACGAGCCGCTGGTGCGCGCAGGCGTCGCAGAGGCCCGCGCCGGGAGGCGGCGGGCCGCTCACGGGGGCGCTCGGCGCTCGGCGCGCCGCTTTACCGCGCCGAGCAGCCGCCGCGTGACGACGACGTGCATCCGGGTGCCGATCACCAGCGCCCGGTAGGCGCGGCCGTGCGGGCCAGGGAACTCGGCACGCGTCTCGGCCCGCAACCGGCTCCCCGCCCCCACCGGGTCGATCCGGAAGATCAGCGCGTAGCGGGAGAAGCGGTGCCTGCCGACCAGGGCCAGCTCGCGGCGCGGATCGGCGACCTCGACGTGGAAGCCGGGGATCGCGGAGCCGGGCGCGAGCGGGCGTGGCCCCGCCGGCTCCGCGTCTTCGCAGCCGAGCAGCCGAGTGCCGCGCTCGGTCCGGCTCGAGGAGAACGAGCCTTCCATCGTCCGCAGCAGCGCCTCCCAGGTGCGCTCCGCGGGCGCAACGACCGAGATCGAGTGCTCGTCGACGTGCGGAAGCTCGTCCATGCCGCCATTGTGGCCGCTAGCCTCGACGCATGAGCGCGGAGCACCCAGCTTGACCGGCGTGGCGACGCTCTTCGACGCCGACGCGGCCGCCTACACGGGGACGGTCGAGGTCCTCGGCGTCATCTTCAGCGCCGAGGACGACGGCTACGCCGTGCTCGAGGTGCGGGACTCCGAGTCGGGCGAGGGCTTCGCCCTGATCGGCCCCGTCGCCCATCTGGGCGCGGGCGACCGCGCCGAAGTGAGCGGCGACTGGGAGACCCACTCCAAGTACGGGCGCCAGCTGAAGGCGCGCGGCGCCCTGCCGCTCGACCCCGCCGACCGCAAAGGCCGCGTCGCCTACCTGACGACGCTGCGCCACATCGGGCCGACCCGCGCCGAACGGCTGGTGGACGAGCACGGCGAGGGGGTCCTGGGGGCGATCGCCGCCGACCCGGTCGGGGTCTTCGGCTCGCTGCGCGGGGTGAGCGCCAACCAGGCGGCCGCGGCCGCCGAGTCCTGGCACGCCTCGCGCGCGGTGCGCGACCTCCACGTCCAGCTCGCCCCCCACGGCCTCGCCCACCTGGCGGCGCCGATCCACCGCCGTTTCGGCGACCGCTCGATGGCGATCCTGCACGAGGACCCCTACCGGCTGACCGAGGTCGAGGGAGTCGGCTTCGCGCGCGCCGACCGCATCGCCCTCGCCGCCGACGTGCCGCCGGAGTCGCCGCGACGCGCCCAGGCGGCCGCCGTCTTCGCGATCGTCGAGGCCGAGGCGCAGGGCCATTCCTTCCTCCCGCTCGACGAGCTCGCCCGGCGCACCGCGAGGCTGATCGGGGTGGCGCCCGACCCCGACGTTCTGGCCGAGGCGCCCGGCGTGCTGCTCGACGAGGGTCGCGCCTACCGGCTCGCGACCCACGCGTCCGAGCTCGCGGTCGCCGAGACCCTGCGGGCGCGCGCCGCCGCGCCACCGCGCCTCGACCACGTCCCCGACGAGTCGCCGCCGGCAGACAGCGCCGGCGACGGCGAACTGACCGCCGAGCAGTGGGCCGCCGTCCGCGGCGCCTTCGCCTCGCGGATCTCGGTGCTGACCGGCGGCCCCGGCGTCGGCAAGACCGCCTGCACCAAGGCGATCGTCGCCGAGGCGGACCGGGCCAACGCGTCGATCGCGCTCTGCGCGCCGACCGGCCGCGCCGCGCGCCGGCTGGAGGAGGCGACCGGCCACGCGGCGCAGACGATCCACCGGCTGCTGGAGTGGATCCCCGGCGGCGAGCCGGCCTTCAAGCCGGGCCGCCCCGTCCCCGTCGACCTCGCGATCGTCGACGAGTCCTCGATGCTGAACCTGCGCACGATGGAGGTCCTGCTCGGCGGCCTCGCCGAGACGACTCACGTCGTCTTCGTCGGCGACGCCGACCAGCTGCCCCCGATCGGCGCCGGCAAGCCGCTGGAGGACCTGGTCGCATCCGGCGCGGCGCCGGTCGTCCGGCTCGAGCAGATCTTCCGGCAGGCGGCGCGCTCGATGATCACGACGGCCGCGCACGCGGTGAACCGCGGCCGGCCGCCGCGCCTGGAGCCCGAGGGCGACCAGGTGCGCGACTTCTTCATGATCGACCGGCCCAACCCGGAGCGGGCGCTGGAGACGGTGGTCGAGGTGGTCGCCGAGCGGGCGCCGCGGGGCTTCGGCGTCGACCCGATCCGCGACGTCCAGGTGCTGGCGCCTATGTACCGGGGGCCGGTCGGCATCGACGCGCTCAACGAGCGCCTCCAGGCCGAGCTCAACCCGCGCGGCAAGCCGGCGCTGAGCGAGCGCTTCCGGATCGGCGACCGCCTGATCCAGACCCGCAACTCGCACGAGCTGGGACTGATGAACGGCTCGATCGTCTTCCTGCGCGCCGACGACCCGGAGGAGGAATCGATCGTTGTCGACACGGACGAGGGCGGCTCGCTGGTCGTCCCCTACGGGGAGACCGCGAACCTGCGCCTCGCCTACGCGATCTCGGTCCACAAGGCCCAGGGATGCGAGGTGCCGGTCGTCGTCGCCGTCTGCCACCGCTCCCACGCCCGCATGCTCAACCGCCCCCTCCTCTACACCGCGATCACGCGGGCGCGCCGCCAGTGCGTGCTGGTCGGCGACCCGGGCGCGGTGGAGATGGCGGTCCGCCGCGACGACGGCGGCAACCGCTGGTCGGCGCTGGCCGAGCGGCTGCGCGGCTGACACACTTCTTTTCCGAAGCCACGCGAAACTTTTTACCTTCAGCGCGCCATAGGTATGATCGCAGCGATCATACTCGCCGACATGGAGCAGGTCATGGCACGTCGAACCGTCTACCTCCCCGACAGCATCGAGGCGCTGATACGCGAGCACGCCCGCGAGGGCGAGTCCTTCTCCGCGACCCTGGTCCGCATGATCGAGATGGGGGCGCTCAGCGGGGGCGAAGAGGAGTGGCCGGACTGGATCGGAGCGGGAGAGGGGCCCGGAGATCTCGGCATCAACGCGGAGAAATATCTCGGGATCAAGCCATGGGGACCAGGCGAGGGGCCGCCCGATCAAAACCCTGGTTGACACCGGGGCCCTGCTCTCGGCAGCCGACCGGCGGGACGCGGCGCACGATCTCGCCGCGTCACTCGTCTCGCGGCTCCGTCGGGAGGCCGTCATTCCATCTCCGGTCTTGGTCGAGGCGGATCATCTGATCGGCAGCCGCCTCGGTTCCGACGTCGCCCGTCGCTTCCTGGCATCGGTCTCCGCCGGCGTTTTCGAGGTTGCCTACCTCACCCCGGGGCTGCTCCGTCGCGCCGTCGAGCTGAACGACCGGTACGCGGATCTCGACCTCGGGCTCGTCGATACCGCGCTGATGGCGATCGCCGAGCGCCACGAGCTGTCGATCCTCACCTTCGACTTCCGGGACTTTCGGGCGACCGAGTCGGCGAAAGGCCCGTGGCGCCTGGTGATCGACGAGGCCACCTACGCGCGGTACAGCGCCCCGGCCTGAGCCGCGTTCAGCCGCGCCGGACAACGCGGAAGCGGGCGACGGCCGGCGTGCTGTCCATGTTGCCGGCCGGGTCGCGGGCGAAAACCCGGACTACATGCGAGCCGAGGCGGAAGCGACGCGCGAACCGCGCCGGACAGGGGCGCGACGGCCCCCGGTCGACCTTGCAGAGGAAATCGACGTCGGCCTCGTCGGAACGGAAGCGGAGGACGACTCGCGCCGCGCGACCGCTGACGCGGACGACCCTCGGCGGTCGTCTCGCGAAGGAGGTGGCCGGGCGCCGCGTGTCGGCGGCTGCCTGCGGCTGCGCCTGATCCGGTGGCTGCGGTTGTGGGAACAGGGGTGGAGCCGGGCCTCCGGGCAGCGGCGGCGGCACGTTTTCGCTGCTGCCCGGGCACGAGCTCGCGACGTCTGCCCCGGTCGCGACGGCGATCGCCTGGCAGGCATCGGCGGTCCCTTCGGTGGCGGTCCGCCGCGCCGGGTCCGCGACGGGGATCGCCGAGGCTCCCTCCAGGACCGCGTCGATCGCCCCCAGGGCGCTCAGGCCGGGTGCCGCGGCCCGGACCAGGGCGACCACGCCGGAGACGTGGGGTGCCGCCATCGAGGTGCCGCTGAAGCGAACGTAGTTGGTCCCGTCGTAGGAGCCGTCGCGGCAGACCAGCTCGACGTCGTCGACGTAGGCGCCGTCGCCCTGCACTTCCTCGTCCGCTTCGATCCTGAACACAGGGTGGACGTCGCTCTCCCCGCCCAGCTCCGAGATCGACGCCGACTCGGTAGCGAGACCCGGTCCCGAGCTGCCGTCGAATTCGTTGACGTCGAAGGCGAAGGGGCCTTCCGTGAAGGCGCCGGCCTGGAACGCGTCGAAGAACGGCTCCACGTCGTACCTGGTCCTGAACTCGATCCGGCAGCCGCGCTCGCCGCTCAGGTCGACGGCGCCCGCCGTGAACAGAGCCGACACCGCTTCGGGCGCGTAGCTCGAGCCCGGGCTGTCGGTGGCGAGGTCGTTCGTGCCTTCGTTGTCCTCGCCCCAGGGGATCCCGCCCGGCGAGGTGGCGGTGTCCCAGGTTGCGCCGAAGCCGGACTCGAAGTCGTCCTCGAACAGCGGCGCGCCGTAATCGGTGCGGGCGCTGAGGATGCCGCCGCCTACGACGTCGCCACCGCCGGGCGCGGCGATATCGACGGATTCGGGGCCGAAGTTCGAGAAGCTGGAGAGCTCGCCGCCCCGGTTGAGTGCCGCTACGCAGATCAGGTTTGGGTTCGGCAAGGCGCATGGCGTATGCGGTTCGGCGTCGTTGTCCGCGCCTTCGTTGCCGGCAGCGGCGACGACCACGGCGTCCTCGGCCGCGGCCGAGGCGATCGCGTCGAAGACCAGGGAGTCGCCCGCCCCGGCCAGGCCGCCGAGGCTGAGGTTGACCACGTCGGCGCCAGCATCGGCGGCGTAGGCGATCCCGTCGGCGATGTCGGCGCTGTTGCCGCTCCCGTCGCCGTCGAGGACGCGGACGGCCATGATCTCCGCCCGCGGCGCGACGCCGGCGATCCCCGTGGCGTTGCCGGCGACCGCGGCGGCGGTGCCGGCGACGTGGGTGCCGTGGAATCCGTAGTCGTCGGGATCCCCGTCGTCGTCGACGAAGTCGTAGCCGTGGATGTCGTCGGCGAAGCCGTTGCCGTCGGGGAGGTCGAGCGTGTCCGGGACCGGCAGCTCGCCCGGGTTGGACCAGAGGTTCGGGGCCAGGTCAGGATGGGTCAGGTCCACGCCGGTGTCGACGACGGCGATCACCTGCCCCTGCCCTTTCGGCACTCCGGCCCCTGGCGGGTCGTCCCACGCACCGAGGGCGCTGACGCCGGGGTCGGGAAAAGGCGGGTCGGAAAGCCCCCAGAGCTCGGCAAAGCGGGGATCGTCGGGCGGGTCGACGGCGGTCGCCTGGTAGCGGTGGTTGGGCTGGGCGTAGGCAACGCCGGGCTGGCGCTCGAGCCTGGCCACGGCCGCCCCGACCGGCCCATCGACCTCGACCAGCTCGGCGCGCGGCAGGACCAGGCGCTCGTCGAGCTCGACGCCGGCGCCGCGGCGCGCCCAGCGCCGCTCGGCCCCCGACGTGCCGGGCTCGAAGCGGACGATCGCCTCGCCGGGGACGACCGCGTCGCCGGCCGGCCCGGTCGCCGCGGTGGTGCCAACCGCCCCCGCGCCCGGGGCCTGAGCGAGCAGGCAGATGGCAAGGAGCCCCGCGGCGGAGCCGTGAGCGATCCAGATCCGGGAGGGACGCCGCCCCGCGCTCATGCGACCAAGGTATCCGTCAACCCCCCCGTAACACCGGCCCTGGACGATCGTCACCCGCGACGACCGAGCCGGCAGCGGCCCACCCTGCTACGGTCCCCCACGTTAGGTCGGATCGAAATCCGGCAAAGTCGTGTCTAGCGCTCGCGTCGTTGCTTCACCGCATGTGCCGCGTTCGCAGCACATGAAGTGGAGGCAAGTACATGCCAACTGGAACGGTGAAGTGGTTCAGCGACGACAAGGGCTACGGGTTCATCACGCCCGACGACGGCTCCAAGGACGTCTTCGTGCATCACAGCGCGATCATGGGTGAGGGCTTCAAGTCCCTGACCGAGGGCTCGAAAGTGAGCTACGAGTCCGAGGAAGGCCCCAAGGGCCCGGCCGCCGCGCAGGTGCAGCAGACCTCGTAGTCGCGCACCGCTCTTAGCTTTGGACGAGGCCCGCTCCGGCGGGCCTCTTCTTTGCCCGTCCGCCCTACCCTCGCCCTATGGCCACCCGAGAAGACATCCGCAACATCGCGATCGTCGCCCACGTCGACCACGGCAAGACGACCCTGGTCGACGCGATGCTCTGGCAGAGCGGCGCCTTCCGGCAGGGCCAGGACGTCGCCGACCGGGTGATGGACTCGATGGACCTCGAGCGCGAGAAGGGGATCACGATCCTCGCCAAGAACACCGCCGTCCGCTACCAGGGCGTCAAGCTCAACATCGTCGACACCCCCGGCCATGCCGACTTCGGCGGCGAGGTCGAGCGCGGCCTGACGATGGTCGACGGCGTCCTGCTCCTGGTCGATGCCTCCGAGGGACCGCTGCCGCAGACCCGCTTCGTGCTGCGCAAGGCGCTCGAGGCGGAGCTGCCGGTGATCCTCGTCGTCAACAAGGTCGACCGTCCCGACGCCCGCATCGCCGAGGTCGTCGACGAGGCCTACGAGCTCTTCATGGACCTCGGCGCGAACGACGAGCAGATCGACTTCCCGATCGTCTACACCAACGCCAAGGCCGGCTGGGCGGCGCTGGAGGAGGGCGTCGAGGGAAGCGACCTCTCCCCCCTGCTCGACCTGATGCTGGAGAAGATCCCGGCGCCCGAGCACGACCCCGGCCACCCCTTCCAGGCGCACGTCACCAACCTCGACGCCGACCCCTACGTCGGCCGCCTGGCGCTCTGCCGCGTTCGCCAGGGCACCGTGCGCAGCGGCCAGCCCGTCGCCTGGTGCCGCCGCGACGGGACTGTCGAGCGGGCGACCCTCAGCGAGCTCTACGTGACCGAGGCGCTCGACCGCGTCGCCGCGGAGGAGGCGGGCCCGGGCGAGATCATCGCCGTCGCCGGCCTCGCCGACGTGACGATCGGCGAGACCCTCGCCGACCTGGACGACCCGCGGCCGCTGCCGGTGATCGCGGTCGACGAGCCGTCGCTCTCGATGGTGGTCGGGATCAACACCTCGCCGCTGGCCGGGACCGAGGGCAGCAAGCTGACCGCGCGCCAGATCCGCTCGCGGCTCGACGCCGAGCTGGTCGGCAACGTCTCGATCCGCGTGCGCGACACCGAACGGCCCGACGCCTGGGAGGTGCAGGGACGCGGCGAGCTGCAACTGGTCGTCCTGCTGGAGATGATGCGGCGCGAAGGCTTCGAGCTGACCGCCGGCCAGCCGCGGGTGATCACTCGCGAGGTCGACGGCAAGGTCCACGAGCCGGTCGAGCGGCTCACGATCGACGTGCCCGAGGAGCACGTCGGCGCCGTGACCCAGCTGCTGGCCGGCCGCAAGGGCCGGCTGGAGCAGATGGTCAACCACTCGACCGGCTGGGTGCGGATGGACTACCTGGTGCCGGCGCGCGGCCTGATCGGGCTGCGCACCGAGTTCCTGACCGAGACGCGAGGCGCCGGCCTCCTGCACCACGTCTTCGACCGCTGGGAGCCCTGGGCGGGCGAGCTGCGCACCCGCGCCACCGGGTCGCTGGTCGCCGACCGCCGCGGCCCCAGCGCCAGCTACGCGCTGCTCAGCCTGCAGGAGCGCGGCACGATGTTCGTCGGCCCGGGCGAGGAGGTCTACGAAGGGATGATCGTCGGCGAGAACGCCCGCGCCGACGACCTCGACGTCAACGCGATCAAGGAGAAGCAGCAGACGAACATGCGAGCAGCCAGCGCCGACGTCCTGGTCCGCCTCTCACCGCCGAAACGCCTCTCGCTGGAGGCGGCGCTGGAGTTCCTGCGCGACGACGAGTGCGTCGAAGTGACGCCCGAGTCGGTGCGGCTACGGAAGGTCGAGCTCGACAAGACGCGCCGCCAGAAGGCGGCGCGTCAGGGAGCTCGGGTCGCCTAAGCCGGTCTCGTCAAGCCGGTGGGTCCCAATCGGCGACGCGCTTTGAAGCAAAGTGACGGACGATGCGCTCGACCTTGTCGCGTCGCGCAAGCGACTTGTCCGCGGCGACGCGGGCGACGAAGTCCCGTTCTTTTTGCGCCTTCTCGGCAGGGAGATCGAGTTTGTCGATCATCTCCAGAATTGCCTCCCGGGTCCGCTCGACCCCGATGTCTTGAAACGCCGGCACCACCTCAGTGCTGAGCTCGGGCTCGAGAGCCTCCGTGCTGGTGTCCACCATGCTCTCCGTCTCGCGAGCCATCGCCATCACCTGCTCCGCGTATCTCGATCTCGTCCTGGTCCCCACCAGCCAGACACCGGCCACCGTGACCACGACCGTGAACGCCACCGTGCCGAGGCCGACCAAGACGGCCGCTGACACGCCTAGCGCGGCGACGGTCACGGCGAGCGAGATCAGCAGACTGAAGCTCGTCAGGACAAGCGAGAGGAACTTGGCGATTTCGGATTGCATGCCTATCCCCCCAGTTGGGCGCCGGACGAGATGGTGCCCATCAGGATGAGAGCACCCGCGAGGTTGGGAACGACGATGCCCATCAGCGTGCGCAAAGCGGGCGGTTCGCTCGTCAGGTCATATCCATAGAGCCGAACCATGTTCGGGATGCCACCGAGGCCAAGGATGAATACGAAACCCAGGATCAAGAACTGAACCGCGTCGAAGGACCCGCCGTCGCGGGCCGTGCTCAGCCCCAGGACGAGACACGCAACAACTGCCGCGACAACCCAGTCGAGCCACCAGACCAGATCCTCACGGACGAGTCCATGGCGCTTTCCAGGCAGGGGCTGCCTCGAGCCCAGTTTGAGCAGAAGCTGGATGGCAACGGTGAGGATGGCGACGACCACGCTCAGCGCGACGGGGGAGATTCGGAGCCGAGCGACGCCCTCAGCGCCCGCCACCTCCCTCGTCCGGTCGTCGGCAGAGCGATCGGACGCCTGCATCCTCGCTGGAGGATTCGCGGTGCTGGCGACGCCCACGGGAGGCTCCGCCAGAGGGACGACAACCGCCACCAGGATCGCCAACGCCGGCAGCAGGGCGGTAAACCGCAAGTGTTTACTCAGTAAAGGCACTCCCATTCTGGCGCGACCCTACTGACCAGGGGAACAGCACGTCACCGTCGCGTGAGAGCGCGGATCGACAAGGCCATCGGGGGCGTTGCCCCCGATGGCCTGTCACGAAATGTTTGGGCGGAGCGGGTGCTAGACCGTCGCCGCGGCCTGCTCGGCCTGGCTGTCCTCGGCGGCCTTCGCCTTCGCTTCGGCCTCGGGGGTCGGCTCGTTGGCCTGGCGCGGCAGCAGCACTTCTTTGGCGATCACGAGGCGCTGGATCTGGCTGGTGCCCTCGTAGAGCTGCATGATCTTGGCGTCGCGCATCAGTTTCTCGACCGGGTACTCCTTGATGAAGCCGTAGCCGCCGTATACCTGGACGGCATCGACGGTGATCTCCATCGCCGAGTCGGCGGCGAAGCGCTTGGCCATCGAGGAGACCTTGCTGTTGCGCACGCCCTGGTCGAGCAGGATCGCCGAGTTCCAGACCAGCAGGCGGGCCGCCTCGACCTTGGTCGCCATGTCGGCGATCATGAACTGGATCGCCTGGTGCATGGCGATCGGCACACCGAACTGGACCCTTTCTTTGGAGTACTCGGTCGCGTACTCCAGGGCGGCGCGGCCGATGCCGACGGCCATCGCCGAGACGCCCGGCCGGGTGCGGTCGAGCGTCATCATCGCCAGCTTGAAGCCCTTGTTCTCCTCGGCCAGCAGGTTCTCGGCCGGGACCTCGACTTCGTCGAAGGAGATGGTCGCGGTGTTGGAGGCCCGCTGGCCCATCTTGTCCTCCTTCTTGTCGACGGTGACCCCGGGGGAGTCGGCGTCGACGACGAAGGCGCTGATGCCGCGGTGGCCGGCCTCCGGATCGGTCTTGGCGTAGACCGTGAAGTAGTCGGCGTAGCTGCCGTTGGTGATGAAGCACTTGGAGCCGGTGAGGACGTACTTGTCGCCCTTCTTGACAGCGCGGGTCTTCATCCCGGAGACGTCGGAGCCGGCGTCGGGCTCGGTCAGGCAGAAGGAGGCCAGCTTCGGCTCCTCGGCCAGCATCCCGAGGTACTTCTTCTTGGTCTCCTCGGAGCCGCCGAGGGTGATCGGGGCCGAGGCGAGGCCGTTGGCCATCAGCGAGGTGCCGATGCCCGAGCAGCCCCAGCCCATCTCCTCCTCGATCAGGCAGCCGGAGAGGTAGTCGAGGCCGGGACCGCCGTAGGCCTCGGGGATGTGGGTGTTCATCAACCCGACCTCCCAGGCCTTGTCGATGATGTCCTGCGGCCAGGTGCCCTCTTTGTCGTGCTCCCAGGCGACCTTGCGGATCTCTTTCTCCGCGAAGTTGTGCGCCAGCTCGCGCAGATCCTTCTGCTCGTCGGTCAGGGTGAAGTCAACCACTGCTCGAAGCTCCTTTTCTCGGTGGGAGTGGCCTTGCGTGGCCATTCACGGGCCGATTGACTGGTCAGTCAACCAGGCCCAAGGGTACAGAACGGAGGGACGGCCGCGCCAGCCGGGAGCGGCGGCCCGGCCATGCGTACCCTTGGCCGATGGGCCTGCCGATCGGTGCGATCGAGATCCAGAGCGGTTACGTGCTGGCCGCGATCACGCTGCTGGCCCTGCCGATCGCGGCGATCGCCTTCGCCCGGTCGGGGCCGGCCTGGCGCGGCATCGGCAAAGGGCCGCTCTCGATCGAGCAGGAGCTGCCGCCGCCGCGGCTGGGCGGTGGCGAGCCGCCGGTCGATCCCGCCGTGCAGGCGGCAGAGGCGCGGCAGATGCTCGAGGCGCGGTCCTTCCGGCGGCAGCGGCGCGGCGAACCGGCCCTGGACGTCGATGCCGAGGTGGCGCGGCTGCTCGAGGCGCCGGCGGCCCGCACCGATGCCGACGAGGCCCTGCGGGCCGAGGTCCGCGAGCTGGTGGTCGCCCGCAACGAACGCCGCATGCGGGCTGGCGAGGAGCCGCTCGACGTCGAGGTGGAGGTGGAGCGGCAGCTCGGCGATCTCATAGGATTCGGCGACTGATGGCAGGCGACAACGTCTACGAGCTCGAGGAGCTCCTCGTCCAGCCGGGGACCTACTTCAACCCGCAGACCGAGGTGGTGGTGGTCGTCGACGACTCCGCCTCGCTCGACCAGGAGGTCTTCAACATAGAGGCCTACGAGGGCGTCGACTGGGTGCGGATCTCCGACGACGTGCCGATCGACGAGGACGCCCGCGACGAGGCGCTGGAGCGCTTCCAGACCGACCACCACCCGACCGCGGCCCCTTCGGTCTCCCCCACCGCGCTCGAAGAGGTCGACGACGACTTCGGGGACGACGAGGACGAAGACCCCCCGGAGCCCCTGCCCGGCGAGGGCGACTCCGAGTCCGGCGACTAAGAGTTCACGGAATTCTTAGGAAGCGCGCGCCACACGCGCGATGAGCCAGCGGCTCTTGCGGCAGATGCAACACCGTTTTCAGGTATTGAAGGAGGAAACCGCTCGGAGTTCAATGCTTGCCAAGCGGAAGCGTAACCGCGCGCTTTGCCTCAACCTCCCCCGTCGGTCCGGCTGTCAGGATCAGGTGAACCTTTTGCCCGGAAAAGGAGTCGATGGTGGCTTGGGAGATACGCACGGCAATCCTCCTCGCCTCGCCACCCTCAAGCGCATAGCTACGGCGGGCGACCACGAAAAAGTGCCGCTTGCCTTTCCGATAGCGAACCTTGCCGAGGCGGAGAATGCCCTGGCAACCCGTTTCGTGACCGCAGGCGACGGTGACGCTGGTCCGGCGGTTGCGCACCGGGGCAAGACGGGGTCCCACCGCCAGGGTCAGCGGCGGCAGCGAGTAGGGCCCAACCCCGCCGGGATCGAATTGGTACGAGATCTCAGTACCACCGCCGCAGTAGCCGGGGCAATGGCCGACTCCGGCGCCGATCCAGAGGCTGCCGTCGGCGGCAAAGGCCAGCGCGCTCGGCGGCACCAGGCAGCGTTTGGTCAGACAAGCGGGCCATGAGATAACACCCGCCGGACTGATCGCGCCGACTTCGAACCCGGAGGCAAACCAGATACGGCCGTCTGGGCCAGCGAGGAGCGAGCGGGTGCCGAGCTCGGTTGGGACCCGGAATATCGTGATCTTCCCGCTAGTGGTGATGCGGCCGACCCGCGGCGCCGCTTCGTCACCGAACCAGAGGTTTCCGTCGGACCCGAGCGCGATTGAGCTGAGCTCGACCACCGACCCGGGAACCTGGAATTCGCTGATTTCGCCCGCGGTCGTGATTCTGCCAATCCGATGAGAGCCACGCTCGGTGAACCAGAGGACATTTTCGGGGCCGGCCACGATCCCGTTCGGGAGGCTGCCTTTCGGCAACGGGAACTCGGTGATCGTCCCGCCGGTCGAGATGCGGCCGATCCTGCTCGCTGTTTCCTCGGTGAACCAAAAGTTGCCGTCGGGCCCAACCGTGATCGCCGATGGCCCGCTCTTTTCTTCCGGCAACGGAAACGAGGTCACCTCACCGGCCGTGGTACTGCGCACGATACCGTCGTCCTGCGTGAACCAGAGGTCGCCTTCGGGCCCACTCACGATTGCGGCCCCCGACGCCGTGGCCAGCGTGTATTCGGTCACCTCACCCGCTGGGGTCAACTTGCCCAGCACCCGGCCCCCAAGGAACCAAATATTCCCGTCTGAGCCGGCGGCCAGCGCCGTCGCAAAAACACCATCCGCCAAAGAGAATCCAAAGGGCGGCGGCCGCCCTTCCGCTTTGGCGCTAGGAGAGGTGAAAGAGGCGCATGTCGCGAGAAATGCCAGGGCCAGCAGAATCGTCGAAAACCTTCTCAAGATCTCTCTCCTGTTAAGCGGGTATCCAGGCGCCGCGAGTCAAACGCAGCGCAATACGGTAAACCGCCCGTTACCCTAAAGGCTCGCTGGCTCTAGACCAGCGAGCCCGCCCATCTATCGAGCACCGCCAACCCTAAGGCTTCTGAGTAGGCTGATCGTCGGTGCTCCAATCCGGCGACAAGGCCCCCGACTTCATGCTGCCCGACCAGGACGGCAACGAGGTCAAGCTCTCCGATCTCCGCGGCCAGACGGTCGTCCTCTACTTCTATCCCCGCGCCGACACCCCCGGCTGCGCGACGCAGGCCTGCGGAGTGCGCGATCGAGGCGACGAGTACCGCGAGGCCGGGGTGCGCGTGATCGGGGTCTCGCCGGACTCAGTCGAGGACGTCAGGAAGTTCGCCGAGAAGCACGCCCTCGACTTCACCTTGCTGGCCGACGCCGACCACGCCGTGGCCGACGCGTACGGGACCTGGGGCGAGAAGTCGATGTACGGCAAGAAGTACTTCGGCGTGCGGCGAGCGACCTTCCTGATCGACCCTGAGGGCCAGGTCGCCAAGGCCTTCCCGAAGGTCTCGCCGAAGACGCACGACGACGTCGTGCTTGAGGCCCTGACCGACCTCGCCGCCGTTTAGCTCAGGCCGTGGCCGCTACGACGACGATGTACGTCGCGTAGAGCGCGAACCAGGCGATCACGACCGGCAGCGCGAAGCGGTCGCGACGGTGCAGGACCTCGTAGGCGAGCAGGCCCCCGATCAGCCCCAGGACGATGGAGAAGGTCGCGTTGAAGCTGAGCTCCCAGTCGGTGAAGATCAGGCCGATCCCGATCGGGATCGTCGACTGGAACACCATCGCGCCGGTGATGTTGCCGAGAGCCAGGGAGTCCTTGCCCTCGCGAACCCAGAAGAAGCTGTTGACCTTCTCGGGCAGCTCGGTCGCCAGTGGGGCCAGGATCAACGCCAGGACGACCGCCTCGACCCCGAGCGACTCGGCGATGTGCAGCAACTCCTCGACGAAGAGATGCGCGCCGCCAACCATCGCGCCGAGGCCGACCAGCAGCTGCATGACGCAGAGCCAGAGGGGCGGATCGGTGCGGAGCTCGGAGCGCCGCTCGAAGACAAGCGGGTCGAGCGTGCCGTGCGCCTGCACCTCGCCGCCGCCGCGCAGGGTGCGGCGGATGTAGACGACGTAGGCGAGGATGACGACGATCCCGATCGGGATCCGGATCGGGTCCGGCGCCCCCCAGGCGAGCGCCAGCGAGACGGCGAAGAAGATCAGGAAGAAGATCAGGTCGCGCTCGAGCGTCGGACCGTGGGCGTCGAGCCGAAGCCCCGTCTCACGCCGCTCCCGGTAGAGGTAGGCAAAGAGGCCGACCAGCCCCATCGCGAGGGTCGCGAGCAGGAAGGGGGCGCCGACGATCGCCCCGATCGCCACCTGGTCGGCTCCCTCCTTGGCCCCGATCAGGGCGACGATCGCGATCAGGGTCTCGGGCATTGCCGTGCCGACCGCCGCGAGCAGGCTGCCCACGGCCCCTTCGCCCAGCTTCAGCCGGTGGCCGATCCACTCGACGGCATTGGTGAAGAGGAGGGCGCCGGCGAGGATGACGGCGAAGCTCACGACCAGCAGCAGGAATTCCACGGCGGTGAGCCTATGTGACGCGAGCGGCGGTGGCCGTCAGCGCAGGCGGGTCAGCCGGCCAGCCGCGTGCACTTCTGGAGGTCCACCGGCGTGGCCGCTTCGCCGAGGCACTTCAGGTACTTCTGCTGGTTCGCCTGGCCGGAGCCGCCCGCGGCGGCGCTGCCGAGCCCTTCGATCAGCTCCGCCAGCCCTTCGCCTTCGAGCAGGCCGAGCAGTTCGAGCGGGTTGACGCCCAGCTTGAAGAAGAGGTCGTTGAGCGGCTTGGCTCCCTCGGGCGCCGAGATCTCCTGCTCCTCGTTGACCCCGGCGAGCGTCAGCTCGAAGTCCACGGTCGCGCGCCGCGGGCCGCCACCGGAGCGCTGCCGCGGTTCGATCTCCATGGAGGCGACGATCCGGCGGACGATGTCGTCCTCGCCGACGTAGACGTCGACGTGGGCGCTTTTCAGGCCTTCCTCGAGCTCCTTCTGGGCCGACTCGACCTCTTTGCGGGAGGGCACCTCGTCCACCGCCGCGACCTGCGATTTGCAGGCCGGGTCTTCGGCGACGTCGAGCAGCGCGTCGAGCGCCGCGGGGACGTCGAGATCGCCGCTGACCTTGGTGGTGTCCGTGCCTTCGACGTCGGCGCCTTCGCCGCCGCGGAGGTTGTCGACCAGGCTGCTGACCGGTATCTCGCCGACCGCCCGCTGACAGCCGGTTTTGTCCTGTGGCTGGTTTTCTTTCCCGAATTCGGTCGGGAAGACCACCGATTCGGCGAAGCTGAAGGTGCCCGGGTCGACTTCGTACTCGGTGCCTTCGTAGTTGACGTAGGCGGTGTTGGGCATCAGCACCAGCCCGCCCTCGAAGTCGACGTCCTCGCCGCCGACCGAGCCGGTCGCCGAAGCGTCGAGGTCGAGCTGCGGCAGGTCGCCTTTGGCGCCGCCCTGGAACGGGCCGGAGACACGGAGGTCGAGGTCGCCCCCTCCTTTGCCGGGAGCGTCGACGACGAACGAGAGGTCGAGGTCGCCGCTCTCGATCCCTTTCAGGGTCGCCGCGTCGATCGTCTCCTGCGGGTCGCCGCCGCCACCGCCCTCGTCCCCACCGCAGGCGGCCAGCGCCATCGCGGCGACCAGCGCGGCAAACACGGATACGAGACGAAGTCGGCTCAACTCAAGGCCTCCTGGCAGTCGGTTGACGACCGGATCGTAAACGCTAAGCAAATCTTCATCGCGCTCGCTCGACCTGAGGCGGCGTGCTCTCGGTCACGTTGACGAGGAGCGGCAGGAGAAAAGCCCCGAGGAAGATCAGCGCGATGCCGACGGCGACCAAGCGGTTGGAGCCCGCCAGGTGGCCGAGGATCCCAAGCGCGAACCCGGCCAGCAGCAGCACGACGTAGGGCAGGCCGCTCTCGGGCAGCAGGGCGACGATGTAGAGCGCGAGGTCGGGCACCGGGCGGATTATCATCGCCGGATGGCCGCCGCACCGCAGTCCGTCGCCGAGACCAAGGAGGCGTTGTCGCGCGCCGAGTACCTCGCCGACGAGCCGGCGGCGCTGGTCTCCTTCCTCGCCCAGCGCCTCGGCAAGCCGGTCCTGGTCGAGGGCCCGGCGGGGGTCGGCAAGACCGAGCTGGCCAAGGCGCTCTCGCGCGCCACCGGCCGGGAGCTGATCCGTCTGCAGTGCTACGAGGGGCTCGACGAGGCGAAGGCCCTCTACGAGTGGAACTACCGAAAGCAGCTGCTGCGCATCCAGGCCGGCGGCGAGTCCGGCTGGGAGGACGTGCATGGGGACATCTTCAGCGAGGAGTTCCTGCTGGAGCGCCCGCTGATGCAGGCGATCGCCAGCGAGGAGCCCGTCGTCCTGCTGATCGACGAGATCGACAAGACCGACCAGGAGTTCGAGGCGATGCTGCTCGAGCTGCTCTCCGACTTCCAGATCACGATCCCGGAGCTGGGCCAGGTCAGCGCGACGACGATGCCGCTCGTCGTCCTCACCTCGAACAACTCGCGCGAGCTGACCGAGGCGCTGAAGCGACGCTGCCTCTACCTCTGGCTCGACTACCCCGACCTGGAGCGTGAGATGGAGATCGTCCGCCTGCACGCGCCGGAGCTGCCCGAGGCGCTGACGCGGCGCCTGGTCGAGGTGGTGCGGATGGTGCGGGCGCTCGACCTCAAGAAGCCCCCCTCGATCGCCGAGACGATCGACTGGGCGCGGACGCTGCTGCTGATGGGCGCCGACGACATCGACCGCAAGACCTTCGAGCAGTCGATGTCGATCATCGTCAAGCACCGGACCGACATCGACCTCGTCGCCGAGCGGGTCGGGGTGAAGCTTGCCGACGCCGTTCGGCCCCAGGGCTGAGACCGGCCCGCCCGGGCTCGCCGCCAAGCTGCTCGGCTTCTGCGAGGAGCTGCGCAGCGAGGGCGTCGCGGTGGGGACCTCGGAGATCCTCGACGCCTTCGCGGCGCTCGACCAGGTGCCGTGGAGCTCGCGGGACGACTTCCGCGAGGCGCTGGCGACGACGATCGCCAAGTCGCAGGAGGACCGTCGCCTCTTCGAGCTGCTCTTCGAGCGCTGGTTCTTCCGCGCCGCCGAGGCCGAGGCGGTCGAGCGTGGGATCGGCGAGCGAGGCGAGGGCGGCGACGCGGCCGAGCGGATCGACATCGACCAGCTGCGCGACCAGATCCGCGACGCGATCGCCGAGGGGAACGACGGGGAGATGCGTGACCTGGCGCGGCTGGCGATCGCCGCCTTCGGCCGCGAGGGCGAGGGGTCGGGCGTTGTCGGCGTCGACGTGCAGCGGATCCGGCGCACGCTGGGGCTATCGACCGGCGCCCAGCAGGGCGACGCGGCGAGCGGCGAGCGGCCACCGATCGACCGCGAGGAGCTGAGCCGCTTCGAGCGCCACCTGCGGCGCGAGCTCGAACGCGACCTGATCGAGCGCACCCAGACGCTTCCCCCGTCCCGGCCGCTGGCCGAGCTCGACCGCGCCCTGCCCACCAGCCCGACCCAGGACCTGGCGGCGGTCCACCGCGCCGTCTCGCAGATGAAGCGACGGCTGGCGACGCTCGGCCACGAGCAGCGCGGTCGCCGCAAGGGGCAGACGGTCGACGTGCGGCGGACGATGCGGGCCTCCCTGGAGACCGGCGGCGTGCCGCTGCGCCTGCGCTACCGGCCGAAGCGGCCGCGGCGGCCGGAGATCTACGTCCTCTGCGACGTCTCGACCTCGGTGACGTCCGCGAGCGTCTTCTTCCTGTCCGTCCTCCATGCCCTCCACGACTCGTTCCGCAAGCTGCGCAGCTTCGTCTTCATTGAGCGCATCTCCGAGGTGACCGAGGTCTTCGAGCACGAGCGCGACTTCCGCGAGATCGCCCGCCGCATCTCCAGCGAGGGCGGCGTCGCCGACGTCTCCGGCTACACCGACTACGGTCGCGTCTGGCTCGAGTTCCTGGCCGAGATCTCAGACGACCTAGACCCGCGCTCGACCGTGATCGTGCTGGGCGACGCCCGCACCAACGGCCGCGAGCCCCACGCCGAGGTCTTCGCCCAGATCGCCGAACGAGCCGGACGCCTCTTCTGGCTCAACCCGGAGCCGAAGCTCTACTGGAACTACGGCGACTCGGTGATGGCCGCCTACGAGCGCCACTGCGACGGCGCCTTCGAGTGCTGGACCACCCGCCACCTCGAGAGCTTCGTCAACGTGGTGGCGGGCGGTGTGCCGGCGAGCGAGGCCGGCTAGGCCGGCGGCGTCTCGCCGCTTCGCTCCTGGCGTCGAAACTCGCGATCGTTGAGCACGTTGAGCAGGATGATGCTGCCGAAGAACGCCACGCCTGGAACCAGGTAGTTACCGACTTCGGAGTCGTGGAAGAGGAAGCCGCCGACCGTCAGGACGAACACCGCCGCCGCCGTAGACAGATAAACGTTCCGCCTGATCGCCGGGGTGATGGTCATCTCACCACCAGATCATAGAGCAGACAAAAGCATCCGACGAGACCGCCCTCGAAAGTCGTCGTGATGGCTTTGATTTCCACCCCGCGGCTCCGTCGCATGAGCACCTCTCTGGCAGCAGCGAGGAACGCGGCGACCGCGGTTCCCGCCACAACCGAAGTGGCGAGCCTCTCAAGCAACGCAGTAGCGGCACCGACGTCCGCGAGAACGAGCATGGCGGCGATGCTGCATGACCCCGGCGCGCGCGTGGCGCGCACATTTCAAATTCTCTGAAGCGTCTTTGTGCCGAAACCGCGACGACCGCTACCGAGCGGCCCAGGCGTCGGGCTGCGAGACCAGGTTCTCGACGATCGCCGGCAGGTGGTCGGAGACGAGGTCGGCGAGGGTGACGTGCTCCAGCACCGCGCGCAGGTTTGCCCGGACGGCGATCCAGACCTCCTGCAGGTGCTCGGCGTGGCCGCGATACTCGATCGACTCCGGCGGCGCCGACTGGACGTGCGCGATCGGGCCCTCGACGGCGCGGACGACGTCGGCGATCGAGATCTCCTCGGCGGGCTTGGCGAGCCAGTAGCCGCCTTTGGCGCCGCGGCGGGCGCGGACGATGCCGGCGTGCTTCAGCTCCAGCAGGATGTGCTCGAGGAACTGAAGGGGGATGTCCTGCGCGTCGGCGAGCCGCTCACCCTTGATCGGCCCTTCCTCCGCGGCAGCCAGCTCGGCAGCCGCCCGCACGGCGTAGTCGGCCTTCGCGGAGACGCGCATGTATCAAGCGTATATCGCCGAACCGCCGCGTCAGCCGATCGTCTCGGGCGCCAGCTCGCCGGAGCGGTCGTGCGGCGGCCCCTCGGTCGCCAGCGCCTCCCGTTCGGCGCGCCGGTTCGCCCACCAGCGCGGGAACCAGATCAGCAGCACCAGGCCGACGCCCGCCACCCCGGCGGCGATCGGCCAGACCAGCGGGTCGCCTTTCTGCACGGTGACCACCCCGGAGGCGACGAGGACCACCCCGAGCGCGGTGCGCAGGAACCCGACCGGAGCGCGGCCGGCGAAGTGCGAGCCGACGACGACGCCCGGGATCGAGCCGAGCAGGATGTTGCCGGCGAGGACGAAGTCGACGTTGCCTCCCACCCAGTGGGCGATGCCCGCCGCCCAGAGCAGGATCGCGGCGTGGAAGACGTCGGTGCCGACGACCTTTTTCGGCACGAGGCGGAAGACCGCGATCAGGAGGATCGCGATCACCGTGCCGGAGCCGGCAGAGGTGATCCCGATCACGAAGCCGGTCGTCAGGCCGATCGCCACGGCGGCGATCTTGTGGCGGCGCTTGATCTCGAAGTCCTCGCGCTCCTCGACCAGGTCGCTGAGGATCAGCGCCCGCGCCAGGGTGATGATCCCGACCATCAGCAGGGTGCCGCCGAGCAGGGCGTAGACGAGCGAGTCGAGCCGCTCTTCGCCGACCTTGCTCTGCAGGATCGAGATCGCCCAGACACCCGCCACCGAGGCTGGGACGCTGCCAGCGGCCAGCCAGAAGGAGAGGCGCAGGTTGACCGTCCCCATCCGCAGGTGGCGCCAGCCCCCGACCGTCTTGGTGACGGCGGCGTAGAAGATGTCGGTGCCGATCGCGGTGACCGGCTTGACGCCGAAGATCAGGATCAGCAACGGCGTCATCAAGGTGCCGCCACCCATGCCGGTCATGCCGACCATCGCTCCGATGCCGAAGCCGAAAATGATGATTGCCGGGTCCATTTATGCTCCGCGCGGGGTGCTTATTCGACTTTCCCGACCTTTTTAGTCAGGTGCGCGGAGTGCGCCAGGATACCACTGTGATCCGCACGGAAGCAAAGGAATTCGGCGCCGCGAGCGGATCGCCTGCCGGGGCGCCAAGGGCCGGCACAGCCGTCGAGATTCGCGGGTTGCGGCACTCCTACGGCGAGCTGACGACGCTCGCGGGCGTCGACCTGGAGGTCCCCCATGCCGGCGTCCTCGGCCTGGTCGGCCCCTCCGGGTGCGGCAAGTCGACGCTGCTCGAGCTGGTCTGCGGGCTGCGGGAGCCGAGCGCCGGAGTGCTCGAGGTCTACGGCGCCCGGGACGCGACCAGCCGGCTCGCGAGCTGCGCCTTCATGCCGCAGCGCGACGTCCTCCTCCCCTGGCTGAGCGCACTCGACAACGCCGCGCTCGCGCCGCGCAACCGCGGCGCCCGCCGTCGCCAGGCGCGAACCGAGGCGGCGGCGCTGTTCGAGCGCTTCGGCCTCGCCGGCTTCGAGCGCGCCCTGCCGAAGGAGCTCTCGGGCGGGATGCGCCAGCGGGTCGCCTTCCTGCGAACCCTGCTCTCGCGCAAGCCGGTGCTGGCGCTCGACGAGCCGTTCGCCTCGCTCGACGCGATCACGCGGGCCGAGATGCAGGCCTGGCTCGCGAGCGCGCTCGACGCCGACCCCCACACCGTCGTCCTCGTCACCCACGACGTCGAGGAGGCCCTCTATCTCGCCGACCGCGTCGTCGTCCTCTCGGCTCGGCCGGCCCGGGTCGTCGACGAGCTGGCGGCCCCGGCGCCGCGCGCCGCCGGCCGCGACGCCGCCGTCACCGACCCCCAGTTCGTCGCTCTTCGCGAGCGGGCGATGGCGGCACTGCGCGAGGGGACGCGATGAAGCCCCCTTGGCGCCTTTCCCGCGATATGGACGGGAAAAGCGCCAAACGGCCGGCAACCCTCGGGCGCTTGGCGCCGCCTTTCCTCGTGCTGGCTCTCCTGATCGGGGGCTGGCAACTGGCGGCCTCGACCGGTGCGATCGCTGACGCGTTGAGCCTGGAGCCCTTCCTGGTGCCGTCGCCCGCCGAAATCGCGACCTCCCTTTGGGAGGACCGGGTGTTGCTGGCCGAAAACGCCTGGGTGACCCTGAAGGTGGTGCTCCTCGGGTTTTTCTGTGCCGTGGCTGTGGGCTTCGTCTTTGCCGCCGCACTGCATCTCTCCGAGGCGCTGAGGCGCGCCTTCTACCCACTGCTGGTCGCCTCACAGACGATCCCGATCGTCGTGATAGCTCCAATCCTGATGATCTGGTTCGGCTTCGGGATCGGGCCGAAGCTGGCGATCGTGGCGCTGATCTGCTTCTTCCCGATCACGGTCAACACCATCGACGGCCTGCGCTCGGTGGACCCGGAGGCGGTCAAGATGATGCGAGGTCTGGACGCTTCGCGCAGCCAGATCTTCTGCCGGCTGGAGGCGCCGACCGCGCTGCCTTACTTCTTCAGCGGCGCGAAGGTTGCCGTTGCGGTGGCAGTCATCGCTGCCGTCTTCGGTGAGTGGGCGAGCTCGGACTCGGGAGCTGCCGCCGGGCTGGGCGATCTGATCTTCGAGGATCTCGCCCGCCTGGAAACGGCACGCATCTTTGCCGCAACCGCCGTCCTCTCCGCGATCGCCATTGCTCTCTTCGGCCTCATCGCCATCGCGGAGCGGCGCGTCGTCCGTTGGCGATAGAACCCCGTCCATGAACAAGCCCGCGCCGGTACGCCTCGTCCTCGTCCTCGCCGTCCTGATCGCCGCGCTCGCGCTCGCCGCCTGCGGGGAGAAGAGCGAGGAGGGGACCGGGCAGCCGCAGCCCTTCACGCTGACGCTCGACTTCTACCCCAACCCCGACCACGCCGGGATCTACATGGCCGAGCAACTCGGCTACTTCGAGGAGGCGGGGCTCGACGTCTCGATCCAGACGCCGTCCGACCCAGCCGCACCGATCAAGCAGGTCGCCGCCGCGCAGACCGACCTGGCGATCTCCTACGAGCCCGAGGTCGTGCTCGCCGCCGAGCAGGGGCTCGACGTGCTCGCCGTCGGCGCCATCGTCGACCGGCCACTGACCTCGATGATCTGGCTGAAGGACTCGAAGATCGGCGGGATCGCCGATCTGCGCGGCAAGACGATCGCGACGGCCGGCATCCCCTACCAGGACGCCTACCTGGAGACGATCCTGGCCCGGGTCGGGCTGGCGCCTGCCGACGTGAAGACCGTCAACGTCGGCTACGGGCTGCTGCCGGCGCTGGTCGGCGGCCAGGCCGACGCGATGCTGGGCGGCTTCCGCAACGTCGAGGGCGTCGACCTGCGGCTGCGCGGCAAGGCGCCGATCGTGACGCCGGTCGACCAGCTCGGGGTGCCGACCTACGCCGAGCTGGTGCTGGTCGCCAACCGCGAGGCGCTCGCGGACGATCCGGAGGCGATCCGCGTCTTCCTCGCCGCGCTGGCCCGAGGGACCGCGGCGGCGATCGAACGACCGAACGAGGCGACGAAAGCATTGCTCGACGCGAACCCGGACCTCGACCCCGAGCTGACCAAAGCCGAGGTCGAGGCGACCCTGCCCCTGCTCTCACGCAACGGCAGCCTGGACCCCGCCGGCTGGGACCGCTTCGTCGCCTGGATGCGCGAGAACGGCCAGATCTCCGGCGCGCCGGCAGCCTCCGACCTGCTTTCCAACGACTACCTAGCGGGCCGCATTCCCGAGTAGGTCGAAGCTGCCGTCGCGCAGCAGCTTCGTCACGTTCTCGGGCCCCAGCGGCCGCGAGAAGAGGTGGCCCTGCGCGAAGTCGCAGCCGAGGCGCCGCAGCTCGGCGAGCTGCGCCTCGCTCTCGACGCCCTCGGCGATCGCCTCCAGCGAGAGCGCCCGCGCCATGCCGATCACCGCCTCGACGATCGCCGTCCGCTCCCGTTCGATCCCCAGCCCGTCGATGAAGGAGCGATCGATCTTGAGCGCGTCGAAGGGGAAGCGGTTGAGGTAGGCGAGAGAGGAGTAGCCGGTGCCGAAGTCGTCGAGCACCAGCCGCACGCCGAGCTCGCTCAGCGCCCGCAGGGTCTCCGCCGCCCGCGCCGACTCCTCGACCAGGACGCTCTCGGTGATCTCGAGCCGCAGGTTGACCGGGTCGAGGCCGGTCCGGGTGAGCACCTCCGCGACCGAGTCGGCGAGGTCGCGGCGGGCCACCTGCCGGGCCGAGAGGTTGACGGCGATGTCGAGCGGGCGCTGGTCGGGACGGTGCTCGTGCCAGCCGAGCGCCTGGAAGCAGGCCGTTTCCTGCACCCACTTGCCGATCGGCTCGATCAGGCCGCTGTCCTCGGCGATCGCGACGAACTCGCCCGGGTCGAGCACGCCGCGCTCTGGGTGGCGCCAGCGCACCAGCGCCTCGAGCGCGACGATCTCGCCGCTGTCGAGCGCGACCACGGGCTGGTAGCGCAGCTCCAGCTCGTCGCGGTCGAGCGCATGCCGCAGCTCGCGCTCGACCTCGAGCCGGCGCATCGCGCGGGCCCGCATCTCGGCGTCGAAGACCTCGCAACGGCCGCGGCCGCCTTCCTTGGCCCGGTACATCGCCGCGTCGGCGTCGCGGATCAGCATCTCGGCGTCGATCGGCTCGCGGCTCGAGGGCCGCGCCACCGCGATCCCGATGCTGGCCGTGACGAAGTGGTCGGCCCCGCCCATGCAGTAGGGCTCGGTGAAGGCGTCGGCGACGCGGCCGGCGATCGCGACGGCCTCCTCCTCGTCGGTGAGGCGGTCGACCAGGATGCCGAACTCGTCGCCGCCGAAGCGGGCGACGATGTCGCCGGGGCGCAGGTGGGAGCGCAGTCGCGGCGCCACCGCGCGCAGCAGCTCGTCGCCGGCGTGGTGGCCGATCGAGTCGTTGATCAGCTTGAAGTGGTCGAGGTCGAGGAAGAGGACGCCGACCGGGGTGCCGGCCGCCGCCGCGCGCAGCAGCGCCTCGCGCAGCGAGTCGATGAAGCTGAGCCGGTTGGGCAGGCCGGTGAGGGCGTCGTGCAGGACCCGGTGGCGCAGCGCCTCGTCCGCTGTATGGCGCTCGAGCGCATCGGCGAGCACGTTCGCCGAGGCCTGAACGAAGTGGACGTCCTGCGGCGTGAAGCGGCTCGCCTCGGTGGAGTGGATGTCGAAGATCCCGAAGGGGAGCTGCGTGCCGGCGATCGGCACGGCGAGGCTGCTCCTCACCCCGAGCGCCCGCAGCGCCGGCGGCATCGCGAAGCGGCGCTCCGAGGACCAGTCGTCGACGATCACATGCAGGCCGGAGTCGAGGGCGGCGCCCGCGTGCGAGTCGCGGGCAGCCGAGGCGCGGGGCTCGATCTGGAGGCCGTTCGCCTCCTGGCCGGCGCTGAGCCGCAGCCGGCGCCCCTCGCGACCCGCCTCCCAGACGCAGGCCGCCTCGACGCCGTCGATCTCGGTCATCAGCGCGACCGCCTTCTCGCGCAGCGCGACCGGGTCGCCCTCCTGCAGGGCATGGCGGCCGAGACGCGCCACCGCCGCCTGCTGTGCGGCGGCCCGCCGCAGCTCCTGCTCGACGTTCTTGCGCTCGGTGATGTCGTAGAGGACGCCGTGCCAGATCGGCGTGCCCCGCTCGTCGGGCTCGATCACCGCCTCGTCGAGGATCCAGACGATCTCGCCCTCGCGGGTCACCATGCGGTAGTCGATCGGCGGCCCGACCCCGCCTTCGGCCGCCTTGCGCGCCTCCTGCTCGAGCACGCCGGCACGGTCCTCGGGATGGAGCTGGCGCACCCACAGGCCCGGGTCGGCCATCCACTCGTCCGGGCTGTAGCCGAGGATCGCCTCGACCTGGGGGCTGACGTAGCGCCAGCGGCCGCGCTCGCCGAGCTCGCAGGCGTAGACGATCGCCGGCAGCCGCTCGACCAGGCGGCGGTAGTCCCCGCCCGCCGAGGAGATCTCGTCGAGGAACTCGGTTACCCGGTCCTCGGGCCAGCCTCGCTCCCGTCCCGCGTCGTCGTCGGCCACACGGGACTATCGACCGGCGACCAGGTTCCTTTATCCGTACAAGCCGGCGGTCCAGCAGCCCGCAAGGCCGCGGAACGGGGCGTAGGGCGCGTAGAACTCCTCGACCTCCTCGACCGTGGCGCGACGCCCGAGCCGGGCGAGGCGTCCCACGAGCTTCAGGTAGATCAGGTCGCCCGCGGGCAGCGAGTCGGGATCGCCGCGGCCGAAGAGGCCCAGGCACTGGACCGTCCAGGGGCCGATCTCGCGCACCGCGAGCAGCCGCCGGTCGGCGGCCGGGTCGGAGAGGTCGCAACGGCCCGCGGCCGTGTGCGCCGCGACCTTTCGCAACGCCAGCGACCGCCCCGCCGAGAGCCCGAGCTGCTCGATTTCGGCCGGCGCCCGACCGGCGATGGCCGTCGCCGGGGGCACGTCGCGCAGCGCCCCGCGCTCGCCCCCCAGCCGCGGTCCCCAGCGGCCGACGATGCGGCGCTGGATTCGCGCCGCCGCGCCCGTCTCGATCAGCTGCTTGACGACGGCCCAGGCCAGCGCCTCCCAGGGCCAGGGCCGGCGGCGCGGGCGGCGGTGCGGCTGGCGGCGCAGCGCCGGGCCGAGCAGCGGATCGCGGCGGAAGCGCCGGTAGAGCTCGCCGAGGTCGTCGTCGACGCCGAGCGCGAAGCGCATCCGCTCGACCGCCGTCCGCAGCTCGTCAGGCCCGGCGGGCCGTGAGGCCGGCGCGGGCAGCAAGCGCGGCGGCGCGATCGCGGCGGGGTCGACCGGCTCGGCGCGCAGGAGGACGCGCTGGCGAGCCGGTTCCCAGGCCCGGACCAGGACCGGGCTGTCGTCGACGTGCAGCAGCCGCGAGGCGACCCCGCCCCGCACCCGCATGACGCCGTCCTCGCCGCCGTAGGAGGGCAGGCGATAGGGCGAGGGCGGCCGGACCTCGACCTCGACCGGGGCGGCGCTCACCGGTTGCCGAGCAGGTGCACGTCGACCAGGAAGGAGCGGCTGGCGACGACCTTGGCCGGGCGCTGGCGACGGCCGAAACGGCGCGGCGACCGTGCCCGGCGCGCCGCGGCGGCACCGACGGCGCGGACCGCGGCGACCGTCGCGGCACCGGCGAGGACGCCGCCCGCGGCGGCGATGGCGACGTTGCGCGCCTCGCCTCGCAGGGCGGGCAGGGGCGCTTCCTCGCGCGGCAGGACGCGGACCGCAACCGGCTCCAGCTCCATCTCGCTCACCCGGCCGACTGTAGCGAGGGCGCCGGCCCGAGCGGCTTTTCGTAGATCCGGTAGCGCTTGACGACCTCGCCGCCCATCCCTTCCATCGCTCGGTTCATCGGCTTGTTGGTCTCCAGGATCCAGCCGGTCTCGCCGCCGGGCACCCCGTCGGGGCTGGCGCTCTCGAGGTGCTTGAGGTAGAGGCCGGCGGCGACGCCGGTGTGGCGCCAGTCGCGCTTGACGCCGAGCGCGAAGACGCGCACCCGGTCGATCTTGCGCTTCGCCAGGAGGAAGCGCAGCCAGCCGAAGGGCAGGAGACGCCCCCCGACCTTCTCGAGCGCCTGGTTTATGTCGGGCAGCGTGAAGGCCACCCCCACCGTCTCGCCTTCCTTTTCGGCGATGAAGCCCCAGTCCTCGTGGATCACCTGCTTGAGCAGCTTGGCGTGGAACTCGACCTCGGCGTCGGTGGCGGGCACGAACCCCCAGTTGTCGGACCAGGCCTCGTTGTAGACCTCGGTGAAGCGCCGCATCTCCGCCGGAAGGTCGCGCTTGACGATCTTGCGGATCGCGACCCCTTCCTCGCGCAGCGCCTTTTCGGCCGCGGCATGGATCTCGGGGGTGAACTGGTCGCCTTCCTTGAGCTTGCCCAGCTCCAGGTACCACATCAGGAGGTCCATGGCCTTGCCGTAGCCGAGCCCTTCGAGGAGCTCCCTGTAGAAGGGCGGGTGCCAGGGCTGGAGGATCATCGGCCGCCGCTCGAAGCCCTCGATCAGGATCCCGAGCTCGTCGTTGGTGGTGAAGTCCATCGGCCCCAGGACCCGCTCGCGGCCGCGCTCGCGCAGCCAGCCCTCGGCCGCCTCCAGCAGCGCCGTGGCGACCTCGCGATCGTCCACCGTCTCGAAGAAGCCGAACATGCCGTCGTTGCCGCCCTGGTGCTCGTCCCAGCGCTGGTCGACCTGGGCGGTGACGCGGCCGACCGGCTCGCCGTCGCGTTCGGCCACGAAGTACTCCGCCTCGGCGTGCTCGAAGTAAGGATTGCGGCCGCGGTCGAGGAACTGCATGCGGTCGAAGATCAGCGGCGGCACCCACTGCGGGTGGTCGCGGTGCAGCCGGAAGGGGACCTTGACGAAGCGCTTCAGCTCGCGCCTGTTGCGAACGGGCCGGATCGTCACGCTTGCCAAGGGAGCCGGAACCTACACTCTGCGCATGAGCGAACCGGCGAAGGCCGAGCCCGGGGCCTCGCGCGCGGCCGTCGACGTCTTCGCCAAGGCCCGCGACCACGACCGGCTCGAGCAGCTGGAAGCCGCCCGCGAGCACGACCTCCTCCCCTACTTCCGCCTGCTCACCTCGCAGGCCGGGCCGGTGGTCGAGATGGAAGGGCGCGAGACGATCATGCTCGGCTCCAACAACTACCTAGGCCTGACCGGCGACGAGCGGGTCAAGGGCGCGGCGCGCGAGGCGCTGGAGACCTACGGCACCGGCGTCACCGGCTCGCGCCTGCTGAATGGGACGACGCCGCTCCACGTCGAGCTCGAGCGCGAGCTGGCCGAGTGGATGGGGACCGAGGACGCGATCGTCTACACGACCGGCTACCAGGCGAACGTCGGCTGCATCGGGACGATCCTGGCGCCCGGCGACACGGTGATCTGCGACTCGGGCAACCACGCCTCGATCCTCGACGGCTGCCGCCTCTCGGGCGCCAAGCTGCGGCCCTTCCGCCACAACCGCATGGAGAAGCTGGAGAAGATGCTCGTCCGCGCCGGCGAGGACGGGGGCGGCGTCCTGGTCGTGGTCGACGGCGTCTTCTCGATGGAGGGCGACCTCTGCGACCTGCCCCGCATCGTCGACCTCTGCCAGGCCCACGGGGCGCGCCTGATGGTGGACGAGGCCCACGGCGCCGGCGTGCTGGGCGCGCGCGGGGCGGGCGCCTGCGAGCTGTTCGGCCTCGAGGACCGGGTCGACCTGCGCATGGGCACCTTCTCCAAGAGCCTCGCCTCCTGCGGCGGCTTCATCGCCGGCCCGGCCGACGTGATCGAGTACCTGCGGATCTCCTCGCGCTCCTTCGTCTTCAGCGCCTCCGCGGTGCCGGCGGCGGTCGGGGCGGCGCTGGCGGCGCTGCGCGTTATCCGCTCCGACGGCCCCGCCCTCTTCGAGGCCCTGCTCGGCAACGCCGAGTACCTGCGCGAGGGGATGCGCGAGCTGGGGCTGAAGGTGATCGAGCCGGGGACCCTGCCGGACGGCAGCGCCGCGACGAGCCCGGTGGTGCCGGTGATCGTCGGCGACGACTGGCAGGCGGTGTTGCTCTGGAAGGCGCTCTTCGAGGCCGGCGTCTACACCAACGTCGCGATCCATCCGGCGGTGCCGCCGGGCGGGGCGCTGCTGCGGACCAGCCTGATGGCGACCCACGAGCGCGGCCACCTGGACCGGGCGTTGGACACGATCGGCCAGACCATCCAGAACTTCCCTGACCTTCCACGCGGCTGAGCCACCAAATCGACAGGCGCACCGATGTACCCCAGTCGGGGTACTTTCGGGCTTGTCCAAAATCGAACAAGCCGCGAGCGCCGAGAAAAAGATGCTCTTAGCGACCGGGCCCCCGGCCGATTGACGTTCTCGGGTTGACGCGGTCGGGGCCGAGCGCATAGCTTGCCTCCGCGCCGACCGCCACCGGGAACAGGAGTGCGCGGCGGTGCGACCAGTCAGTCAAACCCAAGCCTCAAGGGAGGATTTTCCGTGGAAGCAGCTTCAATCGCCCCTGCCTCGACGACCGCCTCGGCCGTCCAGATTCCGCAGCACATGCAGGCGCTCGCCCGCGCCAATCGCGTGCGGCTGGCCAGGGCCGAGCTGAAGCGCTCGATCGGCCGCGGCGACGTCGACGTCGCCGACGTGATCCGCGATTGCCCGTGGGAAACCGAGAGCATGACCCTCGCCGAGCTGCTGACCAGCCAGCGCCGCTGGGGCCGCACCCGCGCCCGCAAGCTGCTGCAGAGCCTCGGCCTCAGCGAGAACAAGAAACTCGGGACCCTGACGCCGCGCCAGCGCGCCCTGCTCTCGAGCGCGCTGAACGCGAAGACGGGCGAAGTGGTCTTCGCTTAGCGCACCTTCACGGAGAGGCCGCCCGAAGCTCTTTGAAAGGCCCGGCGGAGGGCCACGAAGGCGGCCACGAAGGCGGCCACGCCCCCCGCCAGGGCGATGGCGAGGATCGTGCCGGCCGCATAGAAGAGCAGGCCGGTGACGAGCACGAAAGCGACGCCGGCGAGGAGCGTGGTGTGCGAGCGGTAGCCGGCGAGGTGCTCGCGCACCGACACCTCCAGCCCGCCCAGCGCGCCCAGCACCGCCCCAACCGCGATCGCGGTCGGGCTCTGGCCGGCGAAGCCGATCGCGAGCACGACGATGCCGGCGAGGATGGTCAGCTCGGCGAGCGGGAAGGAGCCCCACGGCGCCGGCGGGCGCTCGTCGGCGCCGGGTCTAGCGCTCAACGGCCGCAAGCCGTCCGGCTAAGGGGCATCCCGAGGAGATCCTGACCCGCCACCAGCCCATCAGCATGCCGAGCAGGCCGAAGCGGGGGCGGGAGTGCCAGTGGCCGCAGCCCGGCTCGCCGACCGCCTCGCGTGAGATCCGCAGCCACTTGTACTGGGTGGGGTCGGCCAGCATGCGGTCGAGCAGCTCGCGATTGCGGGCGTCCTCATCGGCCCGCTCTCGGAGCGCGGCGCGCCCGTCCTCGACCCGGGCTGCGAGGGCGTCGCGCAGCGCCTCCAGCTCGCCGAGGTCGAGTGCCCTGCCCTCGCGCGAGACCGCCGGCACGCCGGATGCGATCTCCACACGCGGGAACCCCTCGGCGGCAAGCGCCGCCAAATGGTGCTCGAGCCGGCCGATCTGGCGCCGCAGCTCGGCGCGGGCGCGCAGCTCGTCGGCGCTGCCTGGCTGCGCGAACTGGATCTCTCGAGTGAGAACCTGCGGCATGCACCACCGAGTGTAGCCGCCGTCAGGCGGATTCAAGGGTGGTTTCCACCATCCACAGCGCCTCCTCGACGGCGATCTGGGGCACGGCGCCGACCTGGATCGCGGCGACCGCGATCCTGCGGGTCTCCTTCCCGATCTCGTAGCCCTCGCCGGTCGCCCCGAAGAGGAGGCCGACCGGCGCTCGCTCGTCGGCGATGGTCAGCGTTCCGCGCGGCAGCTCGCCCGGCCTGCCCGGCAGCGACTCGCCCGGCGCCGAGTCGCGGATGCAGAGGGCGCCCTCCAGCCGGGCGGCGTCGAAGGCGCGCAGCGCCACCCCGGTCTCGACCGTCGCGATCGCCAGCGCGTCGGCCGGCAGGCCCTTGGTGACGAAGCCGCCGGCGCGGAGGCGGTCGAGGGCGAGCTGCTCGACCGGGGTGCGGGTGCGGTCGGGGTCGAGCCCGATCTGACGGAAGAAGACGCGGTAGGCCCATGGGATCGGCCGTTCGCGCAGGTGGATCGCGTGCGACCCGTAGAAGCGGTCGGAGAGCTCGCGCAGGCGCTGGCGCACCGGCTCGGGGCTGCGCCCCGGCGACCCCTCCACCTCGATCCAGGCGATGCCGAGGCCGGGGAACTCGGCGGCCAGGTGCGGCGCCACCCAGCCCTGGGTCACGAGGCTGCCGCCCTCCGCGTCGCCCGCAGCAGCCCCTGGACCTTGGCGGCCAGCTCGGCGCGACCGAGCCTGCCGATGCTCGCGTCGTAGAGCGTCCCGCCCGGATACGCGTAGGCGAGGGTCGGGCACAGGCCAACGCGGTAGAGGCGAGCGACGGCACCGTCTCGGTCGTAGCCGACCGGCATCCGCCAGCCGCGCTCCTCGACGAGCTCGCGAACCGTGTCGCGATCGTCGCGCACGTTCAGCGAGAGGAAGCGCACGCGATCACGGTAGCGCCCGTAGAGCGAGTCGAGGACGTCCTGCTGGTCGACGCACTCGTCGCCGCCTTTGCTGAACCAGAAGCTGAGCACGAGGGGGCGGTCGAAGAAGTCGCAGACGCGGATCGCGTCGGCGCCCCCGACCCGGCAGGCAGGGGTGCGACGGGCGTCCTCCGGGCACGGCACCTGGGAGGTCTCGCAATCGTCCTGGGCGACGTTGGCGTCGCCTTCCAGCGCGCCGGTCGCGACGGGGACGGCGAACTCCGGCAGCGGCCAGCGCGGCGGCAGCTCGTCGAGGCCGAGAGTGCCGCTGTCCTGGTCGCCGACCTGGCTCAGCAGGGCGACGACGATCACGGCCCCCAGCAGCAGGCCCACGATCGCCGTGTAGCGGTCCCTCATCGCCTCTCCTCGGCCCAGAGCAGGAGGGCCGGAAGGGCCACCATTACCGCCGCCAGGGCGGCGGTGAGGTCGATCACGGTGACGATGCCGAAGTCGCGCAGCATCCGCACGTCGCTGACGACGAGGACGGCGAAGCCGACGATCGCGGTGACGCCGGAGGCGAGGACGGCCGCGCCGGTCCGCCCGTAGGCCGCGCCGACGGCCGCCTCAGGCGAGGCGCCGCCGGCTCGCTCCTCGTGGAATCGGGCCGAGAGCAGGACGCTGAACTCGGTCGCGATCGCGATCGTCAGCGCCCCGAGCGCCGCCGACATCGGGTTGAGCGGCACGCCGAGCAGCCAGACCACCAGGGACCCCCACCCCGTCGCCAAGACGATCGGCACCAGCGGCACGACCGCACGCCCGAGCGACCTATACGCCACGAGCAGCACCAGCCCCACGGCCAGCAGCCCGGCGAGCGTCAGCCAGTACCGGCTCCCAGAGAGATCAGACGCCGCCTGCGCCGCGATCACCGGCACCCCGGCCAGCTCCACCTCCACGCCCTCCGGCGGCCCCCCGGCCTCCCCCGTCTCCCCGACCTCTCCCCGCACCCGCTCGATCAGCGCCTGCTGATCGTCCAGGTCTTGTGCCCGGATCCCGAAGCTCAGCAGCGCCGTCCCGCCCGGCAGCCCCGTCTTCGCATCGAGGGTCGCCAGCTTCTCGAGGTCGTAGTCGGGCACCAGTCGCAGCGTGCTCCGCACACCGCTCCGCGTCAGGCCGCCGTCTCCCGCTCCGACGAGATCCGACAGCGCCGGCCCGGGGCACAGCTCCGCCTCCAAGCAACTCGGGCTCTTCCCGGCATAGCCACCAGCCTCCAGCGCCCGCTCTTTGAAGCTCGCCATCCATTCGAGCGTCGCGGGGTCCGTCAGGTCATCCGCTTTCACGGCCACGTCCAGCTCGCCAGAGACGCCGGTCGCCTCCTGCACCTCGTTCAAATCCTCCACCGCCCTTACGTCCTGCGGCGCCAGCTCGCGTATGTCGGACACGGTCTCGATCTGCGTTCCGACGCCCCACCCCAGGATCGCGAGCGCCACCGCAAGCAGGACGATGCGTCCTGGCGGGCGGGTCCTGTCATGGAGATGGGGATCCTCGTCCTCGCAAGCTGCGGGCGAGGACCCCAGATCTCCATGCCACCCGCCCGAGGGAGCGTTACGGCGGAATGCGAGAGCGGCGAAGCCGGCGGTGAGGGCAAATGCGAAGGCGATCGCGATGCCAAGAATGAGAAGCCAGCCGAACTCGCGGACCATGGGGGTCGGGGAGAGTTGGAGAGCGAGAAATCCTGCCCCAGTCGCCACACAGGCGGTAGCGATGGTCGGGCCGCCGCGAGCTGCCGCCTCCCGAGCTGCGTCGGCTCCCGAGGCACCGGCCTGAACCGCCTCGTCGTAGCGCGCTTGGAACTGGATCGCGTAGTCGACGGCGAGCCCGATCAGGATCGGCAGCACCGCGATCGACGCCAGCGTCAGGTCGCCCCCAAGGAGCTTCAGGAGACCAAACGTGAGCGCCGTCGCCGCCAGCGCCAAGCCCAACGGCAGCAGCCGGAACCCCGAGCGGAAGACGAACCGCAGCGCGAGCGCCATCGCCAGCACGGCGACGATCAGGAGCACCAGCAGAGCGTCCTCGAGCGCGTCGGCGACCCCGTCGATCACGACCGGCACGCCGGAGACGGCGTAGCGCCCGCCGCGCAACTGGAAGCAGGGCTCGGGCTTGCCCTGGAACTTGCACTCGGGCCGCGGCGTCGCGTCGAAGACGGCGGCGCGGATCAGCTCGATTGCCCGCCGCCTCTCCCCTTCGCTCAGGTCCGGCTTCAGCCGCACGACGATCTGGGTCGTGTGCCGGTTCGGGAAGAGGTAGGCGAGGCGGGCCTTCGGCGTCGCCCGCTGGCGGCGCAGGTCGAAGACGACCGCGGCGAGGAAGTCGGGGTTGCCGAGGCTGGGCGCGCTGGTGATGCCGTAGCGGGCGGCGAAGGAGAGCAGCAGCTCCCGCAGTTTCTCCGGCGGCACGCGCTCGACCAGGCGGCGCAGCTGGCGGCCGACCTGGATCGTCGCCTCGTTGAGGAAGGTCGCCGGCCCCACCACCGACTCGACCGGTTCGAGCCGCGCCAGCTCCGCGCAAGGCCCCGGCAGCGGCTCGGCCCCCTGCGGCACCTTCGCCGCCAGACAGCCCTCCAGGCGCAGCAGCCGCCCCAGGTTCGCGGTCAGGACGAGCTGCTGGAGGTCGCCCTCGGCGACCACGACGACCGGTTCCTCCCCGAACGCCTCGCGCACCTCCTGGGTGGCGCGCCAGCTCGCCGTGTCGCGGTCGACCAGCGTGTCCGTGCCAGCGTCCGTCGGCAGCCGGGTCGCCGCGAAGATCGCCGCCGCGACGAGCAGCAGCGAGGCGACAAGGACGACCTTCGCGTGCCTGGTCGCCCAGGCGGCGGTTGCGCTCAATCCATCGAGAGCGGGCCGCTCACGTCAGCGTTGAGGAACTGGTGCACGAACTGGTTTTCGGAGTCGAACAGTTCCTCTTTGGGCCCGGACTCGACGATTTTGCCGTTCCAGAGGACGGCGATGAAGTCGGATATCCGCCGCGCGGTGTTGAGGTCGTGGCTGATCACCAGGTAGCAGCCGCCGTTCTCGGCGTGGACCTCACGGATCAGCTCGCAGAGCAGCGCCGTCCGCACCGGGTCGAGGCCTGAGTCGGGCTCGTCGAACATCACGATCGCCGGTTCCAGCACCAGGGCGCGGGCGAAGCCGGCGCGCTTGCGCATCCCGCCCGAGAGCTCGTTCGGCATCTTGTAGATCGCCTCGGAGAGCCCGACCTCCTTGAGGCGCCGGTTGACGATCTCGCCGATCTCCTCCTCGCCTTTGTCGGTGTGCTGGCGGAGCGGGAAGGCGGTGTTGTCGTAGATGTTCATCGAGCCGAACAGCGCCCCGTCCTGGAAGAGCAGGCCGAACTTTTTGCGGACGTCGAAGAGTTCGTCGTCGCTCATGTTCGGGATCGATTCGCCGTGGACGAGGACGTCGCCGTGGTCGGGGTAGAGCAGGCCGACGATGTGCTTGATCAGCACGCTCTTGCCGGTGCCCGAGGGCCCGAGGACCATCGAGACCTGGTCTTCGGGCAGCCCCAGGTTCAGCCCGTTGAGGATGCGGGCGCGGCCGAACTGCTTGACCAGGTCGATGATCTCGATCGCGTCCTCGCTGCCGTGGTCGCGCTTGCGGCCGGTGTGGAAGCGGTAGGGGTCGCTCTCGGCCGGATCGACGCCGGGGATGACGAAGTCGCGGCCCATGATCGCGCCGTCGTCGCTTTCGTAGGGGCCGTCGGAGCGCCCGCGCGGCGCCGGCGTCTCTTCGACCGGCGGCGCCGGGTCGGCATTGCGCGCCGCGTCGGCGGTGTCCGCCCCCGCCTCGGCTTCGACTTCGTCCTGGCGCCGCTCGTCGTCTACGGACATCTTTCGTTCAGCCTCCTATCGGCGCTCTCGGGTTCGCTCCCCAGAAGACCAGGGTGCCCAGCATCCCGATGATGTGCACCAGGACGATGTTGAGGACCATCGACTTCGCGGTCGCCGTGCCGACCCCTACCGGCCCGCCGGAGGCGGTGTAGCCGTAGTAGCAGCCGACCAGCACGATCGCGGTCGCCATCACCATGCCCTTGATCAAGCTGAAGATCAGGTCGGGCGGGTTCTGGAACATCCAGAAGATCAAGAGGTAGCCGCCAGAGGAGACGTCGCCGATCTGTTCGACCACCGCCAGGTAGCTGGCGAAGAACATGATCCCGATCCCGACCAGGTACATGAAGGGGAAGGCCATCCAGGCGGCGAGCAGTCGGGTCGCGGCGAGGAAGGTGACCGGCGGCACGCCCATCACCTCGAGCGCGTCGATCTCGTCGGAGATCCTCATCGCGCCGAGCTCGGCGACGATCCCGGTCCCGACCTTGGCCGAGAGCATGTAGCCGAAGGCGTAGGGCATGATCTCGCGCAGGTCGCACCAGGCCGAGAAGAGGCCGGCGAAGGCGGGCGCGCCCTGGGCACGCAGCAGGTAGGCGCCCTCGATCCCGCACTGGAGGCCGAGGATGAAGACCAGGCCCCAGATGATCAGCGCCGAGCCGAGGATCAGGATGCCGGCCTGGCGCAGGCTCTCGCCGAAGAAGCGCAGGACGCGACCCGAGTAGACGAGCCCGGCGACACGCGAGCCGAAGCGGGCGATCTCGCCGAAGGAGTCGAGCCAGCCGCGCGGCACCGCGAGCCAGGCGTTCATCGCGTCGCTCCGCCCCGGGCGCTCATCGGATCGTCTGCAGCTCCGGGTTGGTGGCGAGCAACGTCTGCGTGAAGACGTAGTTGAAGGCGAAGACGCCCATGAAGGAGATGACAACGGCCTGGTTGACGGCGCGCCCCACCCCGGCCGCGCCGCCCGAGGCGGTCATCCCCTTGTAGCAGCAGACGACGGCGATGATCGCCCCGAACAGGGTGCACTTGATCACCGATCCCCAGAGGTCGGTGATCGAGGCGTTGGAGAAGAGCGTCGCGAAGAAGCCGCCGAGCGGCTGGCTGTAGACGAACTCGGTGAGGACGCCGCCGGTGATGCCGAAGACCAGCGCGTAGATGTCGAGCAGGCCGGTGATCAGCATCAGCGCAAGGAAGCGCGGCACGACCAGGTTCTTGATCGGGTCGACGCCCAGCACCTGGAGGGCGTCGAGCTCCTCGCGGATCTTGCGCGCGCCGAGGTCGGCGGTGATCGCGGTGCCGGCGACGCCGGCGACGACCACGGCCGTCACGAAGGGCGCGAACTCGCGGATCGAGGCGAGCACGAAGAAGCCGCCGAGCCGGTCGAGCGCGCCGAAGAGGTTGAGGATGTTGGCCGCCTGCAGGCCGGGCGCGCCGAAGCCGAAGGCGACGGTGGAGATCAGCAGCGGGAACCAGCAGAGCTGCAGGGCGAAGAGGAACTGGCCGATGAACTCCTCGCCGTAGGGATAGGGCGGCTTGATCGCGGAGACCAGCGTCCTGCCGGTGAGGATCATCATGTCCCCCACCTGTTCGAAGAACGACTTGGCGGGCGCGAAGCTCCGGCCTATGGTTGCGGCTCTGTTCATTGGTCCTCCGGCAAGCGGGTCCGCCCCCGCGGCCACTCGGTTACCCGAGTCTATGGGATGCGCAACGCGTCTCGGTTAGCCGAGTGTTGAGATGCGATTGGTATGTTCCGCCGCCTTGGGGGGGCAGCGCAGACACCGACGTCGTTCCCGCCTCGGCGCGATCCTCGCCGCTGGCCTCGCCACCGTCGCGCTCGCCGCCTGCGGCGACGACTCGTCCTCCTCGGACGCGGACTCCGCCGAGGCGAAGGGGCCGTTCGAGGTCAAGGTCGTCCAGGCCGAGTTCCCGACGAAGCAGCGGCTCGGCCAGACCGTCCTGCTGCGGCTCGGCGTCCGCAACACGGGCGACGAGACGGTGCCGGCCCTGACCGTGACGGTCTCGATCGCCGGCGAGGAAGGGGAAGGCTCCTCGCTCCCCTTCGCGATCCGCAGCGGCGAACCGGGCCTCGCCCAGCCCGACCGTCCCGTCTGGGTGCTCTCCGAGAAGTACCCGCGCCTCTCCGGCGCGACCGAGACGGCCGGCGCCGAAAACGCCAGTCGCAAGACCTTCGACTTCGGCCCGTTGAAGGCCGGCGAGACCGTGAGGGCGGTCTGGAAGCTGACCGCCTCGCGGTCCGGCAGCTACCGGGTCCTCTACGCGGTCGGCGCCGGGCTTAGCGGCGAGACCAAGGCCGAGACCGCGTCCGGCGTCGAGCCGGGTGGCTCGTTCAGGGTGCGGATCGTCGAGGCGACGCCCGAAGTGGTCGTCAGCGACAGCGGCGAGGTCGAAGAGGTCCAGCGCGGCGAGCAGACGCAGGCCAACCGCTAGCGTTCGAGGCATGGGACGCCGTGCCGCCTCGTGCGTCGCAGCCGCCGCCGTGGCGCTCTTCGCACTCCCTGCCTGCGGCCAAGCCGAGGAGCCAGACGGCGAAGCCGCCGCATCCGCCAAGGGCGTCGCGCTGAAGCGAATCGGCACCTTCGCGAGCCCGGTCTACGTCACCGGCGCCCCGGGCTTCCCGAGGCTGATATTCGTCGTCGAGCAGGCCGGCACGGTGCGGGTCATGAACGACGGCAGATCCCTCTCCTCCCGTCCCTTCCTGGACATCAGGGGCCTCGTCTCCTTCGGTGGGGAGCGGGGCTTGCTCTCGATCGCCTTCCCGCCCGACTACGAGCGCAGCCGGCGCTTCTACGTCTACTTCACCGACGCGGAGGGGGACCTCCGCGTCGAGGAGTTCAGGCGGCGCAGCCCGACGCGCGCGGCGCGCGGATCGCGCCGCCTCGTGATCGAGATCCCCCACAAGGAGAACTCCAACCACAATGGCGGCCAGCTCCAGTTCCTCGGCAACCTGCTCTTCCTCGGCACCGGCGACGGCGGCTCGGGCGGCGACCCGCCCAACAACGCCCAGAACCGCGAGAGCCTGCTCGGCAAGCTGCTGCGCATCGACCCGCGCCCCTCGGGCGGGCGCCCCTACACCGTGCCCGCCAGCAACCCGTTCGTCGGCCGGCCGGGCCGCGACGAGATCTACAGCCTTGGCCTGCGCAACCCGTTCCGCTTCTCCTTCGACCGCGTCACCGCGGCGAAGCCGCGCCTGGCGATCGCCGACGTCGGCCAGGACCGCTTCGAGGAGCTCGACTACCTGGGCGTCGGCGCGGCGGGCGGCGCCAACTTCGGCTGGGACGCCTTCGAGGGCTTCTCCCGCTACCGCGACGCCAACAGCGGCACCCCCGATCCGGGCGGCACCGTCAAGCCGATCTTCGCCTACGGCCGCGACCGCGGCTGCACGATCATCGGCGGCTACGTGGTCGGTGACCGCCGACTGCCCGGGCTACGCGGCCGCTACCTATACGCCGACCTCTGCGAAGGGCAGCTGCGCAGCCTCGTCCCGCACCCGCGGCGGGCGAGCGGCGACCGCAGCCTCGGCCTGACGGTCTCGACCCCGAGCTCCTTCGGAGAGGATGCTCGGGGCCGAGTTTACGTCGCGTCCCTGGAAGGTCCGGTCTTCAGGCTCGTGCCGCGCTAGCGGCGCGCGTAGGGATCGATGTACAGGTCGTCGACCTGCCACTGTCCCTTGCTGTCCAGCGGCGTGATCCGGATCTGGACGTAGCTGGGAATCAGGGTGCCGACGATCGTCGAGAGGCTTAGCACCGTCGACATCTGCTGGGTCGGCGCCCAGGCCGCGCCGGCGCTCACCGTGCTGACGTCCTTGGTCCGGACGAGGCCGAGCAGCTTGTAGACGGCCTCGACCCGCAGCCGCGAGCTCGGGTCGCCGCTGTTGCGCGCGACCATCCGGAAGACCGGCGTGTCGAGCGCCATGCAGACCGGCGGGCTGCCGGCGGAGCTGCCGACAGGAAGCGCCAGCGAGCGGCTGTCGGCGGCGTCGTTCAGATAGTAGGTCTCGTTGCCGGCGACCGTCTTGGCGCCACCGCTGAGCGACCAGCCGCTGCCGCCGGCCTCGAAGCCGCCGTCGGGAGCGAGCACGTAGGCGTGCTTGTCGCCCCAGGGCGCGAAGACCTCCTCGGCGCCGCTGTAGTCGCAGGCGCTCGCGGTGGCCGGGCCGATCGCCAGGACCGTCGCCAGTGCGGCGGTGGTGGCGGCGAGCTTGCCGCGGGTGCCTCGTAGGAAATGGATTGAGCTGAGCTTCATTCGGACTCTCCCTTGTCGCATGCCAAACAGCTCGGCCGCGATGGCCAAGCTGGCAGTTGAGCCATCTCGTCAAGAGCGACGAGACCTCTGACTTTGCGTCCCCGCCTCGCGACAGGTTTGCCCTTTACAGCTGCACTTATGTCGCGGCCCAGGATCGTCCAACAACACCGCTGGCTGAAGCGAATTCCAACGAACGTCCGGTTGTTCAACAGAGATTTTGGGTAAGGAGGGCGATTTTCGGGCGCGAGGTGGCGTTCCTCATTGCCTCGCAGGCATCGCCCGATAGGGAAGCAAGGCCTCGATTCGCCCCCCCGGATGGCAACCACCACGGACACGCCCGAGCTCGAGCACCTCTTCGCCCGCGGGCGAGAGCGCAGCGTGCTGCCGGCCTACGGACGGGAGCGGGTGGTGGAGGCCGGAACCGCCCTCGCCTTCCTCGCCACCGCGACGGCGACGGCGGTCCTGATCCCGGCCGCGACGAACCTCGACCTGGCGACCCTGGCGGTCCTCGTCCTCGCCTACGTGGTCGTCTGCCAGGCCCAGTTCGACGTGGCCGACGGCTACACGGTGCCGACCGAGCTCGTCCTGGTGCCGATGCTCTTCCTCTTGCCGACCCCCGCGGTGCCGCTGATCGTCAGCCTCAGCTGGGCGCTGGGACGGGTCTTCGACTACGCGACCGGTCGCACCAGCGTCTACCGCGCCTTCCACGTCTTCGCCGACTGCTGGCACGCCGTCGGGCCGGCCCTCGTGCTGATCGTCGCCGGCGCCCAGGTCTTCTCCTGGGACCACTGGCCCGTATACCTCGTCGCCCTGCTCGCCCAGTTCGCCTTCGACTTCCTCTCGATCACGCTGCGCATGCGCCTGATCGAGGGCCCGTCGTCGTGGGCCGAGCTGCGCCTGATCGCCCCGGCGTACGGGCTAGACGCGGCGCTGGCGCCGATCGGGCTCGTCGTCGCCTTCGCGGCCATCGAGCTCGGTCCCCCGGTCTGCCTGTTGGTCATTCCGCTCGCCGGCGTCCTCGCCTTCCTCTCGCGCGAGCGCGAGGCCCGCATCGAACAGGCCCTCGAGCTGAGCGCCGCCTACCAGGGCACCGCGCTGCTGCTCGGCGACGTCGTCGAGGCAGACGACGCCTACACCGGCAGCCACAGCCGCGGGGTCGTCGAGCTCTCGCTCGCCGTCGCCGAGCGGCTCGGGCTCAACCGCAAGCAGCGCCGCAACGTCGAGTTCGCCGCGCTCCTCCACGACGTCGGCAAGATCGCCGTCCCGAAGGAGATCATCAACAAGCCGGGCCCGCTCGACGACGAGGAGTGGAAGGTGATGCACCGGCACACGATCGAGGGCGAGGAGATGCTGCGGCGGGTCGGCGGCGTCCTCGCCGAGGTGGGCCGCATCGTCCGTTCCTCCCACGAGCACTACGACGGCAGCGGTTACCCCGACGGGCTGGCGGGCGAGGAGATCCCGATCGAGGCACGCATCGTCACCTGCTGCGACGCCTTCAGCGCGATGACGACGACCCGCTCCTACCGTAAGGCGATGCCGGTCGAGGACGCGATCTCCGAGCTGCGGGCATGCTCGGGGACGCAGTTCGACCCCGAGGTGGTCGAGGCGCTGATCGCCGCCGTCTAGCCCCTCCACGGCGGACGGCCGGGTAAGGTTGGCTGACCAGCCAATGCCCGAGACGCTGCAAGCCCAGGAGACGCTGACCGTCCTCAACCCCGCGACCGGCGAGCGGATCGCCGACGTCCCGGTCGACTCCCCGCGGAGCGTCGCCGACACCGTCGCGCGCGTCCGCGCCAGCCAGCCGGAGTGGGAGGCGCTGGGGATCGAGGGGCGCTTTCGCTGGCTCGCCCGCCTGCGCGACTGGCTGCTCGACAACGAGGAGCGCGTGCTCGACACGATGCAGGCGGAGACCGGCAAGGTGCGCGGCGACACCGCGGCCGAGACGATCTACCTCGCCGACCTGATCAACTTCTACGGCTCCAAGGCGGAGCGGTTCATCGGCGACGAGACGGTCCGCCCCCACTCGGCCCTGATGGCGTCGAAGAAGCTGATGGTCCAGCACCGGCCCTATCCCGTGGTCGGCGTGATCAGCCCCTGGAACTTCCCGCTGGCGCTGGCGCTCGGCGACGCCCTGCCCGCCCTGCAGGCGGGCGCGGCGGTCGTCGTCAAGCCCTCCGAGTTCACCCCGCTCGGCGTCGAGGAGATCGTCCGCGCCTGGAAGGGGGAGATCGGCGCACCTGACGTCTTCGACTGCGTGCACGGTGCCGGTGAGACCGGCGGCGCGCTGGTGGATCACGTCGACTTCGTCCAGTTCACCGGCTCCGACCGCACCGGCCGCCGGGTGATGGCGCGGGCCGCCGAGACGCTGACGCCGGTCAGCCTAGAGCTCGGCGGCAAGGACCCGATGATCGTCCTCGACGACGCCGACCTCGACCGCGCCGCCAACGCCGCCGCCTGGGGATCGATGTTCAACTCCGGCCAGGTCTGCCTCTCAGTCGAGCGGATCTACGTCGAGGAGCCGGCCTACGACGAGTTCGTCGCCAAGCTGACCGGCGAGGTGCGAAAGCTGCGACAGGGCGCCGACGGGCGGGCGCCGCGGAAGGACGTCGGCGCGATGACCTCCCCCAACCAAGCCGCGATCGTCGAGGACCACGTCAGCGACGCGATCTCCAGCGGCGCGCGGGCGCTGACCGGCGGCAAGCGGGGCGACGGGCCCGGCGACTACTTCGAGCCGACCGTCCTGGTCGACGTGGATCACTCGATGAAGGTGATGCGCGAGGAGACCTTCGGCCCGGTCGTCGGGGTGATGAAGGTGCGCGACGAGGAGGAGGCGCTGCGCCTCGCCAACGACACGCCGTACGGGCTAGCCGCCTCGGTGTTCGGAGAGAAGGCGCGAGCCGAGCGACTCGGCCGCCGGATCGAGGCGGGAGCCGTGAACGTCAACGACGTGATCGTCAACTACGTCGCGATGGACGTGCCGATGGGGGGCTGGAAGCAGTCCGGCATCGGCTTCCGCCACGGCGAGTACGGGATCAGGAAGTACTGCCGGCCCGAGTCGGTCATCGTCACCCGCTTCGCCGGAAAGCGCGAGCCGACCTGGTACCCCTACACGCGCTCGCGGCGCGGCCTGGTCACCCGGGTCGCGCGCGCCTTCAACGCGCGCGACTGGCGACGGCGGCTGGGACTACGTAAGAGTTAAGAGGCGACGTGGGCGGGCCTGGCAAGGACGCAGGGAGTGAGGTGAGGGGAGCGCACTTTTTCGTGCGTGACCCGATCCGAACGACTGAGGACGCCGCCAGGCGCGCCCACGTCGCCTCGTAAGCATGCCCGACTTCGCCGACTACTACCGCGAGATCTACGCCTACGGGCTGGCCGGCCAGGCCCCGACGGTGCCCGTCGCCGTCGCCGACCTGGAGCGGGCCGCCGCCGAGGCGATGGAGGAGCGGGCGGCCAACTACGTCTTCGCCGGCGCCGGCTCTGAGGGCACGATGCGTGCCAACCGCGCCGCCTTCGAGCGCTGGCAGATCGTGCCGCGGATGCTGCGCGACGTCGCCGCGCGCGATCTCTCGGCGACCGTGCTCGGGACGGCGATGCCGGCGCCGTTGCTGCTGGCGCCGATCGGGGTCCAGGGCATCGTCCACCCCGATGGCGAGCTGGCGAGCGCGCGGGCCGCGGCGGCGCTCGGCCTGCCGCTTATCGCGAGCACGGCCTCCCACTTCACGCTGGAGGAGATCGCGGAGGCCGGCGGCGAGGGCGCGCCACGCTGGTTCCAGCTCTACTGGCCGAACGACCGCGAGCTCGCCGCTAGCCTGGTCGGCCGCGCCGAGGCGGCGGGCTACGAAGCGATCGTGCTCACCGTCGACACCTTCATCCCAGGCTGGAAGTCGCGCGACCTGCAGCAGGCCTGGCTGCCCTTCCTCAACGGGCTGGGGGTAGCCAACTACTTCCAGGACCCGGTCTTCCGCGCCGCCCTGGAGCGCCCGCCGGAGGAGGACCAGGGCGCCGCCACCGGCCACTTCCTCGCCGTCCAGGCCAACCCATCTCTGACCTGGGACGACCTCGGCTGGCTGCGCGAGCAGACCTCTCTGCCGCTCGTCGTCAAGGGCATCCAGCACGTCGACGACGCGCTCGAGGCGGCGCGGCGCGGCGTCGACGGCATCGTCGTCTCCAACCACGGCGGCCGCCAGGTAGACGGCGCGATCGCCTCGCTCGACGCCCTGCCGCCGATCGCCGAGGCCGTCGGCGAGGAGCTGGCGGTCCTCTTCGACAGCGGCGTCCGCGGCGGCGCCGACGCCCTGAAGGCGCTGGCCCTCGGCGCCGACGCGGTCCTCCTCGGCCGTCCCTATATATGGGGACTGGCGCTGGAGGGACAGGAAGGCGTCGAAAAAGTCCTCAAGATGGTGCTCGCCGAGCTCGACCTGACGATGGCGCTCTGCGGATACACACGACCCGAGCAGCTGGAGCCCGGGACGCTGGTCGAGCGGTGACTTTTAGGGGCTATAGCCCCTAAAAACGACCGATCGTGGGACCTACGCCGGCGCCTCGATCTTCGGAAAGAGCGGCGGCACCCGCTCCACCCGCTGGCCGCCGGGCCGCGAGCCCAGCTCGCCCAGCTCCCGCGACTCCTCGGCGAGCGCGTCCAATAGCTGGTCGCTAGTCCGCGGCAGGTAGGGCGCGAGTAGCAGCGTCGTCACCCTCAGCCCCTCCGTGAGGTTGTAGAGGACCTCGTCGAGCCGCTCGGGGTCGGCCTCGTCCTTGGCCAGCTCCCAGGGTCGCGTCTCCTCGACGTAGCGGTTGAGCCGCCGCACCAGCTTCCAGGCCTCCTCCAGCGCCTCGGACAACTCGGCGCGGTCGAGCAGCTCGCTGAACCTCCCCACGACGCCCTCGAAGTCCTCAGCGAGGACCGCGTCAACCTGCGCCTCCGGCACGACGCCGTCGCGGTAGCGCTCGACCATCGCCAGCACGCGGCTGGCCAGGTTGCCGAAGTCGTTGGCGAGCTCGGTCTCATAGCGGGCCTCGAAGCCGGCGGTTGAGATCGAGCCATCCTGGCCGAAGCTGACCTCGCGGAAGCAGTAGAAGCGCAGCGCGTCGGCACCGAAGCGCTCGATCGCCTCGAAGGGGTCGAGCACGTTGCCGAGCGACTTCGACATCTTCTTCTCGCCCATCATCAGGTAGCCGTGGATCGCCATCCGGCGCGGCGGCTCGAGGTCGGCGGCCCAGAGCAGCGCCGGCCAGATCACCGCGTGGAACTTGAGGATGTCCTTGGCCATCACGTGCAGGTCGGCGGGCCAGAAGCGCTCGGTCAGGTCCTCCCCCTCGCGGGCGAAGGTCAGCGCCGTGACGTAGTTGAGCAGCGCGTCGAACCACACGTACATGCGCTGCTCGGGGTCCCAGGGCAGCCGCATCCCCCACTTCAGCTTCGGCCGCGATAGCGAGACGTCCTCGAGGCCCCCCTTGATGAAGGAGACCGCCTCGTTGCGGCGGAAGTCGGGGACGACGAAGTCGGGGCGCTCCTCGTAGAGCGCTTCGAGCCGCTCCTGGAAGGCGGAGAGACGGAAGAACCAGTTCTCCTCGCGCACCCGCTCGAGCGGGATCTCGTGGATCGCGCACGTCTCCCCCGGTCCCAGCTCCCGCTCTTTCTTGAAGTCGGCGCAGCGAGGGCAGTACCAGCCCTCGTAGACGCCCTTGGTCACCCATCCGTTGTCGTAGACGCGCCGCATGATCTCGGCGACCTTCTCGGCGTGGCGCGGGTCCGAGGTGCGGATGAAGAAGCCGTTGGTCGCGTCGATGATCGGCATCAGCGCTTCGAACTTGGCCGCGTTGCGATCGGCCAGCTCCTGCGGCGAGATCCCCTCCCGCTCGGCCGCCGTCTCGACCGGCTCGCCGTGCTCGTCGGTGCCGGTCAGGAAGAAGACGTCGTCGCCGCGCTGGCGCATGTGCCGGGCGAGGATGTCGGCGGCCAGCGTCGAGTAGGCGTGGCCGAGGTGCGGCTCGGCGTTGACGTAGTAGATCGGGGTCGTTACGTAGAAGCTCTTCGGGCTCATTCCGATTGCGGACGCTAACGGTTCCCCGCGTCGCGCAAGCGATCTGCGAGCCTGCCGCGGTGACGCTGCTCGCGGCGAAGATCCTCCTCGCCCCGCTCTGCGTGGTAGCCGTATCCCTGGCGGGTCGCCGCTGGGGAGTGGCCGTCGCCGGCCTGCTTGGCGGCCTACCCGTCGTGGCGGGACCGATCCTGCTGGTCGAGACCCTCCTCCACGGCCGCGACTTCGGCGCCGACGCCGCCGCCGGCACCCTGCTCGGGCTCGCCGCGCTGACCGCCTTCGTTGTCGTCTACTGCCGCGTCGCCGCGGCCGCCGGCCCGGCCCGCAGCGTGCTGTGCGGCTGGAGCGCCTTCCTCGTCGGCGTCGCGATCCTGTCTGCGGTCGAGCCGCCGCTGGCGCTGGCGGCGGTCTTCGTCGCGGCCTGCTTCGCGCTGGGCCTGGGACTGCTGCCGCCGGCGCCCGGGACGGGCACGCTTTCGGCTCCGCCCTGGTGGGACCTCCCCGCCCGCGCCCTTGCCGCGCTCGGCCTCGTGCTCGCGCTGACCGCCGTCTCCGGCGCCCTCGGTCCCCATCTCAGCGGTCTGCTGGCGCCGTTTCCGATCGTCACCAGCGTTCTCGCCGTCTTCACCCACGGGCACGACGGCTTCGCCCAGGTCGTGACCCTGGGGCGAAACTTCCTCCTCGGCTTCTATGGCTTTGCCGCCTTCTGCCTCACGCTCGCGATCGCGCTGCCCGCGCTGGCGACCGGGCCCGCGTTCGCCCTCGCGACGGCAGCGGCGCTCGGCGTGCAGGCGACGACGCTCTACCTGCGTGGCTCGCGGCCGGTCAGCGCCCGGTAGAGGTCGTTCGCGCGGGTGCCGGTCAGGGCGGCGACGACGCTCGCCGCCGCGCGCGGGCGGGCGCCCGACTGGACCAGATGGCGGAGCGCGTCCACCGCGAAGCCGACGTCCTCCTCGTGCTCGTCGGAGGCGGCGGGGGCGATCACCAGGACGATCTCGCCCTTGACGTCGCCGCGGAAGCGCCGCGCCAGCTCGGCGAGCGAGCCGCGCGCCACCTCCTCGTGCATCTTCGACATCTCGCGGCAGACCGCCGCCGGCCGGTCGGGGGCGATCGCCGCCAGCGCCGCCAGCGAGTCGCCGACGCGGCGCGGCGACTCGAAGGCGACGACGGTCTCGGCGGAGCGCAGGACCCGCTCCATCTCACCGGTCCGCTTGGGCAGGAACCCCTCGAAGCGCCAGCGGTCGGTCGGCAGCCCCGAGGCGACCAGGGCCACCGGCACGACCGAGGGCCCCGGCAGGACCACCACGTCGAGGTTGCGGTCGATACAGCGGCGCACGAGGCGGTAGCCCGGGTCCGAGATCGCGGGCATGCCGGCGTCGGAGACGAGCACCACGGTGTCGCCGCGCTCGATCCGCTGCGCCAGCTCGGTCGCCCGCATCGTTTCGTTGCCCTCGTGGTTGGAGACCAGCCGCGGCGCCGGGCGGATGCCGAGCTTGTCGAGCAGCGAGCCCGTGCGGCGGGTGTCCTCGCAGGCGATGTAGTCGGCGCTGACCAGGGCGTCGCGCGCGCGCAGCGTGATGTCGTCGAGGTTGCCGATCGGGGTCGGGCAGACGATCAGCGTCCCCGGCATCAGCCGTCGCCCTTCGCCAGCTCCACCCGCGCCATCGCCGCGGCGCCGATCATGCCGGCGTCGCCGCCCAGCTCCGCCTCGACCACCGGCGTCCGGTTCATCGGCGGCAGCGCCCGCGCCCGCAGCTCCGCGCGGGCCGGCTCGAGCAGCAGGTCGCCCGCCGCCATCACGCCGCCACCGATCACGATCGTCTCGGGCTCGAAGACGTTGGCGAAGCTGGCGAGGGCGACGCCGAGGCGCCGGCCGACCAGGTCGAAGACGCCGATCGCGGTGCGGTCACCCGCCTGCGCCGCCTCGGTCACGGCCAGGCCGTCGACTTCCCTGCCTTCCGCCCTCATTCGGCCGAGCGCCGAGTCCGGCTCGCACTCCGCGGCCTCGCGGCCCTCGCGGCCGAGCGCCGTGCCGGAGGCCAGGGTCTCGACGCAGCCCCGGTTCGGGCAGTTGCCCTGGCAGCGCGGGCCGTCCATGTCGATGACGACGTGACCGAGCTCGGCGCCCGCGCCGATCGCGCCGCGGTAGATCTCGCCACCGAGGATCAGGCCACCGCCGATCCCCGTCCCGATCGTCAGCATAACGACGTCGCGGGTCCCCCGCGCGGCGCCGCGCAGGTGCTCGGCCAGGGCCGCAACGTTGGCGTCGTTGTCGACGAAGACCGGCAGCCCGGTGCGTTCGGCGAGCACGTCGCGGATCGGCAGGCTCTCGATCGGCAGGTTGACGGCCGAGATCGCCAGGCCCCTCTCGTGGTCGATCGTGGCCGGGATGCCGACCCCGATCGCATCGATGCCGGGGCGCTGGGCGCGCGCCTGCTCGATCTCGCGGACCATCAGCTCGACGAGCGCCGCCTCGTCCCGCTCGGTGGAGCGCTCGCGGCTTTCGTAGCGGACGTTCGAGTCGGCGTCGACGACGCCGAGCAGCATCTTCGTGCCCCCCAGATCGATGCCGATCGTCTCGGCTTGGCTCATGGCGTGTCGCAGGCGACCGCGGGCATCGGCATGATCTCTGAGTCTTTCATGGCAGACAACGGTGAGCAGCAGCCCTCCGGGCCGCCCGAGTACAAGGTCTACCGGTCCCGGAAAGGGCTCTTCAGCGGGCTGCGCAAGCCCGACCTATCCAGCCTGCGCGAGCGTGGCGGCGGGGGCGCGAAGCTACCGCGATTCGGTCGCCGGGGCGATTCCGAAGGCGGCGTTCGCCGCGAGCGGCCCTGGCTGAGAAAGGCGGGGAAATGGCTCGGCCTGGCAGCGCTGGGCTGGATCCTGCTCAGCTTCCTCGCCTTCGCGGTCTCCGCCCAGCTGCAGGCCTTCAAGCTCTCCGGCGACGCCAAGGCGGCGCTGCACGGCAACCCCCTGCTGCTCGCCAACCCTCAGACGATCCTCGTGCTCGGCACCGACGCCCGCCCGCCCGACACCGAAGAGCCGGGCGCGGCGCCCTCGGAGGAGTGCTTCGAGCAGCAGTCGCACGGCGACGCGCCGCACGGCGAGTGCGAAGTCGGCCAGTTCCGCGCCGACACGCTGATGCTGATCCGGGCCGGCGGCGGCACCTTCCGCAAACTCTCGATACCGCGCGACGTCTACGCCGAGATCCCCGATCAGGGCCCGACGAAGATCAACGCCGCCTTCGCGTTCGGTGGCGCCGGCGCCGAGGTCGAAGCCGTCGAGGACTTCCTCGGGATCGAGATCGACCACGTCGCGATCGTCGACTTCACCGGCTTCGAAGACCTGATCGACGCGGTCGGGGGCGTCGAGGTCGACGTGCCGCAGAAGATCTGCGCCGACATCGCCGGCGGGGCCGGCGGCGGCCAGGGCGGTTCGACCCTGCGGCTCGGCAAGGGCGAGAACACCCTCGACGGCGAGCAGGCGCTGACCTACGCGCGCATCCGCAAGCCGAGTCCGTGCCCCGGCCCTGGGCCAAGCGCCTACAGCCTCGGCTCCTACGACGACTTCGACCGCGCCAAGGCCCAACAGGCAGTGATCAGCGGCATCAAGGGGCGGCTCACGGACCCCCTCCGCCTCCCCTACAACTTCGTCAAGGGCCCGATCATCGGCTGGAACGCGCCGAAGGCGTTCGTCAGCGACATGGGCTTCCTGACCATGCCGCAGCTGATCCTCGCCGCCGGGATCGGAGGCGACGCCGAAGCCGACGTGCTCTGCGGCGGCTCCGACCTCGGCGGCTGCGGCCCGGGCCCCGAAGAAGGCTCGATCGAAGTGCCGGAGGACGAGCGGCGGCGCGCGGTCAAGAAGCTGCTGGGTTAATGCTCACATTGTTTAGCAGTTTTTCTTTTTAATCAGAAAAACTTATTTCTTTTCCCTCAGCCGTATATATATGGGTTGGTTCCAACGGAACCCCGGCCGCCCATGAAAAACGCGCGGCCGTGCACACAAGGGAAAGGACAGCAATGAGTCTCAAACTGAAAGGGCTCGGCCTTGCCGTGCTCGCGGTCGGTGCTATGGGCGCCTGTGCAGCAATGAATGCCTCCGCATCCGTGAGTGGTCACTTCGTCTCCGATGCGGTTGGCGGCCACACGATCGTTAACCAGAGCATCAACCCGGCATTGAGCCACAGTTTCAACGTCTCCATCGAAGGTGGAACCCGAATCGAATGCGAGCAGGCGAGCGTTCAAGGCACAGCGAGCACCGCCACAATGCAGGCGGTTAAAGGTGCGATGACCCTCGGTGAATGCCACACAGAAGGTGCAGCTCCGGGCACGGTGGCTGTCCACATGAACGGATGCACGGGGGAAGGGACAAGCAACAGCAGCGGCAGCGGCACAGGCCATCTGCTCTGCCCGGTTGGAAAAACCGTAGAACTGACACATCCGAATTGCACGATCAAAGTTCCGCCCCAGACATCGGGCGGCTTTACCTATACAAATGTGACCGACGAAGGCAAACACACGATCACAGTCGACGTGAACAGCACCGGCTACACAGTTCACTACGAGAGTGGTTTCTGCATATTCCTAGGAACAACCCACACCGCGTCAATCACCGGCTCGACAATCGTCAGAGCAACCGATACAAACGGGCAACGAGTAAACATCACAGCGACATAATCGGTCGCCACGCAGAGGGCCGGGAGCGATCCCGGCCCTCTCCCTCGCGCAACGACTAGGAGCTGATGCCGGTCAGCTGCCGGTGGCGGCCTTGGAGTCGCCGGACTTCGAGTCCGCCGACTTCGACCCGGAATCGCCCGACTCCGAGCGGCCAGACCCGGACCCGCTCGACTCGCCGCTCTTCGACTCGCCTCCGGACTCCTTCGAGCCCTCCGAGGAGGCACCGTTGCCGCTCCGCTTCGTCTTGTAGTCGGTGTTGTGGAAGCCGGAGCCCTTGAAGTGGATCGCCACCGGGTGGAGGACGCGCTGCGCCGGAGCGCCGCACTCCTGGCACTCGTTCAGCGGCTCGTCGCTCATCTTCTGGATCACGTCGAAGACGTGCCCGTTGTCGCACTTGTACTCGTAGATCGGCATGGCGGTGCCGGATTATCGCAGCCGATACGGTTCCCGCCATGGCGACCCAGGACGTCCAGCCCGAGCTGGCGACGATGGAGGAGATCGTCGCGCTCTGCAAACGGCGTGGCTTCGTCTTCCCCTCCTCGGAGATCTACGGGGGCCTCGGCTCGACCTACGACTACGGCCACTACGGCGTCCTGCTCAAGAACAACGTCAAAGCCGAGTGGTGGCGGGCGATGCTGCAGGACCGCGACGACGTCGTCGCGCTCGACTCGGCGATCCTCCAGCACCCGCGCGTCTGGGAGGCGTCCGGGCACCTCGAGGGCTTCACCGACCCGCTCGTCCAGTGCCTCGGCGACTGCAAGAAGCGCTGGCGCGAGGACCATCTGCGCGAGGCGGTCGAGGCCGAGGGCGGCGACCCGAGCGCCGAGCTTCGCTGCCCCGAGTGCGGGGGCGAGCTCTCGGAGCCGCGTCAGTTCAACCTGATGTTCGAGACCCACGTCGGCCCGGTGGCCGGCGAGGGCTCGGAGGTCTACCTGCGCCCCGAGACGGCGCAGGGCATCTTCATCAACTTCAAGAACGTGCTCGGCTTCGCCCGCAAGAAGCCCCCCTTCGGCATCGCCCAGATCGGCAAGTCCTTCCGCAACGAGATCACCCCGGGCAACTTCATCTTCCGCACCCGCGAGTTCGAGCAGATGGAGATGGAGTTCTTCGTGCCGCCCGCCGAAGCGGACAGGTGGCATCAGACCTGGATGGAGGAGCGCGAGCGCTGGTACACCGAGCTCGGCATCCGGCCCGAATACCTCCGCGTCCGCCCGCACGGCGCCGACGAGCTCTCGCACTACTCCTCGGCGACCAGCGACGTCGAGTACCTCTTCCCGATCGGCTGGTCGGAGCTGGAGGGGATCGCCAACCGCGGCGACTTCGACCTCACCCAGCACGCCAAGTTCAGCGGCGAGAAGCTCGAGTACTTCGACCAGACGACCAAGGAGCGCTACGTCCCCCACGTGATCGAGCCGGCCGCCGGCGCCGACCGCGCCGCGCTTGCCTTCCTCGTCGACGCCTACGACGTCGAGGAGGTCGAGGGCCGCAAGCGCACCGTCCTGCGGCTGCACCCGCGCCTGGCGCCGGTCAAGGTCGCCGTCCTGCCGCTCGTCTCCAAGGAGGGCATGCCGGAGAAGGCTCGCGAGGTCTTCGAGCAGCTGCGCCGCCGCCTCCCGGCCGAGTTCGACGAGGGTGGCTCGATCGGCAAGCGCTACCGCCGCCAGGACGAGATCGGCACCCCCTGGGGAGTCACCATCGACGGCCAGACGCTCGAGGACGACACCGTCACCCTCCGCGACCGCGACTCGCTCGAGCAGGCCCGGGTCCCGATCGACGGCCTCGCCGACGACCTCGCCGCGCGCCTGGCGCAACCCTGGCGCAGTCCGAAGCTGGGCTAACCCGCCCCGTCGAGCATCTCCTCGGCGCGACTCAGCAAGCTGGAGGGGCGCACTTCCAGGGCATCGGCGATCTTGCGGACGGTCTCCACCGTCGGGATTTTGGTCGCGCGCTCGATATGCCCGAAGTGCGTGCGATCGATGCCGCTGGCATAGGCGGCGTCTTCCTGGGTGAGCGCTCGATCCTGGCGCCGCTCCCGAATCGCTGCCCCGACAGCCTGTGAGTATGAAAGCGCCACGGCCGAGAGCATCGCCCACGGAGACAAACACGTCTACTGCTTATAGGCCTCACGCGTCGAGCGACTGTTCTGGCGCCAGGAACCTCCTGACGTCGGCCGCCTCGCGGTCCAAAGCGGCGGCCGCGTCCGCGGCGATCTCCTCGAAGGGCTGGAGGACGACCTCCCCCTTTATCCAGCGCCAGCGGGCGACGGCGCGGCCCTCGACAAGCGCGAAGGGATGGAAGATTCCGTTGCGGGTGACGAGGCTCGTGTGCTCGCCGATGATCGCCTCGCGCGAGGTCCAGCCGAGCAGCACCGGGTCGAAGGCGCCCAGCAGTCGCGGCGGCGGAACGCTGGTCCGCCGTGGCCGTCGCTTGTGCAGGCGCACCAGCCCATTACCCAGCTCGTCCAGCTCCGAGCCGATCGCCTCGAGCCCGGCCCGGGCGTCGCGCAGCGGCAGGCCGGCCCAGCGCGCCAGGTCGCGGTCGCTCGCCGGAGCGTGGCCGACCAGGTAGCGGCGGGAGAGCTCGGCGAGGGCCACCTCGCGGTCCACCTTCCGCGACGGGCCGAGCCAGTCGCGGGCGAGGACGTAGGCGTGCTGCTTGCCGACCATCGGCCCCCGCACGACGATCCCTCGCACGGCGGCCAGGAAGAGGAGGTGGAGGGGCGCCTGGCCGCCAGTCGGGATGTCCGCCGCCCGCAGCCGGTCCCGCAGCTCCAGCCGGGTCAGCGGGCCCTCGTCCGCCAGCGCTCGCTCGATCGTGGCCACGGCCCGGTCGCCCTCCTCCGGGGAGACGCCCTCGTGTCGCAGGCGCCGGGCACACGACGTCAGCAGCGGCGGCGTGGTCAGCGCCTGCAGCCAGGGGTAGTCCTCGCTGCGGACCAGATGCAGGGTGCCGCGGTTGAGCCAGGTGATCAACAGCGAGCGCTCCTCGGTCAGTGCCCGGTCCAGGTTGGCCGCGGTCAGCCCAGCGCTCCGCGCCCGGACCGCGAGCCGGGCGCCCCGCGGGTCCTGTCCCTGGACGGCGAGCAGCCGCTCGGCGACCGCGACCGGATCCTTCGCTCCGGCACCCGACAGGCCCTGCGCCGAGAAGCGCTCCGCGAGCACCGCCTCCGCGGTCAACGACTCGAGATCAGGTCGATCACGTAGACAAGGGTGTCATCGGGACCGGCTTCGGGCGGCGGTTCCCCTTCGGACTGCCAGGCGGGCGGGGAGATCAGCTTGCGCCGTCCCCCTACGCGCATCCCGGCGATGCCCTTGTGCCAGGCGGGGGTGATCATGATGTTCCGCTTGCCGAGGACGAACCGGAAGGGCTTGCTCCTCTCCCACGAATTCGTAAACGGGCTGCCGTTCCAGAACACCCCGGCGTACTCGACCTCCAGCTCGTCGCCAGGCCGCGCAACCTCGCCAGTCCCCTTCCTCAGGTCCTCGACCACCAGCCGCCGCGGCGGCGGGCCGGCCGGGATCTCGATCGGAGGCCCCCCACCGAGGTCGACCGTCCGCGGCTTCGCGGCGGTTGCCGTCCCGGCCGAGCCGTCATCCCCGCCGCCGCAGCCGCCGGCAAGCACCAGGAGGGACGCGACGGCCATCGTCGCCGCCGCCCGCATCGGCCCTAGCCGACCTTGATCAGATCGACGACGTAGACCAGCGCTCCTTCTTCGGTTTCCGGCGATGGCGGCACCCCGTAGCGGGCCGCCTGCGTGCCCGGGATCACCAGGTGACGGCGCCCGCCCTCCCGCATCCCGGGCAGGCCCTTCACCCAGCCGGGGATGACGTTTTCGATCGCCAGCTCGAAGGTGAACGGCTTGGGCCACCCCCAGGAGGATTCGAAGAACTCCCCGTTGACGTAGCGGGCGGCGATGAAGTTGACGGTCAGCTCGTCGCCGGGCTTCACCGCCCGCCCGGTTCCCTCGATCATGTCGCTCACCACCAGCTTCTTCGGCAGCGGCCCGTCCGGGACGTAGACCTTGGGCTCCGGTCGTTTTGCCGCCTGTGCCCCCGACTGAGTCGGTATCGACTCGCCGGGCCCGGGCGGGGGCCGGTCGGTCGTGACGACGCGCTCGGGGACGTCGTCGGCGCCGGTCGAGGAGTCGCTCCCCCCGCAGCCTGGGAGGAGCGCCGCGAAGAGCACGAGGGCGAGGGACAGGCGCGCCGCATTGCTCGCGCCGACGCTCATTTGTCCTCGCGCGGCCTTTCGATTTCGGCCACGTCCACCACGTACACGAGCGTGTCGCCCTTCTTGCTCCCCGGCGGCACGTCGCCGGGCCTGGTCGGGAAGATCAGGACGCGGCGGCCGCCGACCCGCGCGCCCTCCATGCCTTCCTCCCACCCGTACGACCAGGAGCCGGTTCCGTACGGGAAGCCGAGCGGGCTGCCGGGCACCCAGGCCGATTCGATTTCCTCCCCCGTCTCGTAGATGCCGGCGACGTAGTGGACACCGACCGTGTCCCCTTTCTCGATCTCGGCACCGGTGCCCTCGATCAGGTCTTTGACGATCAGGTGGTCGCTCGACGGCCCCTGCGGTATCTCCGGCTTCGGTCCTTTCGACCTTTCCTCGGCCTCGGCGCTGCGCAGCGCGGTCCCGCCGTCGTCGCCCGCGGACTCGTCGCCACATCCGGGCAGGACGAACGCGGCGCAGACGACGAGCGCGAGCAGCGCTCCCACCAATCCGAACGGCGTCCTCTCCCTCACAAGCGAGGATCGTATTAAAGATTGGGGAAATTCGAGCAATCGGGCTGTAGGTTCGTCAGGTGGATAGCCCGTTCCTCACCTCCTTCCTGCTGCCGGCGGCGATCGCGGTGATCATGTGCAGCCTGGGGATGACGCTGACGCCGGCCGACTTCCGGCGCGTGCTCGTCGCGCCGCGGGGAGTGGCGATCGGGATGCTGAACCTGGCGCTGATCTCGCCGTTGCTGGCGCTGACCATGGCCGAGCTGTTCGGCCTCTCCCCCGAGCTGGCGGTCGGGCTCGTCCTGCTCGGGGCCTCGCCCGGCGGGATGATGGCCAACATGCTGACCCACCTCGCGCGTGGGGACACGGCGCTCTCGATCACGATGACGGCGATCAGCAGCGTCGGCGCGATCGTCACCGTGCCGCTCTTCCTCGCTCTCTCGGCCAGCCACTTCGGCGCCGGGGACGTCGGCGACGCCAGCATGGCCGGGATCGTCGCCCGGGTCTTCGCGATCACGGTCGTGCCGGTCGCGATCGGGATGTGGCTGCGGCGGCGCGACCGGCCGCGGATCGAATCGATCTACCCGCGCTTCCGCAACGTCGCCCTGGTCCTGTTCGCGCTGGTCGTCCTCGGCGCCATCGCCAGCGAGCACGACACCGTCGCCGAGAACGCCGCCGAGGTGGGAGGCGCGGCGCTCGCGCTGAACGTCGCCGCGATGTCGCTCAGCTTCGCGATCTCCAAGCTGGCCCGGCTCGACGACCGCCAAGCGACGGCGATCTCACTCGAGCTGGGAATCCACAACGCCGCGCTCGCGGTCGCGGTCGGGGCGACGCTCGCCGCGACGCTGACGATCCCGGCCGCCGTCTACGCGACCTTCATGCTCTTCACCGGGGGCACCTTCGCCTGGGCGATGAGCCGCCGCATAGACTCGGCGTCTGGGTAAGCACGAGGAGGAGAAGATGGGCGAGAACCTTGCATCCCTGCTGATCGAGAGCGCCGCGCGCTCGCCCGAGGCGACGGCGATCCGGCTCGGCGAGCTCGAGCTCGGCTACGGCCAGCTCGACGACGCGAGTGCCCGCCTCGCGACCGTGTTGCGCCAGCGCGGCGTCCAGCCCGGCGACCGCGTCGGCGTCATGCTCCCGAACGTCCCCCAGTTCCCGGTGGCCTACTACGGCGCCCTGCGCGCCGGCGCCACCGTGGTGCCGATGAACGTCCTGCTGAAGCGGCGCGAGATCGCCTTCTACCTCGAGGACTCGGGCGCGAGGCTGCTGCTCGCCTGGCACGGCTTCGCCGAGGAGGCCCGCGGCGGCGCCGAGGACGCCGGCGCCGAGCCGATCGAGGTCGAGCCGGCGTCCTTCGCCGAGCTGCTGTCCGGCAGCGAGCCGACGCCGGCCGTCGCCGAGGTCGCCGACGACGACACCGCGGTGATCCTCTACACCTCCGGCACGACCGGCAAGCCGAAGGGCGCCGAGCTGACCCACGCCAACCTCCTCACCAACGCGGACGTCTCGATGCGCACCACCAGTGAGATCCAGGCCGGCGACGTCGTCTTCGGCGGCCTGCCGCTCTTCCACTCCTTCGGCCAGACCGTCGCCATGAACGCCTCGCTCAAGGTCGGCGCCTGCCTCACCCTGGTGCCGAAATTCGACCCCGGCGAGGCGCTGGAGACGATCGAGCGCGACAAGGTCACCCACTTCTACGGCGTGCCGACGATGTTCGGCGCCCTCCTGCACCACCCCGAGCGCGAGCGCTTCGACACCTCGAGCCTGCGCACCTGCATCACCGGCGGCGCCTCGATGCCGGTCGAGGTGCTGCGCGGCTTCGAGCAGGCGTTCGGCTGCATCGTGCTCGAGGGCTACGGTCTTTCGGAGACCTCTCCGGTCGCCTCTTCCAACCATCCCGGCAGGGAGCGCAAGCCCGGCTCGATCGGCACCCCGCTGGAAGGGGTCGAGATGCGGGTCGTCGACGAGGACGACAAAGAGGTCCCCCAGGGCGAGGTCGGCGAGATCGTGATCCGCGGCCACAACGTGATGAAGGGCTACTGGCAGCGTCCCGACGCGACCGCCGAGGCGATGCGCGGCGGCTGGTTCCACACCGGCGACATGGCCCGGGTCGACGAGGAGGGCTACTTCTACATAGTCGACCGCAAGAAGGACCTGATCATCCGCGGCGGCTACAACGTCTACCCGCGCGAGGTCGAGGAGGTGCTCTACGAGCACCCCAGTATCCGCGAAGCTGCCGTGGTCGGGGTCCCCCACGACGAGTGGGGCGAGGAGATCGGCGCCGCCGTCGTCCTCCACGAGGGCGAGCAGCTGAGCGCCGAGGAGGTCAGCGCCTACGTCAAGGACCGGATCGCCGCCTACAAGTACCCCCGCATCGTCTGGTTCCTCGACGATCTGCCGAAGGGGCCGACGGGCAAGATCCTCAAGCGCGAGATCGAGGTTCCCGCGGCGGCCGGCTCCCCTTAAGCTTTAGTCAACTTTTCCTGAGTAAGATCGCCCGCCAAACCCAGTCGGCGGGCCCCGGGAGGGCCGCCCGCCTCACCCAAGGAGGGGGACATGTTGAAGAGACGCCTGACGGCACTGGTCTCGACGCTGGCGATATGCGTGGCGGGGGCGGCGATGGCGCCGGCCAGCTCGCTCGCGCTCGATCCGATCCTGTTCGTGCACGGCTGGTCGGGAAGCGCCTCGAACTGGAGCACGATGATCTCCAGGTTCGAAAAAGACGGCTATCCGAAATCGTATCTGCGCGCCTACAGCTACAACACGTCGCAGTCCAACATCACGACCGCGGAAACGGTCGTCAAAAGCGAAGTGGAAGCCCTGAAGAAAGCGACCGGGGCGGCGAAGGTGGACATCATCGCCCACTCGATGGGCAGCCTCAACAGCCGCTGGTACGTCAAGTTCGTGGCGGGCGGGGAAGCGAATGTCGACGAGTGGGTCTCGCTCGGCGGCCCCAACCACGGCACCAGCGCGGCCTATGCGTGCTTCAGCGCCTCGTGCGTGGACATGCGGCCGAGCTCGCCCTTCCTCAACACCCTCAACGCCGGCGACGAGACGCCCGGCGCCGTCAACTACGGCACCTGGTGGTCGCCCTGCGACGAGTTCATCAACCCCGACGAAAGCGTCGTGCTCAGCGGCGCCACCAACACGAAAACGGCGTGCATCGGGCACCTTGCCCTGATCAGCGACGAAACCGTCTACAAACAGGTCCGTGAATTCGTGAAATAGCCGAGGAACTGGCTGCGCAGCCAGGATCGCGGTATCCTCGCTGCGCAGCCGGCCACCCCTGCCCGAAGGAGAACGATGAGCGTCGCGTCCCAGAGCCTGATGGACAACGTCACCTACGAGGACCTCTACCAGCGCTGGGAGCAGGGCAACTGGAGCGCCTACGACATCGACTTCTCCCAGGACAAGGCCGGCTGGGAGGCGCTCAGCGATATCCAGAAGCGCTCGGCGATGTGGATCTACTCGATGTTCTTCTACGGCGAGGACCGGGTCGCCGACACCCTCGCCCCCTACGTGACGGCCGCGCCGACCGAGGAGCAGTCCTACTTCCTCGCCACGCAGCAGGTCGACGAGGTGCGCCACTCGGTCTTCTTCCACCGCTTCTTCAAGGAGGTGATCGGCGTCGGCGGCGACTCGATCCAGGCGACCCTCTCCTCCACCCTGCCGCAGCTCAACTGGGGCTACCGCGGCATCTTCGACCGGCTCGACCGGATGGCCGAGGAACTGCGCAAGGACCGCTCGATCCCCAAGTACGCGCAGGCGATCACCCTCTACCACCTGATCGTCGAGGGCTCGCTCGCCCAGCCGGGCCAGCACTTCATCGAGGACTTCTTCGCCTCCGAGGAAACGCTGCCCGGCTTCAGCTCCGGCATGACCAACGTCTCGCGCGACGAGCAGCGCCACATCGGCTTCGGCGTCAAGGTGCTCTCCGAGCTGCTCGCCGAAGGGCGTCCCGGCTGGGAGGAGAACCGCGCCGCGGTGACCGAGCTGCTGCGCGAGACGCTCCCCTACGGCCCAGCCGTCTTCTATCCGCCGAACTTCGACCGCGAATACACCGAGTGCTACGGCTTCAGCCTCGAGGACATCTTCGCCTTCGGCCTCAAGCTGATCCGCCAGCGCTGGCGCACGATCGGCTACCCGACCGAGGAGATGCCGCCCGGCGTCTTCCCGTTCGATCCCGCCCAGCCCGAGGACGTGATCGCCGAGCGCCAGGTGAAGCTGATGGAAGCGGGCGTGCTCGGCCCGGCCGAGGTCGCCCAGGCGAATCCCTCCCCGGAGACGCAGCGCCTCTACTTCGACGTGATCGAGCGCGTCGCCGACCCGAAGGCTGCCAACGGCTCGAAGGTCGTCGTCCAGTGGCGCTTCAGCGACGCCGACCCGTGGCACCTGACGATCGACAACGGCTCGACCCACGCCACGCAGGGCGAGGCGCCCGACCCCAGCGTCGTCCTCGAGACCAGCTGGACCGACTGGATCCAGTCCGCCAAGCCAGATGCGAACCCGCTGAAGATGGTCCTCGAACGCCGCATCCGCCCGCGCGGCAAGCTCCGCGAGCTGGCGCGGATGCGCAAGATCTTCAACTGAGGGTCAGGGGGTGAGGGGTCGGGTGTCCCTCTCCCTGAGGCCGTCGCGCAGCTGAATCGCCGCCGGGGTTCGAGGCGTGGTCCCTGAGCCTCATTGAGAGGGACACCCAACCCCTCCGCTCCGCTCCGGCTCTCGCTCGCCGCGTTTCGTCAGCTGATTGGCGGCTTTTGATCCGCCCAGGGGCGCTCGGCCTCGAGCTGAGCGGCGAGGGAGAGGAGGGTGGCCTCGTCGCCGGGGCGGCCGACGATCTGGACGGCCAGGGGCATGCCGTCGTCGGCGAAGCCGGCGGGGACTGACATCGCCGGGTTGCCGAGGTGGTTCCAGGGCACGCAGTAGGGATAGAAGCGGCCCATGCCGAGCACGGTGCGCAGGGCGCCCTGTCCCTCCCAGCGGCGCACCGGCAGCGCCGTGCCGCCCATCACCGGCGTCATCAGCACGTCGTGGGACTCGAAGATCGCGTTGACGCGAGCCTTGTCGGCGGCGCGTCCCGGCCCCAGCGCGCGCTTGTAGAGGCCGTTCGGGAGGAGGGCGCCGAGGCGGCCGAAGCCGCGGGTGCGCCGTTCGAGCCGCTCGGGGTGTGGAACTTCCTCGATCGTTTCCGCGACACCGCCGAGGAAGCGCGCCGTGATGTTGTCGCCGATCCGGCCCCAGTCCGGGTCGCGCTGGACGACATCGTGGCCGAGCCCGCCGAGCAGCGCGGCGGTGTCGGCGACGGCCCGCTTGGCGACGTCCGAGACGGTCGGCGGCAGCGCGTTGCGGGGGGCAAGGGTCGAGTGGGCGATGCGGAGCTTGCCCGGTGGCGTACGCGCCGCCTCGACGAAGGGGCGATCCGGCGGGGGCGGCGCCTCGGGCTCCCGCGAGCCGCCGGAGACGACGTCGAGCCATAGCGCCGTATCGAGCACGCCGCGGCTAAGACAGCCTTCGACCGCGAGCCCCCGCCAGCCTTCCAGGTAGGGGTCGAGCGGGACGCGGCCGCGCGACGGCTTCAGGCCGAACAGCCCGCAGGAGGCGGCCGGGATGCGGATCGACCCGGCTCCGTCCCCGCCGGAGGCGATCGGCACCAGGCCCGCGGCGACGGCGGCGCCGGAGCCCCCGCTCGACCCCCCCGGCGTGCGCTGCGGGTTCCACGGGTTGCGGGTGACGCCGTAGGTGGCCGACTCGCTGAAGCCGCAGATCGCCATCTCCGGGAGGAGGGTGAGGCCGACGACGATCGCACCGGCCTCGCGCAGCCGCCGCACCATCTCGCAGTCGGCGGTCGCCGGCTCGGTGAAGGCGTCGGTGCCTTTCGTCTTGACCTCGCCGGCCACGTCGACTTCGTCCTTGATCGCTACCGGCACGCCGAGCAGCGGTCGCTGGTCGCCAGCGCTCCGCCGCGCCTCGGCCTGCTTGGCTTCGAGCAGCGCCTTCTCCGCGAAGACCCTGCGGAAGGAGTTGAGCTCGGGGTCGATCCGCGCGATCCGGTCGAGCGAGAGCTGGACCAGCTCGGTCGGCGAGACCTCGCCGTCACGCACCATGCGCGCCTGCGCCGCCGCCCCCGCGAATGCGACCTCCTCCGTCACGCCGCGTAGCTAATCAGGTCAGCTCTGGTTGCGGCTCGGGCTTCGGCCCCCCGTCCTCGAAGCTGAGACGCGGCAGGACGCGGTCGAGCCAGGACGGCATCCACCAGTTCCAGCGGCCCATCAGCTTCATCGCGGCGGGGACCAGGATGAGGCGGACGAGGGTTGCGTCGAGTGCGATCGCGACCGCGCAACCCAGACCGAGCTCCTTGATCGAGGGCACGCCGGTGAGGACGAAGACGGCGAAGACCGCGCTCATGATCAGCGCCGCCGAGGAGATGGTGCGGGCGCTGGAGGCGAGGCCCTCGGCGACGGCGCGCTCGTTGTCGCCGTGCTCGAGGTAGCGCTCGCGGATGCGCGACATCAGGAAGACCTCGTAGTCCATCGAGAGGCCGAAGACGATCGCGAAGATCAGCGGCACGTTGATCGTGTCGAGGGCGCCGAGGCTTTCGAAGCCGAGGGGGCCGTCGAACCAGCCCCACTGGAAGACCGCGACGAGGACGCCGAAGGCGGCCCCGATCGAGAGCAGGTTCATCAGCACGGCCTTCAGCGGCAGGAGCAGCGAGCGCAGCATCACCATCAGGACGAGGAAGCTGAGCGCGAGGACGAAGCCGACGATCTTCCAGAGCGAGCCGGAGATCTGGTTGCGGACGTCGTCGGTGCGGGCCGTTTCGCCGCCGACGTCGACGCTCGCCGCGGTGGCCAGGGCGCTCGCCGGCACGAACGAGTCGCGCAGGCGCTCGACCAGCGCGGTGGCGGCGTCGGAGTCGCTGGGCGCCCGCGAGGTCGCCTCGACCAGGGCTTGGTCGCCGGCGAAGCGGGGCGGCGCGACGGAGCTGACGCCGGGCTCGCGCCGCAGGTCTCGCGCGAACGTCGCGACCACGGCGCGGTCGGCCCGGTCGGGGAAGGTGACGACGAGCTGGATCGGGTCGGCACCGCCGCCGACCTGCTGAGAGACCAGTTCGTTGCCGACCCGCACGTCGCTGTCCTTCGGGAACTGCTCGAGCGCGGTGGTGCCGGTCTCCACCGAGAGGATCGGCGAGGCGAGCAGGAGCAGGACCGCGGCGGAGCCGGTTGCGGCAACCACCGGTCGGGCCATGACGCGCCGAGCCCACCGGTCCCAAAACCCGCCCGCCGTCGCGGAGGCGGGAGCGGTACCGCGCCGGAATGGGCGCTTCACGAGTCGCAGGACCCTCGCGACGAAGCCGCCAGGCATCACGCGGTCGCCCAGCACCCCGATCAGCGCCGGCAGCAGCGTCGTCGCGGTGAGGATCGAGACGGCGACGACCGTCATCGCGCCGAGCGCCATCGAGCGCAACGCCTGGTTGTCGACCATCCAGAGCCCGGCGAGCGAGACGATCACTGCTATGCCCGAGAAGGCGACCGCCAGCCCCGACGTCGCGAGGGCCTCGGCCCGCGCCTCCTCGCAGTCGCGGCCGGCGCGGCGCTCCTCGCGGTAGCGGGCGAGGATGAAGAGTGAGTAGTCGATCGCGACCCCGATCCCGATCATCGAGGCCATGTTGGTGACGAAGACCGAGGTCGTCATCTGCTGGGAGAGGAACCAGATCAGCGCCCCGGTGACGATGACGCTGGCGAAGCCGAGGCTGAGCGGCAGCGCCGCCGCGGCCAGCGAGCCGAAGACGACCAGCAGGATCAGGGCGACGATCGGAAAGCCGCCGGCCTCGGCCTTGGCGAGGTCTTCCTTGGAGAGCTCCTGCATGCCTGCCCAGACGGTCGGCTGGCCCGCGAGGTAGGGGGTGACCCCGCCCGAGCTGGTGCCGGGATCGAGCCCTTCGCGCAGGTCGACCGCCGGGTCGATCAGCTCGTCCGGCGGCACGGACGCGGAGAGGGTGAGGAGGGCTTCCCCATCACGGCGAAGCTGGCCTTCGCCGTGATGGGCGACCGCCGGCGCCAGCGCGACGCCGTCGATGCGGCTGACCTCGTCGCGGACCCGGCGCACGGCGGCGGCGCTCTCGGCGGCGGTCAGGTCGCCGTCGCCGCGCAGCAGCACCGCGACCCCGCCCGCGTCCGTCGCGAAGACGCCCTGCATCGCCTCGGCGACAGCCTTCGACTCGCTGCCAGGGACGTCGAAGCCACCGCCGGTCAGGTGCTCGGTCTGCTTCGCGGCGAGCGGCAGCGAGGCGAGCACGACGACCGCCCACGCCGCGATGACGAAGAGGCGCCTGCGCGCCAGGAACCTCGCCAGTCTGAGCATCGCGTCATGCATTGGCTGGTTGGCCAGCCTTTCGCGATCCGCGGATCCCGTCTGTGAGTCCCCTCACGAATATCCCTTCTCTGTAGAAGCGATTTACGTCGGTAGGCCCGCCTAGCTTCGTCTCCCACAGACAAGCGGCCGGGGCGGCGCGCTAACGCCCCCCGGCCTGGCACCGAAAGGACGGACCTTCCGATGCAGGCAGACCCTACTCAGGGCGGGCTATCGCCCGCCGACCGTGACCGGCAGTGGCAGCGCATCGTGCTGAGCCGCGTGCTGGTCCTTCACCCGACCCATCTAACGCTCTCGGAGCTGGCCGCCGAGGTCGTAGACGACCCTGACGACTTCGGCGAAGGCGACGCGCTTGCTCGCGCCGTTCGGGACCTAACCGCCGTCGGCTTGCTGCGGACGAACGGCGTCCTCCTTATGCCGACGCGGGCGGCGCTCCACTTCGACAGCCTCGACCTGTGAGCGTCGCCAAGCAGTTCGGCCACAACCTCGCTCAGCTCCGCCGACAAGCTCGCCTCTCGCAAGAGGAACTAGGCGAGCGTGTCTCGCTGTACCGCTCTGAGATCAGCCGAATCGAGCGGGGAAAGCGAATCGTCAAGGTTGATCTGCTCTTGAGGCTCGCTTGGATGCTGGAAGTCGAGCCAAGCGACCTGCTGGACGGCTTGGCAGGGAGAACCGTGACGGAGCATTTTGTTCAGAGCGAGGTCCCCGGTCTTGGAACCGTCCATCGGCGGTTTGCAATCGAACGTCCCTGTGTCGGCTGAACCATGCGTCCTATGGGAACGGTTACGCTCTGCAACCGGAACATGCGGGTCGGTGCATATATCGATGGATTCAACCTCTACCGAGGCGCACGCAGGCTTTGCGGTCAGGGGCAGCCGGGATGGCGCTGGTTGGATGTGAGGGCGTTAATCGAGGACAGCTTTTCTGCCGATTGGCGCTCACGCGGGGCGATCCTTGATCGAGTCGTGTACTGCACTGCTCGGGTCAGCGGTCTCAGAGACCCGACCTCGCCGCGGGATCAAGATGTCTATATCCGGGCGATGAAGGCCAACGGCAGCATCGATGCTGTCGAGTTCGGCAACTTTGTTTCGCGGGTCAAGTACGCGCCCCTCGCTGTCAAGCGGCCCTCAGGCAAACCGGAACTCGTTCGGCCGACCTGGCCGATTCAGGTCCAGGATGGAAGCTCGGGCAGTCGCCATTCAGAAGCGGTCTTCATCGCCTCCTATCTTCGGCAAGAAGAGAAGGCGTCGGACGTCAACGTCGCCACGCACCTATTGCTGGATGTCTTGCGGGAAGATGTCGAGGCGGCCGTAGTCGTCTCCAACGACAGCGATCTCAAGCTTCCGATTAGGGAGGCTCGGCAACGAGTTCCGGTTGGCTTGATCAACCCCGGCGATGGGCATCTCGCAGGAGGTCTCAAGGGCGAGGCGAGCGAGGGAGCGGGCGGCCACTGGTGGGTCAGCCTGGACGCCTCGCGCTACACGGCCCACCAGCTGCCAGATCCAGTAAATGGGCTATCCAAGCCAATTGGCTGGTAGCTATTGACGCGCCGGGGGCAAAGGCTATTATTGAGCCATAAGTCACCCGGCCCCTTCGTGGGCCGGGTTTCTTTTTTTTGGGGACGAGTTGTAGGCCGTAGGGTCTAGGTTTCGCCTAGACCCAGCGCCCTGAGTAGCCTTAAGCGATGGCCGAGCGGCGCAAGCAGAAGACCGACAAGGGGCTCGAGATCCCAGTCCCGAGCAAAGGCGACTTCGATGCCGCTATGCGGAAGGTCGCTCCCCCAGCAGGTCGTAAACGCCCTGACGAGAAAGACCAGCCTCCGAAGCGATCCGAGTGACGGGGACCTTCGCCGCCTGCGCTTCGCGGCAGTAGCGGCGTAGCTCCTCGGTCGCCTCGCGCTTCGCCTCGTCGGCGCGCCCGCGCTTGCGGGCGGCGCGACGGATCGCCTGGAGGACCGCCTTCTCGCTCACCTCGCCGCCTCCTCCAGCAGCATCCCGAACATCGAGCGCTGGCCGCGATGACGGCGGTTGTAGCGCCAGGCGTACTCGTCAAGGTAGGACTGAAGCCACTTGCGCGAGACCTTCTTGTAGGTGCCGCGCATCCCCGTTTTGAGGTTGCCGAAGAAGCCCTCAATCGTGTTCGTATGAACGTCGCCTTCGACGTAGACGCCGGCCGAGTGGTTAATGACGTTGTGCCCCGTGTACTCGCGACGCAGGGGCCGGTAGGGCCGCCAGTCGTCGGTGTAGAGGATCGCTGTCGGATCGACGTTGGCCCGCACGGCTCCACTTAACGGCTCGCCTCGGCGAGCGGCGATTACGCGCAGCTTGATCCGCCCGCCGCGCTCGACCATTCCTAAGACGGTCGGCTTGGCTTCGCGGTGGATCGCTCCCGCCCGGGCGCCGTTCTTCTTGCGCGGCCTTCCGCCCCAGGAGGTCTCGTCCACCTCCACGTCGCCTTTCAGCGGCCAGGGGTCGTCCTTCATCAGCTCGTTGCGGATGCGGTTGAACATGCGCCAGGCGGTCTTGTAATGGACGCCCAGCTCGCGCTCTAGTTGTTTGGCCGAGATTCCGCAGCGAGTGCTCGTCATCAGGTACATCGCGTGGAACCAGAGCCGCAGCGAGGTCGAGGAGCGATGGAAGATCGTCCCGGCCGTGGGATGGACATGCAGCCCGCAGCCGGTGCAGGTCCACGACTGGCGCTGCTGCTTGGTCGCGTAGCGCTTGAAGACCCGCTCGCATCCGCAGCGCGGGCAGTGGGCGTGTTCGCCGTCCGGCGCGTAGCGCATGCGCCACAGGTGCTCCAGGCAGGCGGCGTCGTCGGGGAAGTCCGCAAGGAACTCGGTGACCGAGTAGTCCGATTCCGAGGAGGTGGCCCGACGCGGTTGGTGGCGGTTGGCCGGTGGCATGGTGTAAAGCTACTTGACAAATCAAGCCGTGTCAAGGTGCTTTACGCTTTTCAGGTGGATTTACGCCCAACCATCTACGGGCTGGCCGAATTGGATCCGGAGCATTTCCAAGCACCGAGCCTTGAATCCCCCGAGGGCAAGCTCAGGCGGGCCGAGGAGCACCTGCAAGACCTCCGGGATGAAATAGCCCCGCTCGAAAGCCCGGACGCGCACGCCTTCGTCATCCGGCACGATGCGGACGCTCGCCAGTACATCTTCGAGGTGAGCGGAGTCGCAGAGGCGAAGCCCGAGTGGGGCTACATCGTTGGTGACTGCATCCACAATCTCAGATCTTCCCTTGACCATCTGATCCTTCAACTCGCAATCCTTGGTCAAGGGGGGCGCCATTTGACTGATCGGGAGATTCGCTCGTGCGAGTTCCCCATCTACTCGGACCCGGATGAGTTCAAGAAGCGCGGAGAGGGTCGCGTGCGGCTTCTCAGGCCTGGAGAGCGGGCACGAATCGCAGAACTTCAGCCATTTCACGCTTCGGATATCTCGATCTGGGGGCCAGAACCCGGGATCGCGGTGCCTACCCGTGCCTTTCCCGCCTTCATCCCAACCCTGTTGCGCTCGATCAACGACCTCGATATCGCTGACAAGCATCGGCGGGTGAATGCCACCTGGCGTAGCGCCAATTGGTATGCCCACCCCGAGCCACCCGAGCCATTCCGCGAAAGTTCGATCTACGCTGGCGTTCTCAAAGACAACGCAGAGGTGGGGCGCTGGGGTTACGAGGGAGCCAAACCGGAACTGCCCCCGGATATGGACGTGCAGAGCTACTTTCCGATCAGCGTAGCTATCGGCGAGGCCGCTACCCACCACGGATACGGAGCGCTCGACTTTCTTGGATGGTCCGTAGAAGCCGTGCAGGGAGTCATTGATTTGTTCCGGCCCTGCTTCGAGACCACTGGTCCCGCCAAGCCAGTTCGCGACCTCACCGGAATCGGCCTCTGGACCTGGCTTGATTTCGGCAGCATCGACTAGCGCTGAGACGTAGGCGCCTAATTGCCCGGTCACGGCCTAGACCGCCGGAGCTTCTACAGAGAAGGGATATTCGTGAGTCCCCTCACGCGCGGGGCGCGTTATTACGGCTATCCCGAAAGAAAGCGCCCCGGGTCACTCGCTGGCGAGCAGGTACCGGGCCGATGCGGCGCCGGCGGCCAGGGCGGTGCTGATGTCGCGATCCGGGTCGGAGAGTGCCTGCAGCGCGAAGCCGTCCCCGACCGCGAACAGGTAGGCGACGATCGCCTCGGCGTCATAGCGCAGGCTGAGCACGCCCTCGCGCTCCTTCGTCCTGAGGACGTCGGCGACGTGGGAGCGGGTGCGGTCGAAGAGCTGGCCGACCTCGTGGCGAATGTCGGGGTTGCGGCGGCCGGCGCTGAACAGCTCGTAGAGGAGCAGGAAGAAGGCCGGTTCGTTCTCGATCAGGTCGGTGAGGCTGGCGACGAGGACGTCGATCACGTCGTCGACGGTCTCGGCCCGGGCAAGCGGCTCGTCGAGCCGGGCGACGCGGATCTCGGCGTCGCGGCGGACCACCTCGACCAGCAGTCGCTCCTTGGTGCCGAAGTAGTAGTGCAGGAGCCCGCGGCTGACCCCCGCCTCGCGGGCGACGTGCTCGAAGGTGGAGCCGGCGGCGCCGCGCTTGGCGACGCTGTCGCGCATCGCGTCGATGATCCGCTGAGCCTTTTCCCCGCTCAGCTCCCGCTCTTTGGTCGCGGCCTCCATACCCGGAGTCTATGGCGAGCGCCGGGCGCCGGCCCGGCCGCCCTTACTGGCCGTTGATGCTGGTGGTGGAGGTGTACTCGAACTCCTCCTCGGCACCGAAGAGAGCGTCGAGCACCTTCTTGCGCGCATCCTCGCTGACGACCATGGCGACGATGCCGCCGACGATCGCGAGCAGGAGCAGGCGACCGAGCTTGCCCTTGCGGCGCCGCTTCGGCGCGCGCAGCTGATCGGAGGCCTCGCGCAGGCTGTCGGCGGCGGTCCGCAGGTCCTTCTGGACCTTCCTGTCGCTGGTCACCGCCTTGACGGCGCCCTTGCCGTTGCCAGTCGCCCGCGAGTAAGCGCCACGAGCCGCTTCCAGCGCTTCGCGCAGGTTGTCGCGCAGGTCTTCGTCCTCCATCAGGCGCTGCACGTAGGGGTTCGCGCGCGCAGCCGAGTAGAGATCGGTGGCGCGGTCAGCGGTCTTGGTCGCCTTGGTCTTGCTCATGCCATCTCCTCGCTGAGGCTCGGTCGTCCGTCCGGTTCCCGCTGAGCATAGTCCTAAACGCCCGCCCCGCGTGGCCGCCGTGGCGAGAGGTCAGGGCGCTCCGATGCCGTCGAGCAAGACCCCGTTGGAGCGGAAGTTGGTGTCAGCGGAGCGCACACGCTTCAGCCGCAGGCGGGCGAGGTCGGAGCCAGGCAGCGCGTAGCGGCGAACGTGGAGCCGCCCGGCGCGCTCGTAGGAGACCTGGCGGAAGCGCGGTCCGAGCAGGTCGGGCGGGACCGGAGGCGCCTCTCCGTCGGAGACGAAGTCGACCTCGTGGACGTACCAGGCGAAGCCTTCGGACGGCCGCGCCTGGAAGGACCCCGTCGAGAGGTAGTAGCGCAGCGAGGCGTGGCCGAGCGTCCAGCTGACCATCGCCCGCGGCGCCTCGGGCTCGCCCAGCTCCGCCGCGACCGCGTCCCAGTCGGGGCGCTGGAGGCTCGGCACGAGGCTGGTCGCGACGCAGAAGCCGAGCGAGTAGAGGAAGAGGGCGGCGCCGAGCACCGCGCCCGCGCGGCGGCTCGAGCTGAGCGTGGCGGCGAGGCCGGCCGCGGCCAGCAGCGGCACCAGCGCCGGCAGCAGGTTGCGAGCCAGGACGTAATCCTTGCTCGGCAACAGGACCGCGACGGCGAGGGGGATCGCGATCGTCGCAGCCGCGATGGCGAGCACTCGCCCTCCCGCCCGGCGCTCCGGCGGCGCCCCCCGCGCCGCGAGCAGCGCCAGCAGGGCGACGAGCGCCGCGACCGGCACGAGGGCCAGGTGGGGCCGCTCGAGGCTGGCGACGATGTCGCCGACCTCGCCGACCGTGAAGACGACCCCGGCCTCCCAGAGCCGGTGCCCGAGGCTGTGATTGCCGATCCATTCGGCATGGTTGAGCGAGGCCTGGTGGACGGCCAGCGGCGCCAGCAGGGCAGCGAAGCCGGCGAGGACCCCGAGTCCCCGCAGGGCCTCGCGACCGCGCCGCCACAGCAACCAGGCGGCCTCGGCGAGGATCGGGAAGACGGCGAAGTAGTGCGTCGCCAGCGCCAGCCCCGAGAAGACCCCCCACAAAATCGTCGCCCTGGACGTGCCGGACCTGCGGTGCCCATATGGGCACTCCAAGTCCGGCACGTCTGCCGACGACCGGCCGAGGGCGCGCAGGAAGTAGAGCAGCGAGAGCGAGGTGAGGAGCGCCAGCAGGGAGTAGGCGCGGGCCTCCTGCGAGTACCAGAGCAGCATCGGGTTGACCGCGACCAGCGCCGCCGCGGCGATGCCGGAGCGGCGGTCGCGCAGCTCGGCGCCGATCAGGTAGGCGACCGGGACGGTGGCGACGCCGGCCAGCGCCGAGAGCGAGCGCAGCCCGTACTCGCCGGTCCCCGTCACCTGCGTCCAGAGCCAGGCGAGCGCGTAATAGAGGGGCGGCGCCGACTCGCTGAACCCGACCGCGTCCATCGCGTGCCAGAAGTCGGAGCGCAGGACCCGGCTGGCGGTGACGATCTCGTCGTGGTGGTAGGCCTGCAGGCCGAGGGTCGCGAAGCGCAGGCCCGCCGCCAGGAAGGTCAGGCCGGCGACGATCCAGAAGGTGCGGGAGCGGCCGCGCAACCGCTCGCGCGCCGCGTCGAGGTACGTCCACGCACCACCTCTCTCGAGCGCCCCGGCAGCCTCCATCGCCTACGCGAGCGCCGCTTCGATCGCCTTGGAGACCTCGTCGACGTAGACGAACTCCAGCTCGCTGCGCTCGTGCTCCGGGATCTCGGCGACGTCGCCCTCGTTGCGCTCGGGGACGAGCACCCGCTTGATCCCCGCCCGCTGGGCGGCGAGGGACTTCTCCTTCAGCCCGCCGATCGGCAGCACCTGGCCGGTGAGGGTCACCTCGCCGGTCATCGCGACGTCGTTGCGGACCGGCCGCCCGCTGGTCAGCGAGGCAAGCGCGACGGTCATCGCGACGCCGGCCGAGGGCCCGTCCTTCGGCACGGCGCCGGCGGGCACGTGGATGTGGAGGTCGCGTTCGGAGAACCAGTCCTCGCCGAGGTCGGGGGCCACCTCGCGCCAGTGGCCGCGCACCCACGAGAGCGCGGCCTGCGCCGACTCCTTCATCACGTCGCCGAGCTGACCGGTGATCGTCAGCTTGCCGGAGCCCGGCATCGCCGTCGCCTCGATGAAGAGCACGTCGCCGCCGGTCGGGGTCCAGGCCAGGCCGGTCGCGACGCCCGGATCCTTGGTGCGCCGCCGCTGCTCGGCGAAGTAGCGGCGCCGGCCGAGCAGCTCCCGAGCCCGCTTGGCGGAGATCTTGACCTTGCCGTTGGTGGCCCCTTCGGCCACTTCCCGCGCGACTTTGCGGCAAACCGTGCCGATCTGCCGCTCCAGGTTGCGGACGCCGGCCTCGCGCGTGTACTCCTCGACGATCGCGGCGATCGCCGGGTCGGCGAGCTCGATCTGGGACGGCTTCAGGCCGTTGGCCTCGATCTGGCGCGGCACCAGGTAGCGACGCGCGATGTGCTTCTTCTCCTCCAGCGTGTAGCCGGCCAGCTCGATCGTCTCCATCCGGTCCTGGAGCGGGCCGGGGATCGTGTCGAGCACGTTCGCGGTGGCGATGAACATCACCTCGGAGAGGTCGAACTCGAGGTCGAGGTAGTGGTCGCGGAAGCTGTCGTTCTGGGCCGGGTCGAGGACCTCGAGCATCGCCGAGGCGGGGTCGCCGCGGAAGTCGGCGCCCATCTTGTCGATCTCGTCGATCATGAAGACGGGGTTGCTGGTGCCGGCGTCGCGCAGGGCGCGGATGATCGTCCCCGGCAGCGCCCCGATGTAGGTGCGGCGGTGGCCCCGGATCTCCGCCTCGTCGCGCACCCCGCCTACCGAGATCCGCTCGAACTCGCGGCCGAGCGCCTTGGCGATCGATTTGCCGAGGCTGGTCTTGCCGACCCCGGGCGGGCCGACGAAGCAGAGGATCGGGCCGGGCGAGTCGGGCTTCAGCTTGCGCACCGCCAGGTACTCGAGGATGCGGTCCTTGACCTTCTCGAGGTCGTAGTGGTCGGCGTCGAGCACCTCGCGGGCATGGGCGACGTCGAGGTTGTCCTCGGTCCGCTTCGACCACGGCAGCTCGACCAGCCACTCCAGATAGGTGCGGATGACGCCGTGCTCGGCGGCTGCCGGCGGCAGTTTCTCCAGCCGCGAGAGCTCGCGGTCGGCCGCTTTGCGGGCGTGCTCGGGCAGCCCGGCCGCCTCGATGCGCTCGCGCAGCTCGTTGACCTCGGCCTGCTGCTCGTCGCCCTCCCCCAGCTCGTCCTGGATCGCTTTCAGCTGCTGGCGCAGGAAGAACTCGCGCTGCCCTTTGTCCATCTCCGACTGGACCTGCGACTGGATCCGCGAGCCGAGCTGGACCACCTCCAGCTCGCGGGCGAGGATCTGGGAGAGGCGACGCAGCCGGGCGCCGACGTCGACCTCCTCCAGCAGCTCCTGCTTCTCCTCCGTGGAGATGCGAAGCGCGCCGGCGATCAGGTGGCCCAGGGCGGCCGGGTCGTCGATGTTGGCGACCGCCATCTGCAGCTCCTCGGGCAGGTAGGGGATGTGCTCGACGATCTCCGAGAAGGTGCGCTGCACGTTGCGGGTCAGCGCCTCCAGCTCTGGGCCCTCCTTGACCTGGTCGGGCAGCTCGGCGATGCGCGCGACCAGGTAGGGCTCTTCGGCGACGTACGGCCCGAGCCGCACCCGCTGCGTGCCCTGGACGAGGACGCGAAGCGTCCCGTCGGGCACTTTCAGCATGCGCGCGACGACGCCGACCACGCCGACCTCGTGCAGGTCGCTGGCGCGCGGCTCGTCCTGCTCGGGATCGCGCGAGGCGACCATCGCCAGCATCCGGTTGGCGCCGAGCACGTCGTCCACCAGCTGGATCGAGCGCGGCTGGCCGACCGCGAGCGGGGTGAGCGTCTCGGGGAAGGTGACGGTGTCGCGCAGCGGCAGGACCGGCAGCGCGTCGGGGAGGGGCTGGTTGGCCCGGATCGCGTCTTCGGCGTCGAGCGGCGACTCGACCACCTCGAGGACCGGCGAGCCCTCCATCAGTGCCGCCTCTCGTGGAGTTGGCACTAGTCCCGCCCGATCGGGACGCGGCGCGTCGTCTCGCCGGGGTCGCGCAGCGGCAGGTCGATGCGCAGGACGCCGTCCTCGTAGGTGGCGGTGGCCTGGTCGGCGTCCACCTCGACCTGGAATTCGACGACGCGCCGGAACGGCCCCGAGGGGATCTCCACCTGCTGGTAGACCCGCCCTTCGATCTCCTGCACGTGCCGCTCGCCGACGATCGCCAGCTGCCGCCCGCTGACCTCGATCCCCACCTCGTCGAGATCGACGCCCGCGAGGTCCACCTTGACCACGGCCCGCTGCGGCTCGCCGCAGTAGTAGACGTCGACGTTGGGCGAGAAGCCGGTGCTGCGCCTGCTCACATAAGTGGTCCGGCCCCAGCCTCCGCCGAGCATCTGGTCCACCTCTCTGCGCATCCGCGCGAAATTGGCAAAGACGTCCCGTTCACGCATGGCCGAAAACCATAACTACCCGCACCGGGCGGACAGGCGCGGAGGGGTCAGGCGCCCTGGGTTGCCCAGCGCGGCGGCCGCATCAGCAGGACGGGCTGGCGCGGGGGGACCAGGCCCTCGGGGCGGTTGGGCCGGAAGGTCGCGCAGGGCTCCGGCTCGTCGAGGGCGCACAGCATCTGCTGGCGGAAGTAGCAGTCCTCGCACTTCGGGGGTTTCGGCTTGCGCGGCATCGGGCGGGCATCCTTGCAGCGCCGTGACGCTTCCGCGAGGGTCAATTCCGCAAAGCGCAACCTTCTTGGCACAGACCCGTCACATCGTTCCCGCGTCTTGCGGGGAAGCGACCCGAAAAAGAGGTTTAGGGGGGTGCCGGCGCTACCATTCGGCCAAGTGGAAGCTTCGGATCGCAGCGAGCGGCTCGCCGCCTCCCCACCGCTCTTCGAGAGCGAGCTCCTCAACTTCTTCTCCCGGGTGCACCCCGCCATCCCGGCCCTGATCTTCGTGCCGGTGATCGTCGCGATGGAGTGGCTGGGCGCCGACCGCGGCCTCGGCGCGGGCGAGCTCGTCCTGCTCACCCTCGGCGGAGTCGGCATCTGGACCCTCACCGAGTACTGGCTGCACCGCCTCGTCTTCCACTGGCAGCCCGACAACGCCTTCGGCCGGCGGATGCACTTCATCATCCACGGCATCCACCACGACCATCCCAACGACAAGCTGCGCCTGGTGATGCCGCCGGCCGTCTCGATCCCCCTGGCGACCCTCTTCCTCGCGGCGTTCGTCCTGCTCTTCGGGACGCCCGCCGCCTTCCCGCTCTTCGCCGGGCTGATCGCCGGCTACCTGGTCTACGACTACACGCATTACTACGTCCACCACTTCGTCCCCAGGTCGAAGCTGGGCAAGCGGCTGCGCGAGCAGCACATGCGCCACCACTTCCAGGACCACCGCTTCGGCTACGGCGTCTCCTCACCGGTCTGGGACGCGGTCTTCGGGACGCTTCCCAAGAAGCGCCGCGGTTGAGCGGCGGCCCGCAGGGCGATCTCCAGCTCGAAGCGGGCGTCCGGGTCGTCCAGCTGATCGCCGAGCAGCTCGCGGAGGCGGGCGGTGCGGTAGCGCGCGGTCTGGGGATGGACGTGGAGCTCCTTCGCCATCGCGGTGGGGCTGCCCCGGTGGCGAAGGAAGGCCAGCGCCGTCTCCCGCATCCGCTGCCGCGACCTTGGCGTCAGCGCCTCGAGCGGCGCCAGCCTCCGCGTCGCGATCCGCCGCACCAGGGCGCTCCCTTCGAAGAGCAGCAGGTCGGCCAGCCGCTCCTCGGCGACCTGAGGCGCGGCCGCCCGCAGCGCGCCTGCCTGCGCCGCGCGCAGCGTCGTCAGCGCCAGCGACCATGAGACACGCAGCTCCGCCGGGCTGACGGCGGGCCCGACCGCGATCGGCGCTTCCGCGGCAGCCCGCTCCAAGCCGGCCGCCCTTCCCGGCCCGGCGGAATCTGGGACGAGCAGGCAACCCACATCCTCCAGCGTTGCCGCCAGCGCATCGCTCGGCAGCCTTCGCGCGACCGGGCCGAGATCGTCCGCCGCACAGGCGACCGCGGCGACCTGGCGCGGCAGCGACCAGGCGGCCGCCTGGGCCGCCGCCCGCAGGTCGGCCTCCTCGGCCGGTTGCTCGCGGATCAGCAGCTCCACCAGGGCGCGGCGGCGGCGGCGACGCTCGTCCTCACGCTCGGCCCGGGCCTCGGCGTATCCCTCGACCGAGTCGGCTGAGAGCTCGTCGATGTAGGCGAAGATCGCCTCGGCGAGCAGGCTGAGCACCTCGGCGTCGAGGCCGGCGTCGCGGCCGGCGCGCGAGAGCCGCCGCCACGCAACCCGGGCGCCGACCCGGTAGGCCGCCTGCAGGGAATCGAGCGTCCGCCCCTGCCGCAGCTCGCCGCGGCCGAGCCGCACGTAGACCTCGCGCCCGGTGCCGCGACCTGCCTCAGGGTCGCGGACGAGGGCGAGGAACTGGCGCAGGGCTTCGGCGACGCCGGTGCGAAGGCCGACGCCGAAGCGGCCCTCGAGCGGACGGGCGTACTCGGGCACCTCGCGGCCGATCGTCGCCAGGATCTCCTCGGAGATCGCCTCCAGCTCGGGCTCGAAGAGGTCGGCGACCGCGGCGGGGAGCGCGCGCCAGGGCTCGGAATCGGAGGTTTTTGTCATTCGATTACAAGAAAAAGGCGGCTTGAAGTCGCTTGCAAGCTTAATTCCTACTGCGGATGAGGGGTACTTTGCCCACATGACCGAAATGAGCAAGCTCGAGAAGGCCGTGAACCTCGGCGCCGTGGTCCTCCCCTTCGCGGCCACGGTCGCGGCGATCGTCCTGCTCTGGAACAGCTTCGTCACCCCCACCGACCTCGCGATCGCGGCAGCCATGTACGTCGTGACCGCCGTTGGGATCACGGTCGGCTTCCACCGCCTGCTGACCCACCGCTCCTTCCAGACCTCCAAGCCGGTCGAGTACCTCTTCGCCGTGCTCGGCTCGATGGCGGTGCAGGGACCGGCGATCGCCTGGGTCGCCGACCACCGCAAGCACCATGCCCACACCGACGAAGAGGGCGATCCGCACAGCCCACACGTCGGGCACGACGGCGGCGTGAGGGGAGTGCTCGCCGGTCTCTGGCACGCGCACACGGGCTGGCTTTTCTCGACCCAGGGGCGCGCTGACTGGAAGCGCTACGCGGCCGACCTCTACGAGGACCGAGGCATGCGCGCGATCTCCCGCCAGTTCGCGCCCCTTGTCCTGGCGAGCCTCGCCATCCCCGCCCTCGCCGGTTACCTGCTCAGCGGCACCCTGCTGGGGGCGGCGACCGGCCTCCTCTGGGGCGGCCTCGTGCGAATCTTCTTCGTCCACCACGTCACCTGGAGCGTCAACTCCATCTGTCATTTCATGGGAAGCCGCCGCTTCGCCACCGAGGACAGGTCGACCAACGTCTTCTGGCTGGCGATCCCCTCGCTCGGCGAGTCGTGGCACCACAACCACCACGCGTTCCCGCGCTCCGCGCGGCATGGTTTGCGTCGTTGGGAGATCGACCCCTCGGCGCTGGTCATCTCAGGCATGGAGAAGCTGGGACTCGCCCGCAACGTGGTCCGCATCTCACCGGAGCGTCAAGCGGAACGAACCGCCTGAACCGAGGAGAGGCTGATCACTCAGCCAGCGTTCTTTCACGGTTACAGTCGCGGTGTAGGAATTTCCACCGTATGCGACACTCCAGTTCGCAATAACTTGCTTACCAGTCTCGCGGGCGCCCACGGCGACCGATCGAAAGGAAAGAAATGCCACGCACCACTCAAGTACTCGACGAGTTCAGGGATCGCCTCCGGGAGCGCCGTGACGAGCTGACGGAGGAGCTGCGGGAAATCGAGCAGCTTCTCGGCGTGGGCGGAAAAGGCGGCGGTCGTCGCCGTCCCGGTCGTCCGCGCGGCTCGGGCACGAAAAGCGCCGCCGCCAGCGGCAGCGCCAGCAGCGCTCCCCGTCGCCGCCGCCGTCGGCGCAAAGGGACCCGCGCCGACCAGGCGGTACAGCTGGTCGAAAGCAGCCCCGGGATCTCAGCCTCGGAGATCGCCAAACAGATGAAAATCAAACCGAACTACCTCTACCGGGTGCTGGGCGAACTCGAGAAAGAGGGCCGGGTGAGCAAGAAAGGCCGCGAGTACCACGCCACCGGCAAATAGGGCGCCCTGAGGCGATCCCGGTAGGAGCTCCACTTAACTTTTTCTGAAGATCCTTCCCGGCCGTCCGAGGTCGGAGCTTCAGAAAAAGTACAAGACGTTCCGCCCCTACCGGGATCGCCTTTAGATCAGGCCGAGCTGGCGAACCGCCTGCCGCTCTTCTTCAAGCTCTGAGATGGTGGCGTCGATGCGAGTGCGTGAGAACTCGGGAATGTCGAGGCTCTCGACGATTTCCCATTCGCCGCCCGCGCAGCGGCAGGGGTGACCGGCCACGACGCCCTCCTCGATCCCGTAGGCGCCGTTCGACGGAACGCCCATCGACACCCAGTCACCGCCTGGGGTGTCGAGCACCCAGTCGCGGACGTGGTCGATCGCCGCGTTGGCCGCCGAGGCGGCGCTGGAAGCCCCGCGAGCGTCGATGATCTCGGCGCCCCGCTTGGCGACGCGCGGGATGAACTCCTCGCCGATCCAGCCCTCGTCGCCGACGGCGTCCCAGGCGCCCTGACCGTCCACCTTGGCGTTGACCAGGTCGGGGTACTGGGTGGTCGAGTGGTTCCCCCACACGGTCATGTTGGTGACGCTCGAGACGGGCTTGCCGAGCTTGTTGGCCAGCTGCGTCTTGGCGCGGTTGTGGTCCAGCCGCATCATCGCGGTGAAGCGCTCGCGCGGCACCCCGTCGGCGTTCGACATCGCGATCAGGCAGTTCGTGTTGGCGGGGTTGCCGACCACGAGGACGCGCACGTCGTTTGCGGCGCCGGCGGCGATCGCCTCGCCCTGCGGCTTGAAGATTCCGCCGTTGGCCTCGAGCAGGTCGGAGCGCTCCATGCCGGGGCCGCGCGGACGGGCGCCGACCAGCAGCCCCACGTTGCAGCCCTCGAAGGCGGCCTTGGGGTCGTCGAAGATGTCGACGCTCCGCAGCAGCGGGAACGCGCAGTCGTGGAGCTCCATCGCGGTGCCCTCGGCGGCCTTCACCGCATCGGGTATCTCGAGCAGGCTCAGCTCGACCGGGGTGTCCTCGCCGAGCATCTGACCGCTGGCGATCCGGAAGAGCAGCGCGTAGCCGATCTGGCCCGCGGCGCCGGTGACGGTGACTTTTACGGGGGTGCTCACTGGTTTCGTCTCTCCTGAAGTCGTGGTTTGAGTAGACGGCGCTAGGCCATCGCGTCCTGAAGGCGCTCGTCGATCGCGCCGAGGAACTCCTGGGTGGTGAGGTACTGCTGGTCGCCGCCGACCAGCAGCGCCAGGTCTTTGGTCATCTTGCCGCTTTCCACCGTCTCGACGCAGACCCGCTCGAGGGTCTGCGCGAATCGCGAGACCTCCGGGGTCTCGTCGAGGCGACCGCGGGCGGCGAGCGCCCTGGTCCAGGCGAAGATCGAGGCGATCGGGTTGGTGGAGGTCGGCTTCCCCTGCTGGTGCTGACGGTAGTGACGGGTGACCGTCCCGTGCGCCGCCTCGGCCTCGACGGTCTTGCCGTCGGGGGTCATCAGGACGCTGGTCATCAGCCCCAGCGAACCGAACCCCTGGGCGACGGTGTCGGACTGGACGTCGCCGTCGTAGTTCTTGCACGCCCACACGTAGCCGCCTTCCCACTTCAGCGACGCGGCGACCATGTCGTCGATGAGGCGGTGTTCGTAGGTGAGCCCCTTCGCCTCGAAGTCGGCCTTGAACTCGTCCTCGTACACCTCGGCGAAGAGGTCCTTGAAACGGCCGTCGTAGCGCTTGAGGATCGTGTTCTTCGTCGAGAGGTAGACCGGGAAGCCGCGCTCCAGCCCATAGCGCATCGAGGCGCGAGCGAAGTCGCGGATCGAGTCGTCGCGGTTGTACATCGCCATCGCGATGCCGCCGCCCTCGGGAAAGTCGTACACCTCCAGCTCGACCGGCTCGCCACCGTTCTTTGGCGTGTAGGTGAGAGTGAGCTCCCCCGCGCCGGGAACGACCATGTCGGTGGCGCGGTACTGGTCGCCGAAGGCGTGGCGGCCGATCACGATCGGCTTCTTCCAGCCCGGGACCAGGCGCGGGATGTTGGCGATCACGATCGGCTCGCGGAAGATCACTCCGCCGAGGATGTTGCGAATCGTTCCGTTCGGGGAGCGGTACATCTCCTTGAGGCCGAACTCCTCGACGCGGGCCTCGTCGGGGGTGATCGTCGCGCACTTGACGCCGACGCCGTGCTCCTTGATCGCTTCCGCCGCTTCGACGGTGATCCGGTCCTCGCTCGCGTCGCGGCTCTCGATGCCGAGGTCGAAGTAGACGAGCTCGAGGTCGAGGTAGGGCAGGATCAGCTGCTCCTTGATGAAGGCCCAGATGATCCGGGTCATCTCGTCGCCGTCGAGCTCGACGATCGGGTTCGCGACTTCGATCTTCTCCGCGGGCATGGGGGCGGCGATGCTATCGGGGGACGATTCCCGTCGAGGTGCGACAATCGGTGTCGATGGCCACCGTCGAGCGCAGTGGCGCACGGACCGCCGCGACCCATGCGACCCATGCCACCCATGAGGTCTTCAACCAGCCGCCGCCGCTGGAGGACTACAACCCCTTCGACGCCGACCGCCCGCTGACCGAGGCGCTGCGCCGCGAGGGCGCCGAGTGGGCGGAGGCCGATGCGCGCGAGCTGGGCGCGATCTGCGGCTCGCGGCAGACGATCCGCTGGGGCTTCGAGGCCAACGAGAAGGTGCCGAAGCTGCGCACCCACGACCGCTACGGCCACCGCGTCGACGAGGTGGAGTTCGACAGCTCCTGGCACGAACTGATGCGGATCGGGGTCGGCCAGGGCCTGCACGCCTCGCCCTGGTCGAATCCGGGGCCCGGCGCCCACGTCGCCCGCGCGGCGAAATTCATGCTCCTGATGCAGGCCGAGAGCGGCGTCGGCTGCCCGATCTCGATGACCTACTCGGCGATCCCGGCGCTGCGCAGGCAGCCCGAGCTGGCCGCCGAATGGGAGTCGCGCTTCCTGTCGCTGGACTACGACGAGCGCTCGCTGCCGGCCGACCGCAAGCGCGGCGCCCTCTGCGGGATGGCGATGACCGAGAAGCAGGGCGGCTCAGACGTGCGCGCCAACACGACCGTCGCCCATCCCGTCGACGGCGGCGGGCCCGGCGCGGAGTACGAGCTGGTCGGCCATAAGTGGTTCTGCTCGGCGCCGATGTGCGACGCCTTCCTCGTCCTCGCCCAGACCGACTCCGGCATCTCCTGCTTCCTGCTGCCGCGCTGGACGCCCGACGGCGAGCGCAACGCCTTCCACATCCAGCGGCTCAAGGACAAGCTCGGCAACCGCTCCAACGCCTCCAGCGAGGTCGAGCTCCGCGGCGCCTGGGCGCGGATGGTCGGCGAGGAGGGGCGCGGCGTGCCGACGATCATCGAGATGGTCAACCACACCCGGCTCGACTGCGCGATCGGCGCCGCGACCGGGATGCGGGCCGGGGTCGTGCAGGCCCTCAACCACGCCGCGAACCGTTCCGCCTTCGGCACCGAGCTGATCGACCAGCCGCTGATGCGCAACGTGCTCGCCGACCTCTGCGTCGAGTCGGAAGCCGCGACGGTCGCGGCGATGCGCCTCGCCCGCGCCTACGACGAGGCCGCCGCCGGCGACGACGAGGCGTTCGAGTTTCGCCGCCTCGCCAACGCCGTCCTCAAGTACTGGCTCTGCAAGCGTGCCCCCTGGCACGCCGTCGAGTCCCTCGAGTGCCTCGGCGGAAACGGCTACGTCGAGGAGTCGGGGATGCCGCGCCTCTTCCGCGAGAGCCCGCTCGGCTCGATCTGGGAGGGCTCGGGCAACGTCCAGTGCCTCGACGTGCTGCGGGCGATGGTCAAGAACCCCGCCTCGGTCGAGGCCTTCTTCGCGGAGGTGCTGGAGGGAGCTGGCGCCGAGCCGCGTCTCGACGCCTACGTCGCCGAGCTGCGCGACCAGATCCCCGGCGACGTCGAGACGATCCAGGCTCGCGCCCGCACGATCGTCGAGGGGATGGCACTCGCCCTGCAGGCGTCCCTACTGGTCCGCTTCGGCGACCCGGCCGTCGCCGACGCCTTCTGCGCCTCGCGCCTCGCCGGCGACTGGGGGCACGCCTTCGGCACGCTGCCCGCCGCAAGTGACTTTGGCCGAATAGTCGAGCGACATGCGGTAGAGTCGCGCCGGCTTGGATAAGACTTATCTGAGAAATCGGGTGTTTCGAACTGTCAGGTTCGCCGCCGTGGGCGCGGCCGCGCTGACCGCCTTCGCGGGCGCCGGTGCGCAAGCATCGCCCCCGCCCCCGCCGACGAACGTCTTCTGCCCGCCCCTGCCGCTCGAGGTGAGGGACGCGCGGCTCTTCGCGGGCTTCGCCGGACACAACCTCGAAAGCCGGGTCGTCCCCTACGGCCGCCGCAGCGTCATCACCGGGCGGCTCCAGGACTCAGAGGGACACGGGATCCCGGGCGAACCGATCTGCATCGAACAGCGGCCCCGCTTCCCCGGCGCGCCCTACACAATGATCGGCCTGACCCGGACCACTGTCGACGGCACCTGGTCGTTCATCCTTCCCAGCGGCCCGTCGCGGAGGATCAGGATCAACTACGGCGGCGACCCGGAAGTCACATCGGTCTTCCTCTCCCTCGGCGTGCGCGCCCACGCGACGCTGCGCGTCCATACCCACCGGACCCGGGACGGGCGCCCGGTCTTCTTCTCCGGCCGCATTCCCGGTCCCCTTGCCGGCAAGCGCGTGGTGCTCCTGCGCGGGACGGTCCCCGGAGCGAGGCGGAAGTTCCTGGTCAGGAGGGCGCGAACCGACGTCCTCGGCCGCTTCCGCACCCGCTACTCCTTCGCCCCTGTCGCGGCTCCGACGAAATTCGTTTTCTGGATCGTGGTGCCGGCCCAGCGGGGATACCCGTACCTGCTCGGCCGCTCTTCCAAGCGCTTCATCCGCGTCCGGCCCTGAGGGATCCCGGCGACCGCGCGCTAGGAAGCCGCGTCGCGCAGCGCCCGCCCGACCTGCTCGGCGGTGATCACTCCGCTCAACCGGCCGTCGGCGTCCACTGCCATCAGGGCGCCGAAGCGGCGCAGCGCCCGATTGCCGAGCAGCGTGTCGAGCGGTGCGTCCTCGGAGACCTCGAAGGTGCCGTCGTCGAGCTCGACCAGGTCGGCGACCAGCGACGTCGCGCGTGAGACCTCGGGCACCTCGTCGGCCTTGTCGCGCACGACGAGACCGAGGAAGCGGCGACCCGCGCCGACCACCGGGAACCACGGCCAGCGGTAGCGCAGGAAGTACTCGTCGAGCGCCCGCTCGACGCTCAGCTCGCCCGGGATCGCGACCGGCTCGCGGTCCATCACGTCGGCGACCCGCACGCCCTCGATCCGTCCGGTGATGGCCGTCTGCGCGGTGGCGGCGCGGGCGGAGCCGTTGATCACCATCCCGATCAGGGCCAGCCAGACGCCGCCGAAGACATTGCCGCCGAAGACCATCAGCAGGCCGACCCCGATGAACAGGTAGGCGAAGACGCGGCCGAGGGTGGCGGCGAAGCGGGTCGCCGAGGTGCGGTTGCCCGTCCGCCACCAGGCGAGCGCCAGGGCGATCCGCCCTCCGTCCATCGGGAAGGCCGGCAGCAGGTTGAAGATCAGGACGACCGCGTTGATCGTCGCCAGCCAGGCAGCCATTGCCAGCGGGCCGGAGATCTGCGCGTCGGAGTCGACCAGGGCGGCCTCGCGGAAGTCGTGCCAGCCGGCGGCCGCGATGCAGATCGCGGCGAGGACGAGGACGATCGCCAGCGTCACCGCCGGACCCGCCGCGGCGACCTTGAACTCGGTCGCCGGCGTGTCCGATTCGCGGTCCATCCGCGCCATCCCGCCGAAGATCCAGAGCTGGATGCTGCTGATGCCGATCCCGTTGCGGACCGCCGCGAACGCGTGGCCGAGCTCGTGCAGGACGATCGAGCCGAAGAAGCCCAGCGCGCTCAGCACGGCCAGCGCGAACGGCTCGGTGTCGTAGCTGCTTTCCCCGAGCACGTCGCTGTAGAAGCTCGAGAGCCAGAGGATCACCAGGAAGAGGACGAGGAACCAGGACCAGTCCACCGCGATGCGGATCCCGCGCACGTGGAAGAGCGTGATCGACCGGCCTCCGAGCATGGGTCAATGGTATGCGCCGGGCGGCGGCGCCTCGGGCGCGGCCCAAATCCGACCACGCCGTCGGATTTCGCGCCTATAGAGTGCGCGCTCGTGCCAACCCACGACGTACTGGTGATCGGCGCCGGCCTCGCCGGGCAGAGGGCGGCTCTGGCGGCGGCCGAGCAGGGCGTCTCGGTCGGGATCCTCAGCAAGGTCCACCCCGTGCGCTCGCACTCCAACGCGGCGCAGGGCGGGATCAACGCGGCGCTCAACCCCGGCGACTCCTGGGAGTCGCACGCTTTCGACACGGTCAAGGGCTCCGACTACCTGGGCGACCAGGACGCGATCGCGACGATGTGCCGCGAGGCGCCGGAGGAGATCCTCCACCTCGAGCACCTCGGCGTCACCTTCCACCGCAACGAGGAGGGCAGGCTCGGCACCCGCGCCTTCGGCGGAGCCTCCGCCGCCCGCACCTACTACGTCGCCGACATCACCGGCCAGGCGATCATGCACGTCCTCTACGAGCAGCTGATGAAGCACTCCGAGCAGGTCGCCCGCTACGAGGAGTGGTTCTGCACGGCGCTGGCGATCGACGAGCAGGGCGAGTGCTGCGGCGTCGTCACCCGCAACATCGCCGACGGCTCGATGCAGCTCTTCCAGGCCAAGTCGGTGATCCTGGCCTGCGGCGGCAACGGGCAGGTCTGGAAGCCGACCACCAACGCGCTGATCTGCACCGGCGACGGGATCGCGATGGCCTACCGGGCCGGGGCGAAACTGATGGACATGGAGATGATCCAGTACCACCCGACCACGCTGGCGGGCAAGGGCTTCCTGATCACCGAGGGCGCCCGCGGCGAGGGCGCCCACCTGCTCAACGCCAAGGGCGAGCGCTTCATGGAGCGCTACGCGCCCAACAAGATGGAGCTGGCCTCGCGCGACGTCGTCTCGCGCGCCGAGCAGACCGAGATCGACGAGGGCCGCGGCTTCCCCGACGGCACGGTCGCGCTCGACATCACCGTGGTGCCCAAGAAGCGCGTCCACGAGGCGCTGCGCGAGATCGTCCTCGTCGGCCGCGACTTCGCCGGCGTCGACATCACCCGCGAACCGATCCGCATCAAGCCCGGCAACCACTACACGATGGGCGGCGTCAAGACCGACGTCGACGGCCGCACCGACATCCCCGGCCTCTACGCCGCCGGCGAGGTCGCCTGCGTCTCGGTCCACGGCGGCAACCGGCTCGGCGCGAACTCTCTGCTCGACACGCTGATCTTCGGCCGCCGCTCCGGCGTCGACGCCGCCGGCCGGGCCAAGCGGATCGACGGCTCGCGGCCGTCGCGGGCCGTGCTCGAGGACGAGCAGGCGACGATCGACGACGTCCTCTCGCGCGAGAAGGGCTCGGGCCGTCGCGTCTCGGAGATCAAGCTGGAGCTGGGCGAGACGATGGACAAGCACGTCGCCGTCTTCCGCGACGAGGCCGGCATCCAGCAGGCGCTGGAGGTCGTCCGCCGCCTCAAGGAGGAGGCGAAGACCGCCTATGTGGACGACAAGGGGGCGATCTTCAACCAGGATCTGTTGGGAGCGATCGAGCTCGGGTACATGCTCGACAACGCCGAGTGCACCTGCGTCGCGGCGCTGGAGCGCAAGGAGAGCCGGGGCGCCCAGTACCGCACCGACTTCCCGGAGCGCAACGACGACGAGTGGCTCAAGCACATCGACCTGCAGCGCGGAGCCGACGGGCCGGAGATCTCATACTCAGAGGTGACGATCACCCAGTGGGAGCCCGAAGAGAGGAAGTATTAAGTGTCCCCCGCCGCGAATCACGCCGCGTTTGGCGGCTGCAAGTCTGCGCCTGGCCACGTCCTCGCTCGCTCGCGTGCTTTTCAAGCACGCCACGCTCACTGCGTCCTTGCCAGACTTGACTTTCGCTCGCCAATCCACGACGTGATCCACGACGGGGGACACTGATGGCCACCTACACGCTGAAAGTTCGCCGCTACCAGCCCGAGAGCGGCGAGGGCGCCTACTGGGAGGAATTCGACGTCGACCTCGACCCCTCGCTCTCGGTCCTCGACGGCATCCTCCAGGCCAAGGACCGCGACGACGGCTCGCTGGCGGTCCGCTGCTCGTGCCGGGCGGCGATCTGCGGCTCCTGCGGGATGAAGGTCAACGGCTCCTCGACGCTGGCCTGCAAGACCCAGCTCGGCGAGGCGCACGCGGCCGCCAACCGCCGCGACGGCGCCGTGGCGGCGAACGGAGGCGGGGCCGAGGGCAACGGGGCGACCGCTCCACCGCGCGGCGCCGACGAGGAATACACCCCGGAGCCGACCGCCGGCACCAACCCGATCGTCGTCGAGCCGATGGGCAACATGCCGGTGATCAAGGACCTGGTAGTCGACATGGAGTCGACGCACTGGGAGAAGATCCGCCGCGTCACTCCCTGGCTGCTGCCGCACGGCGAGCCGCCCGAGCGCGAGTACGTGGTCGAGCCGGAATCGATGATCGACGTGACCCAGACGATGGCCTGCATCCAGTGCGGCGCCTGCGTCTCTTCCTGCCTCTCGATGGAGGCCGACCCCGACTTCATCGGGCCGGCGGCGCTGGCCAAGGCGTACCGCTTCGTCGGCGACCCGCGCGACGCCGAGAGCAAGGAGCGCCTCCACGACCTCGCCCACGACCCGCACGGGATCTACGACTGCACCCACTGCTTCAGCTGCATCGACGCCTGCCCGAAGGGGGTCGCGCCGATGGATCAGATCATGCGGCTGCGCCGCAAGGCCGGCGAAGCGGGCATCGAGGATCCCAACAGCGGCCACAACCACGAGGTGGCCTTCGTCAAGATCATCGAGAAGAAGGGAACGCTGGACGAGGCGATGCTTGTGCAGGAGTCCTACGCGCCGGGCGTCAAGGGCAAGCTGAAACCGAGCAAGCGCGGGATCAGGGAAACGATCAAATCGCTGCCGACCATCCTGCGCCCGCTGAGGAAACGGAAGGTCAAGCTGAGGCAGGCGATCCCGGGCACGCACCACAAGCTCCCCGGGGACGCGATGGCCGATGTCCAGGCTGTCTACAAGCACGCCGAGGAGCACAGCACCGAACTGAACCTGTACATCAAGGGCGAGGAGGGCGACGAGGAGGAGGCGGTCGCGGCGGGCCTGGAGCCCGAGCGCACCGAGGGCTCCGGCGCCGCCCAACCCCACTCCGGCGGCGACGACCAGACGCTCGGCGCCGGCGAGGAGACCACGGAGGAGAGGCCGCAGTGAGCAACGGAGACGCGATCAAGGTCGCCTACTGGCCGGGCTGCGTTTCGCGCGGCTTCACCCCCGAGCTGCACGGCTCGATGGCGCTGGTCGCCGAGCGGCTGGGCATCGAGCTGCTCGAACTCGACCGCGCCAACTGCTGCGGCGCCGGCGTGATCGCCGAGCACAACCAGGAGCTTGCCGACACGCTCAACGCGCGCACCTTCGCGCTCGCCCAGCAGACCGGGCTCTCGATGATGAACATCTGCTCGACCTGCCAGGGGGCGCAGTCGGAGTGCCAGCAGCGACTCGACGCCGACTCGGCGTACCGCGCCCACATCAACGAGGTCCTGTCCGGGCAGGGACTCTCCTACGAGAAGGGCAAAGACGGCTTCACCAACAAGAACTTCCTCTGGCTGCTGGTCGAGGACTACGGGCTCGACCGGCTCGCTGACAAGGTCGTGCGGCCGCTCGAGGGCCTGCGGGTCGGACCGTTCTACGGCTGCTACATCGTGCGGCCCAAGCACCGGCTCGGCTACGACGAGCACCCTGAGCGCGACCTCTACCTGGAGAAGCTGATCGAGGCGCTGGGCGGCGAGGTCGTCGAGTACGACGGCGCCCGCAAGTGCTGCGGCTTCCCGGTCGTGACGATGAACCGCGAGACCTCGCTGCGCCAGGCCGGCACCCACGTCGGCGACGCGCTCGACGCCGGTGCCGACTGCCTCGTCACCCCCTGCCCGCTCTGCCACCTCAACCTCGACATGCAGCAGCCCGAGGCGGCGAAGGTGGTCAACCGAGAGCTGGGCCTCGCCGTCCTGCACCTGCCGCAGCTGGTCGGGCTGGCGCTCGGCTTCGAGCCCAAGCAGCTCGGCATGGGCAAGCACGTCGCCCCGACCCGCTGGGTCGAGGAGCGGCTGACGGTCGCGGCGGGCGCCTAGCCCGGCGGCGGTGGAAGCCGCCGAGACGATTCTCGCGAGCCGGCTGCGCTTCCAGGAGGCGGCCTGCGAGCGGCTCGGCTCGCGGCTTTACGCCGACCTCTGCGGCCGGGCCGCCGCCGACGTCGAAGCGCGGGGGCCGAGCTGGGACGTGCTGCGCGGGCACGAGGGCGACCCGGCGGAGTCGGCGCTGCCGCTGCGGCTGCTCGGCGCGGTCAACCGGCTCGTGCTGGAGGGCCGGGCGCCGGCCCTCGCGGCCCATTACCCGGACGCGGCCGACCCGGCTGCGACCTGGGGGGCGTTCGCCGACACGCTCGCGCGCAACGTCGAGACGCTGCGCGAGCTGGTCGAGCTGCCGGTCCAGACCAACGAGATCGGCCGCTGCGCGGCGCTGCTCCCCGGCTTCCTGAGCGTCGCCGCCTCGACCGGCCTGCCACTGCGCCTGCTCGAGGTCGGCGCCAGCGCCGGGCTCAACCTGCGCTGGGACCGCTACGCCTACCGGGCCGAGGGCTTCGCCTGGGGCGCGGCCGACTCGCCGGTGCGGATCGACTTCGAGCTGCGCGGCGACTGGCCGGCCGACTCGCCGGCGCGAGTCGAGGTCGCCTCGCGCCGGGGCTGCGACGCGGCCCCGGTCGACCCGACCGCGCCCGAGGGCGCGCTGACGCTGCTCTCGTACGTCTGGCCCGACCAGCGGCCACGGGTCGAGCGGCTGCGCGCGGCGCTCGACTTCGCGCCGATGGTCCCCGTGCGGATCGACCGCGAGATGGCGGCCGCGTGGCTGGGACGACAGCTCGCCGAGCCGGCGCCGGGCCGGGCGACTGTCGTCTTCCACTCGCTCGTCGCCCAGTACCTGGACGACGAGGAGACCGACGCCTTCCACCGCCACCTGCGCGAGGCAGCGTCACGGGCCACCCGGGACGCCCCGCTCGCCTGGCTGCGCATGGAGCCGGCGGGCGACTGGACCGAGGTGCGGCTCTCCACCTGGCCGGACCGCGAGAGCCGCGTGCTCGCCCAGGCTGGCTACCACGGCTCGCCGGTCGAGCCGATCCCTCATCGCATGTAGCGATGGGCTCGCACCGCAGGGCGAACGCGTAGCCCACCGTCCGAACGTCACCAGGGGGAACCGGCTGAGGCCGGTTCCCCGGTACCTCTTCAGGGTTTGCCCGCGGCTATGTGCTTGTGATAGCGATTTGTTTGCCCTCTAGGAGAGTGTGTTCTTTGGCGCTGCCGCCAAGGTCTTCAAATCCTGTGACCTTGACCGCGCCGATCATCTCGTAATTCTGGTTTGTACCGAAAAAGATGCAGGGACCGCTCTCAAGATGAACTGTGATTGCCTTGACTGTGACTGTCGCTGTGAGCGAAGGTATGTCGTTCTCAAGGACGTTGTGGTAACTAACCCCGTCAATCAGTGGGGACCCGATCGTCTGGGCGGGGACTTTTGTGGTGCAACTCGGGTGTGTAATTTCGATCGCTTTTCCGGCTTCGCAATCAATCTGAAATGTTGCGTGTTTGCGGGTGCCTTGGCTGGAGAAAGTGTACGAGCAGCCGTTAGGGTGAACCGTCAGTATGGTTCCATCCCCTGTTGTGCATTCAGTGTACTTGGGATAAAGCTGAACCGAAGTGACTGTTTTCGCCGACACTGTGCCTGTGTACTGAGATGTTTTGCATTGGATCGCTTCGACGCCGCTTGTTTCAAGGGTGCCGACGTTGAGGCGGAAGAACTTCAGTATGTGAGGAGTGCCTGCACTCTCGTGCGCTGTGATGATCGCGTTGTTCGTCGGTCCGTGGTGGATGAAGTGCCCCGCCGCAGTGGCTGAGGCGTTCGTAGCGGCAAAGGTGCTCGTCGCCGCAAGGGCAAGAAGGGCAATGCCGAGAATCTTGAGCTTCATCGTGTGTTCCCTTTCTGCGGGTCAGCAGGTCAAGGCGACGGGGTTTATAGGACTCTTTTTAGCCGACCTGATCCATCCGGAAAACCGTTTCCCGCGCAAAGCGCCGTGTGACGGTTTCGCGCATGCGTCGTTCCGTACGCGTGCGATCCGAGCTAGTAGGGGCTTAGCGGCGGGCGCATTACTTCCCGCAGCCGCCCGCCCGTACCAACGGCCGCAAGCCCCTCCGCTTCCCGTTCTGGGCCCCCAGCGCCACGGTGGCACGGTTGCGCCTGGCGCAGAGGTCGGTCGAGTTGACGATCAGGCCCTTCTTGGCGCCCTGCATGCGCAGGACGACCCGGGTCAGGGGGGCGTCGGGGGCCTTGGGGAAGGTGGCGCGGATGCCGCCCCTGACCGAGTCGATGCGGGCCGCCACCTCGACGTCGACCAGGCCATGGAGGTCGAGCACCATGTCGGGCAGGTCGTTGTTGGAGGAACGCAGATAGACGGGGCCGCTCAGCGGCTCCTCCAGGAGCGGCGTGGTGGCGACCACGTGGCCGTAGACGGAGCCAGGGGGACAGGCCTCGGCGGCGAACTGCACGCGGGTGCAGATCGTGCGGATGTGG